>OGQZ01000074.1_pt1 | contig 71521 bp, 121 predicted proteins | sample 1553321 | NCBI WGS metagenome assembly OGQZ01 (sample SAMEA2579958, study PRJEB22360) | human gut metagenome | reverse complement strand
TAAATTTGCTACTGGAGTACTAAATAGATTTAAAATCCGGGCACTTAATTCTTAGCTATCTATTAAAACTAGTAAAGATTTCAAGGAAGCTGTTAATGCCTTTGTAAATTTAATAAGTTTTGATGACGAAATTAAAGATTATATGGGTAAAGATATTTCTATAAATAGAAATACTAGCTCTAATTTTTCAGAATCTAATTTACCTTATGGCATAAGTTCTCATAGTTCTTTACGTTCAGGATGGTCTAATGATGAACTATCAGATGGAATGAAAAATATTCCACATATGACTAAATTATTATTTAATACTGTTCCAGAATATAAAGATTGGAAATATACAGGATTATATCTTGATGATTTGCATACTATCGCTTCAGTAAAAAAACTCTTTCTTAAATGTCTAAAAAGTAGTAATATACCTACATATTTAAAGAATAGTATAAGAGTTCTTAGAATTAGTGGTAATGCTAAAGAACTTTTTAATGATATGTTTGGAGTAAATGGTAGATATAATTCAGTAGTATCTGCGGTTGTAAGAGAAATGAGTCCTAAAGAATAGGTAATCATTAACTCTTTTTTTAAAGAATTATATGGAGAAAAAGGATTATATAACCAAGAGTTATCTACGAATAGAGATAATAGTAAAGCTACTATATTAGATACTTTTATTCATGCTATTACTTAGGTAGATATGATGTCTTACCAATCAGTAGATTTAAAAGAAGATAGTGAAGAGATATCAGCTAATTAGTATCTTAGAGAAAGTGTATCTACAGATAATGAAACTTTAGATTTAGCTTAGGTTATAAATCAGAGTCCTCATTCTAATTCTAATAATCATATTATTGCTAGAGAAGACTAGTGGGAGCTAACTCCTATAAATAGTTCACATTTTAAAATATTAATATCTCCTGAAAAGGGCTCTAAATATGGATATACTACTACTGCAAATTAGTAGTTAAAAATTCACATATTAAGAGATGGAATAGATGTTACTAATAAATATTTAAATTAGGATACTACTAGTAATAACTCTGCTGATTTTAATAATAACGCTATTACAGAAGATGGTTAGATAAAAGATGAATATAAAGATATATTAGAATTTATAACAGAAACTTTAGGATTATAGACTACTCAAGATATATCTTTAAATGAACTTCTTTATACTATGTAGGGGGAGTTTTCTACTGGTAAATATGCTGGATTTAGTGGTATGTTAATGTCAGCTATTCGTTCTGAAATAGTTAAACATATTGTAGATCATTATAATCATGCTGATACAAATTTAAGTATTTAGAAATATTATTCTAGAGATAATATTAATTTACCTTCTGAATATAAAAATGTGACAATATTTCCTTCTAGAACTATTATTTCTGGAGATGCTTATGGTATAAATTATAAAATAGTAGGTGCATAGCGAGATCCATGGATGAGTGCTTACGGTTCTGCTAAATAGATACTTGAAGGAACTAATGTCTCCTCAACTGTAACAAGTTCTGATAATAAAAAATAGCCAGTTATTCGATCATTTGCTTATGGATTAAATCCTAGAGAAAGAATTAGAGAATAGTTAAATGCTGAAGGAGAGGGTATTTCAAGAAATACTACTAATGCAACTACCTCATTATTATTTGCACATAATATTAGCTCAGGAAATGCTGATTTACTTGCTGATGTTGCTGCTCATGTAGATTTAGAGGTTACAGATACTTAGGGTAATACTAAGTAGATTAAATCTATGAATACTAATGAAATGATGCATCACGCAATATTTGATAATTTCTATAATCATTTTTGGGAAAATGGTAATATAACCTTTTAGCCAATGGATTATTCTGATAAAGGTATATAGATAGTATATACTGCTAGAGGAACTATTCAAATAGTATATGACAATGGTGATAATGTAGATTTAAGACATGCTACTCCTTTACAAATTCAATAGTTATATAAACAAACTATTGGAGGATTTTATACTAAATCTTTTAGAAATTCTTTAATAGATATATCTAACTCTATTGATAGAAATACTTATCCTACATATCCAGTAAGTACTAATCCTGGAGATACAGCTCCTATACATATTAATTAGTCTTCTACTACGTAGGAATTATTAGTAGCTGCGAAAGCTATTGATAATTGGATGTAGAAAGTTCCAACTAGTAAGACTATAACAGTATAGAGCCTAAATACTTAGGGGGAAGAAATCTCTATAAAATTATCTACTCAATCTATTTTTTAGTAGTATTCTAATAATATAGCAGCAAATTATCAAAGAACTTTAGTAGGAGAAACAAATGTAACTCCAGAAGTTATTAATCCTATAACTAAAGTTCCATATACTACTGCAGAATTATATTAGTTAGCTATTGAAGAAGGAACTGGTTTAACAGAACAACAATTAACTGATTATGCTTTTGCTAAGGGAATTAATCTATATTAGAATATTTCTTATATGAAGTATAAAGGAAAAGTTAGATTAAATCCTGCTATGGTTTATATGGGAACTATGTAGTTCTAGGGAAATAATTTAGAATCTAGATGGAATAGAGATAAAATTAATTTTATTGATGATTTATTAAAACATTAGGTATCTTTTAGAGCATATCGTTCATATAGTGATGAATATGGCTAGGAAACTTCTAAAAATACTGATGTGTATAATATATTAGATAAGTTCTTTAATCCTAGTGATCCTAATGATGACCCATTAAAATCTTGGAGAACAAAAAGTGATGGTTCTTCTTGGAAGTTAGGAGACTGGATTAAAGGAGATTATATGATTATAGCTAAAGTTTAGCATAAAGATGGCTCTATTACTGATTTAATATTTTAGCCTGAATTATAGTTAGACAAAGACGATACTTTAATACTTAATCCATTACTTGACCATTATTTTTAGGTAGATAATTTACTATCTAATAATATGCGCTTTACAATAACAGGTACTGAATTTAGCGACCCATTGAAATTCACTAATTATATTGAGCCTTTCAATACTCTAATTAGTAATATTGAAAATGTAAATCCATAGTAGTTTGAATTAATGGAATCTAATCTTTGGAATACTAGTAACAAACGTGCTAACATTTCTACAGCTACTATGACTCCTTTTGCTATTGGTACTAAATAGGGAGTTTCTAGAATGGTAAATTTAGCTACTATCGAAGATATTCCTGCGCCTGTATATGACTTTATGGGTTAGAAAGGAAAAGATGTAGACTCTATGGACGGTTCTACTCTTACTGATGGTATTTAGGCTACTTGGGAGTCATGGTCAATGCCAGGTTAGACTCTTGGTATGGATAAAAAGACTATTGCTCATGGTTATGATAATAGAACTGGAGGTACTATTCTTTTAAAACACGCTCAGTATGCTATTAATAATGAACGTATGTTAATGGCTAGAAATTCTGAAATTGATTTAGAGAGTGTTTTTAAAAGGATGAATGATAGTAAGTTTTCTGAAATGAAATGGGGAGAATTAGTACCAACTACATTACATTCTACTATTTTTAAAAATTTATATCATCAGGTAGATGATGGTAAATGGAGATTAATATATTAGTTAGCTTATGATAAGACTGAATAGGCTTATTACACTATCGAATATGAAGTAGATGAACACTATAATAAAGTAAATACTGGTAAAAAGTATTATTATTAGTTTGATCCTGAAAGTTAGCAGCTTATTGGAGAGAATGGTGAGGGTGAAACTATTAATTCTATTTATGAATTATGGCAAGCTTTAGGAGGTATAGACACTTTTGAAAAACAAGGTGATTAGCTGGTTAGGAGTGAAGGTTCGTAGGTAGCAGTAGCAAAAGTTATAAATAATAGTACTACATTTAGCTAGAAGGATGTAGAAAAAGAAAATGGTACTATAAAAGACGGGGCTAAAGAATATTAGCCATATAAAACTTATAAAATACATTATTTAGCAAACCGTTCAGGAAGCAAGCGTATTTAGGGTAATGTAAATGGAGTAGATAGATGGTTTAATAATAAGCCTTTTAAATATTCCCCAATGCAAATGACTAGATTTGGTTCTTAGTTGGATGCTGACCATGAAGTTGAAGATTCTTCAATTACTTTACCTACACAAGCTATGGCTGCCTTAGTGTAGGGAGGAGTAAACCAAGCTTATGCTAGAGAAGTTTATAATATAATGGGAAGTCTTGCTTTAGAAACTAGTAAAGTAAGTGCTGATTTAGTATACGACTTCATGAAATCCTATAATGAAGATAAAGAACTATCTGCCGATTAGGTATAGCAATTTCATGAAACTATTGGATATTTATTGGCATTAAACTATAGTAAATAGAACGATGCAGAACTTGGAGATATTATTCTAGAAGGTATGGCTAAGGTTTTAAGAACTGGAAAACCTGAATTAAAACAAAAATTTAAAATACCTTTTAGTGATTCTTCTCTATATAGTTCATTATTGCCAGTTATTACTTCTGCTATAAATAAAGTAAGTATTAAAGCTAAATTAGCGGGTAGTGCTTTAGTCTTAACTCCTGGATATAAAATAGCTTAGTATTTTAATTATGGAAGTATTAACTAGGATGGGATTTATGACGATACTACTAAGATTAGTAGAATGTCTTAGGATGTATATAATGAAGCTAAAGATGCCTACAATAATAATTAGGAAGTAAAAACTTATATCGATGAATACCTAGCTTTAGGTAAAGAATCTTTAAATTTATATAATTATAGTGTTCGATAGAAATAGTTAAGTAGAGGATATTTGCACTATTTATAGTATTTGCATGAAAGAACTAATCCTCCTAAATAGGCAGGAGAATTTTTACCTAACGAAGTAGTTAGAGTAAAATATACCTTACCTAATGGTAGAGAAATCGCTTAGGATATAAGATTTGATTTTAATATTGAGGACTATTATAATTTTGTAGATGCCTATGATACTAATACTTTAGGAGAATATTTACGTTCTAAAGGAATAGCTGTAGATGCTAATGCTACTAACTTTAGATTATATGATTCTATAATTTCTCCTAGAGATTTAGCTCCATTACGTTATGTTTTTGACTACGTTGATAAAGAAGGTGTTTTAAGAAAATCTAATATATATTTATTAGATGGTATTAGAAAAAACGTTAGTAATGCTAAATTAAGAGGATTAGAATTTAGAAAAGCTTTAATTAATCTTGATAAAGGTTCTGCCACTATTAGAGGTAATACTTACTAGATTACCAATGTAAAAAAGATGGCAGCAGAAGAAATAGCCCCTAATTCTTATGCTCAAAGATTTGGAGTAGAAGGAAAGACTATATTAGAAGCTAGGAAAATATTATAGGATAGATTAAGTGATCCTAATAAAATTAGAACTAATTTTGGAATTCCTTATTTATGTACTTTTACTTTAGCTAGTAATAAACATACTATAATATCTCTTTCAGAGCCTAGAAGTACCGATAAAGCTTCTTTTCAAGAATTTAATCCAGAATTAAATACTATTATAAAATAGGAAAATGGAATTGATTGGATTTATAAAATTGATAGAGATAGGTAGTTATTATATAAAGTAGGAGTACGTTAGGGAGAAGATGCTTAGTATTTTATAAAACCTTATCGCTTTGAAAAAGAGTCACCTTCCGGTAAATTAGAATCTTATAATTATTTCTATATTGATTAGGACGTATTAACTGCGTTAAATTTAAATAAAGATGAAATAATACCTGATGTAATAAGAGGTATTTATAATACTGATGATTTTATTGGGGTAGAAGTTAGTCCATATGTTATAAAATAGTTTAAAGAACATAATTATCAACAGCATAGTAATTGGCTAGCTAGTGCTTTTAAAGGATATGACGTATATTCTTTTATAAATCAACAATTTAGTTATGAGGAGCTCTCTGAGTTACGATAGAATTGGTATAAAGATAAACAATATCAAATTATAGCATCTTTTGAAAAGACGTTAGAAAATATGATTACTCGTATTCCTACTGCTACTAAATAGTCATTTATGTCAATGAATATTGTAGGATTTACAGGAGGAACAGACAATAGAGTTTATGTTTCTCACTTCCAAGCATGGCTTTAGGGTTCTGACTATTGACTAAAATATCGTTATTTTAGTGACAATTTCCTTTTATGTAAAATGCTTTTACATAATAAATATTGTAGTCGTTAAATCTTGTGAATTGACGGGAAAATCCTTAGAGTTTATTTCACTAACTTATACTAGAAATAGATATAAGGGCTTTAATTAACTATTAAAGATATAGTAAAAGAAAATAAAATTGGACAATCCGCAGCCAAGCATCTTAGATAAGTTTTATCTAACTTATAAGATGAAGGTTCACAGACTATCTCGTAAGAGAGTAGGAATTATAAATTTCGAAGAGCAAGACAATCATCTTTTAGGTGATTGATGATATAGTCGGTCTTATATTGAAAGATATAAGGTATAACGGATATTGATAAAGGTTATGCACTTGGTTATAATTTTGATAATAATGGTATATTCATAGGATGGAGTAATTTATTTGATTATAAGACTAAAGAATCTTTAGAGAGTTCTTGCTATCTTCCAGTACCAAAACATACTACTTGGATTACAGTAGATGCTGACGAAGATGTAGATATTTTAAATATGAAATTATCTGATGGAACTTTCTTAAAAGATAAGATAGAAGAAGTATATAATGAAGAAGGAAATGCTACATCTGTTGATAGAAATCCTTTAATAGGAACTTTCCTACGCAGATTACGAATTACCCCTTACCAATCTATTAAAGTAAAATATGATACTTCTAATGTTAAATAGCAAGCCTTTATTAATGATATAATGTAGCATGAAAGTACTGACTTAGTAGATGGTAGAAAAATAAAAGCTTACCAGAATGCATTATCTTGGAATGCTTAGCATATTATTAATGATATAAAAGAAGTTGCAGATTCATATGTTCCTACATCTGTAGATAATATGAAAGATGCTGTTAAAGAATTAAAATTATCTGGAGATAGTGAAAGATATAATATGATGAACCCTGTTAATAAATATATTTTAATAGAAGAAAATTTAACAGGTAAAAATGTAATTTCTGTAGGAGCAAATGTTCAAAAAAGCTATTTTAATTTATATAATTATTTTTAGGATGTTATAACTTATCCAAAAGATTATAATCCTAAATATTATAAATTTATTAAATAGTTTAGTAAAATAGGTAGAAAAGCTGTTACTAAAAGTACTTTAGGAAACTTAAACTTTGAAGCTATACCAGAGTTTGCAAATCTATCTAAAATATTGTTTATGACAGACCCTAATATAAAGACTACTTTAAAAGAACATCAATAGAGATATTATATAAATGATGGAGCTTTTCAATTTGATTTTATAAAAGCTTACCGTTATGGAAATATTAGTGATACTTTTAGTAGATTTTTACAGGATGTAAATAATATTTTAGCAACTTATTCTCCAAGTACTGAAACAATAGCTAAATATGGTGATGCCTATATGTTATTAAATAATTCTGAAAATCCAGAGTCTAATATTTCAGAATTACTTAATGCTGCAGCTGATAACGCTAAGGAGTTAATTCTTAATAAAATAAATGCAGGCATGAATTTAGCAGGAATGCATGGATATTTAATGTCTATGGGATTTAATCTAAAAGATATTATTAAATTCATGACTTCTGATGCTGCTAATGTTATAAATATTTTAACTAAAGAGGATATTTATAATAAGACCTATTATAAAAGTAGAAAAGTAGATTCTTTAATAAAAGATATTTTACTTAAAGAGAACAACTTAGAATATTGGAGTAAAGTGGTACTAAATCCAACATTAATATCAGAAATTAGTGATAATATAACTGATGTTGTAGCTAGATAGTTAATTAGAAATATATATAAATCTATTAATAATAATTATGACGAAAATTTTCATTTAAATAATATTACTGGAGAAGTTACTTACAAAGGTAAAAAATATCAGAGTATATTAAAACTTTAGGGAACTTTAGCTGAAGATACCAAAGACAGATAGTTTATAGATAATGTAATTATCTAGATTTAGAAAGCTTATGATAATTTTATTGAAAATGTTAAAGAATTTGATAATGTCTATCGTGGTACTAAAGAAATGACTGCACTGTCTTAGTTATTTTTAAGTCTTAATTAGGGTATTAAGTCTGTCCAAGCAGACTAGTTGTATTTTGAATCCAGAGTATATCAATATATTGATTCTATATAGGAAGTTCTTCCTGATGAAGTAAATGGTTTATAGGAATTTATCCAAACTGGAACTATGAGTAATGAACTCTAGAAATCTTTATAGGAAGTAGCTCATCTACGTCAAGAATTATCAGTAGAAGAAATTGCTAATGACATATATGATTGTATGTAGGCTGGAATTTATAAAAATTTCAATTATAAAAGTTATTTATTAGATTCTATAGTTTCGTACATAGATCATAATGGAGTACAATAGAATATATCTTATAGAAATTTAGCAGTTAAATACTATAATTTATTTAAAGACTCTTTTAATATTTTTGATGTGATATAGCATTCTCCATAGTATTCTGAATATTTAAATAGATTAAGAGATGCTGTAGTATAGTCTGATACTGCTAGTGTAAAGTCTACATTAGTACGATAGTTCTTTGATGAACTTCGTGAAAATGATGTCTATATGTCAGATAACTTAATTAAATAGATATAGGCTTATATAGATGATGCTTATATTCAAAAATATTTAAATAGCTTAGATACTTAGTTTATGGTTATAAATGATGATAATGGATATATCTTTGATAAGTTAAGATTATCTAAATTATTAGCTAATAGAACCCTAGATTTACATAATAGTGATAATATAGCTTCCTTTAAGTATTGGGTAGAAAATTAGTTAGTAAAACATTTATAGAATGGTTATTATTATGATGTAGATGGTACTAAGCATATTTTAACTAGTCCTAATTCATTTGCGAGAGGACTAAGAATGTTAATGACTAAAGGTAGACCATATTTAGCATTAGATATTGATATGCTAAATAAAACTAACTCTACTACTACTATGAAAAAATACTCTGAGTATCTTCAAGGGTTTACTGAATTAAGTTCTTATAAATATGATAATGGTACTTTATAGGATATATTTATGTTATATAATTTATTAGTTAATAACAATAAATATGGTAGACATAGAATTACATCTATCTTTTAGGAACGATATAAACAAGATATAAATAATTTAGGTAATGTAAATTATCAACAAAGTTCCTTAAGTAATTGGTATCAATTTATAGGATTATAGGATAGTGAGAATATTTAGGAAACTATAAGTTCTCATAAATTAGAGGGGAATCCTAATTATAGAAAACAAGTTTTAGATAAGTATGGATTATCTATTACTGGATTTTTAAAATTTACTGCCCCTTTTGTATAGAATCCTAGAGACTCTATGGCTTCTATAGTAAAAATGGTATCTTATGATTCTTTAACTCCTTATTATTATGATAAAAGAAATAGACAAATAATAGATTATTTAGAAGGTATAGATACTACTAATATTTCTTCTAAAGAATAGTAGAGTTTCTTAAGTAATCTTATAAGATATTATCCTACTCAAGTAGATTCTTCTATAATAAGAGCTTCTTACGAAGCTATGTTTAATGATGCTTCTGCTGCTGAAAATGGTATGTATTCTATGACTAACTCAGGAGCATTGAAAATTTTAGTAAATTGTGAATAATGAATTGTAGTATAACATTACGTTTTAATAAATTAGATTAGAATAAAAATCCTTATTAGATAGTTTTGGATGGGATCTCAGAAGATTCCATCCAAGATTATTTAAATGATTATAGTAAATTACTAGCTTTAGTAAAAACCTAGGGAAAGTTAGATGAATTTTTAGATTATTCTACCATAACAGGCACTAAAGGTAGTATATATACTAGTAAAGATATGGAAGGTTTAAAAGATACTAATAACTTTTTCGCTCCAAATATTACTTATGATAAATTAAAGAAAAAATATGGATGGCTTCCAGAACTAACTCCAGATGAAAAAGCTAATATGAACATATTGTTTGTAAAAAATTTAGTTATAAATGGAGTTCCAGCTCCTTATGTATTTCAAACTAAAGATTTAAAAGGTAATCCTATTTATGTAGTTTAGGCTAGAGGATTGCTAGATTTTTCTAGATTTATTACCAAATATAAAGCCGTTATTGATTATGATCCTGAAAAATAGGGTATACCAAAGGCTTTAAATACTCTATTAAGTAATATACAGAGTTGGTAGGCTTTTGAGAGTAATTTTTTAAGAAAATTTGCAGACTATAACACTACTAACTTTTAGCGTAATAAAACTCGTACTATGGTAGTTACAGACTCTCCAATGACTATAGCTAAGTAGTTAATGCTTAGTTATCTTAGAGATCCAGATAAAATGTATTTTTATGGAACTTCAGGTAAAAAATCTGGAGAAAATTTATTAAGTAAAAATATTCATAAAATACAATTAATTAAAAATGCTATAAGTTCTATTAGAGGTTTTAATAATAAAATAGTTACTACTAACTCTACTTTAGCTAATGCTGTACTTTCAAAATTAACTTATGGAGATTCTAAGGGTGCTAAAATATCTATTAAAGATTTTAAAAAATTAGTAGAGGTAATAGTACCTAAAGATTAGTATAGAGATTATTTTAGAGCTAATATGAAAAGTACTGAGTATGCTCAAGCAATTAATACAGTGCTTAATGATTTATTTTATAAAAATGATGATGGGACTACTAACTTTGATACTAAAAGTTATCAAGTAAATACTATAAAGGACGATTACATATATTTTTAGAAAAGTTTTGATACTCTAGAAGATCATTATTCTAGAATAAATATTGAGCATCTTCCAGCTTTAGCTTAGGAAATGGAAGATTATAAAGGATATAAAATTTATAAATATTTAGATGATAATAATCAAACTAAATATACTTTTATTAGAGGCTTATTAACTCCACAAACTTATGATTATAGAATAACTCCTGGTAGGGGTAGTGAGCTATCTACAGTAAAAGATAAAATAAATAGTATGCTTTCTATTAATAGTAGAATACATAGTAGAATTTATAATGACCTATATTCTAATGAGCCAAATTAGGGAACTTCTCTATATATAAAAACCTATATGGGATAGTTAGTTCCTGGATAGATTATTCGAGTTTATGATTATAGACTTCCTAAAAAATCTATGTAGGGATTTAAAGATGCTATTAGAGGAGATACTATAAATGCCATAGAATCTTATTTAAGATAGATAGATTTATTAGATTGGTTTGAATCACAAAGTAGAACTGCTATTAGATAGTCTCCTTTATTAGATGACAATGAAAAAGTATTTTTAACAATAGCTACTTTAAATAGTTTAGAAGGGGCTACATAGGAATAGGTTAAAAGTAAATTACAAGAATTAATTAATTCTTATGGAACTCATAGATATTATAGAGTTACTAATGTGTAGGATAATGGAATTGCTAATTTAGTATTAATGTCAGATACTAATACTCACATGACAGGTGAAGGCTCTTATCTCTCAGTTCATAATGAATTAATGAATTTTGCTGCTAAAATTTAGGATAGATTTAATATTGATACTAGAGTTTTGAATACTGAAGCTATAAAAAGTTTTATTAGGAATAATACTTCTTATATTAAAGATACAGAAGTAAATTTGTTGGCTTCTTAGAGAGCTTTTGTTGTTAATGATAAATTTGGAAATCCTATTATTCTTATTAATAGTGATAATGCTAGATAGTCTGATATTGCTCATGAATATATGCATATATTTATGGGAATTGTTAGAGCAAATCCTAATTTGTAGGAATAGTATACCTAGTTATTAACTGATTTAGTAAATACTAAAGAAGGATAGAACTAGTTATAGTAGTATTAGGGATTATCTGTATATAAGGGATTAGCTTAGATAGACCTTATGGAAGAAGTTGCTGCTAATGTTATGGGTAAATATTTGGTAAATTCTGAAAAATATCCAAATAATGAAGCTTTTGAAGCATTTAGAGCATTTCTAGAAAAAAATACTTTTCATTAGGATTTATCTGAAAATATTATAGATTTTTCTGATTCTATTAATATGTATGATGAAAATTCTAAATTAAAATAGTATGAAATAGAAAAAGCTAATAAAACTAATACAGAAAGACTTTTAACTAATTATATATAGCGTAATATGGGTAAACAAATTATGGAGGATTGTAAATGAATTGTAAATATACTTATAAAGGTATTTAGTATAATAGCTATTGGGAGTTACGAGCAGCTATTTTAAATGAAGAATCTTAGGATTATAGAAAGACTACTGGTTTATTAGCTTCTGCTGACACTAGATAGTCAGATGTTAAAGAAGCTATAGAATTAGTTAAATTAGATTTTAATTTATCACAAGATGATGGAGAATTAATTGTTACTGATTCTACTATTAGTGGTAAATATGATATATAGCACTATATAGATAGTGAATACTTTGAGCCTGAATAGAAATTTTATAAAAAGAAAAATAGAGAAGAATATAAAAGAGTATGTTTAGAGAAAGGTATGACTGAAGAGTAGGTAGAACTTCAGTTTAAAAATGAAAAAACTATTGGTGCTGATGCCTATGCTATACATGACATTATTAATAATTTAATTTTAAATAGTGATACTGAAGAAGCTTGGCAATATGCTACTGTTAGTTTTATTAATAAGAGAATACAAGAAGCTAATACTGGTACTGGAAGATTTATGTCTATCTCTGATTTAGAATTTAAATAGAATATTATATAGGCATATAAAAGATTGAAACCTTTTTCTGCCTAGATTGCAAAATAGATTAGAGAATCTAGACATTAGGCTTTTCTTAATAATAAAATTGATAAAGTTACTTCTAAAATAATTAAAAATATAGGATTATCTGAAAAATTACCTAATGGTATTACTTTACTTGGACATATTGATAGTGTGATTATTGATAAAGACGGTAATATAGATATATATCAATATAAGCCTTCTGCTGATATGCACGAAGTATGGGCAGAAATGAAGTAGAAAAAATTTAATTTAGAAATGGCATTTTTAAGAAGAATGCTTATTTCTAAATTACAAGCTAGAGGTATGAAAACTAGTGATATTCATATTAATATGCATTTAGTTCCTATATTTATGAATTATGATGCTAATATGGATCTTAAAGATACTACCTTCAGATAGCCTATAGATGTGATGGTTAAGTTTGGTAAATATGACTTAGCTCAAGAAGATGATATAATTAACTAGGAAATTCCTATAAAAAATATGTTTATAGGTGATGTTAGCGATGAAGTAGACAAAGGAAAATCTCATACAGATGTAATGTTCAATATAGAACATTTATACAAGCATAAAATTGAGGATACTGTTAATAGTTTTATTAAATATTAGTATAAAGAAAATGGAGAAGGTAGAATAAAAAAATGCCCTCCTGATTCGGAATACTCTTATGAAATAAGATTAAGTGGTAAGGCTGTAAAATATATTAAAGAATCTACTTCTCCTCTTAGACATAACGAAGAAATAGATGAATATCTAACTAACTATTTTAATTCAGAAGAATATCAAGCTGATCAAGTACTTAGAACGTTAATAAAAGAAATTAAGGTAGCTAGACAAACTAATACCATGGATTTTTCATCTTTTAAAAATGCTTAGCCTATAATAATGCAAGCATTATTTAAATATTTATTACCTAAAGGATTCTTAGAATCTTAGAATTATGAATGGGATATAGTTGAAAATGAGGATTTAATTAATCAGCATATATTACTCTTTAGAAGTAAGAGCGGACAAGTAGATGCTTTAGTTTTATCTACATCTGATTTATATAAAGTAAATGAAGTTAATGGTAGTACTAATATAATGAATAGTTATTTATCTGATGCTTAGTCTGGAGAACTATTTAATTATAATTGCTCTTATGGACATATTGAATAGATAAATGCTTTAAATATATTAAATCAAGTATTACCTCAAATAGGTGAAGATTATAAATTAGGTAACATACAAGTCATTTCAGCCTTTCGAGGAGGTCAATAGATGTCTTCTACTTTTTCTAATTTAATTACTAAGTACTATAATCCTATAGTTGATTTAGTAAATGCTAATAATGAAGGATTAAATATTCAAAGTAATTTTGGTAACTTTTAGTATGTAGATGACTATTAGCTAATTTTAGATTATGCTAATGACTTACTTTAGGAATCTACTTATGCTGATTAGTCTGCTATTAAAATTAAAACTAAAGAAGCTTTAGAAAATCTTTCTCAAGCAAATACTGACGCTACAAGACGTGCTGCTCTTAAATCTTTTCTAGAATTTTTATAGAATGAATATCAAATAAAAAATATAGCTAAGACTAATAATTTTAGTAGTTTAGACTATAACTAGAAATTTTTATATGAATTATATAATTAGGCTTGTTATGTTTATAATACTTTAAATGGAGTATATACAGAAACTCAATTTAAACCTCTTAGTTCTCTAGAATCTTGGTTTGTGAGTCCTACTGATATCTCTGATAACAATTATCGTGCAATTACTAGAATTGTTAATAAAACTATTAATTTAGCTAATGAGGAAATAATGAAATAGTGTATACCTATTCAGAACTTTGTTAGAGAGTATTTTAAAGCATGTGGTTATACAGAATTAGAAGGTTCTTTAATAGGTGATGAAAATAAATATTTCCTTCCCTTATTTGAACAAGATTCTTATGGTAATCCTACTATGATATTTAAAAATCCTTTTACTAGTGTAGAGTTAAAGGAACATGAAAGGTTATTTTTGAAAAAAGCATTATTTCATTTTGCTAAAATAACCAATAAAATGCATAATAAAGAGTTTACTTATTCTAGTTATGAAGATCCTAATTTTAAAAAATTATTAGATACAGACCCTGTATATTTAAGAGCTCCTCTTATGAGAGGTTCTGGAACTTTATCAGTACGTTCTTTAAAAGATAAATGGAATCATTTAAAGGAATTAGTATAGAATCCTCTTGATACTTTTACAAAATATTAGATGGATTTAGATAAATAGTCTGGATAGAATGCTACGTTAGATTATCTTATGTCTTATGGAGTAAAAAATCCATTTTCTTCCAGTATGAGTAGTGATGACACTCTTCGATAGGAAATGTTGGATACTCATGACTCTTCATTTTGGGAAATGAATATACCAGCATTACTATATAGTTATGTTGCTTAGGAGGAGAGAACTAAATAGTTCAATAATTCTCTAGTATTAATTCAGTCTATATTATTTCATACAAGAGCTTTATCTATTAACGCTAACAATAAGGCATATTTAAATTGGTTTGAAAAAGAAGTTGGAAAATATTTAAAAATTAATATCTTTAGAGAATCAATTCTAGAAGATACTTCTAAAAAGATATTTTCAGTAGTTAATCCTTTAAAATCTTTAATATCTAAAATATTTTTAGGATTTAATTTTAAATCTATGGTACGTGATACTTTAGAAGGATTTTAGTAGAATTATATAAAGATTGCTACTAAATAGACAGATTTGACAGCAGCTAATCTAACTAAAGCTTATAGTTATGTATTTAAAGGAAGTTTTACTAATGTTAGAAGTGTCACTTTTTTAAATTAGTTATGTATTTAGTATGGTTTATCTAATTTGGACTTTGCTAACATAGCCACAGGCTTAAGAACCGATAGAAGTGGTGTTAATCATATAGGGGATATTATGTATAATACAATGAAACGTCCTGATTTCTTAAATAGAATGACTTTATTTGTAGCAAGAGCTTTATAGGATGGAGTAATAGATATTGATAGTACAGGTAATCTTACTAAAGATAGTGCATTAAACATAACTAAAGATGGTGAACTTATATATGACGCCACTTTAGATAAAAGATTTATAGACTATTTTAAGGGAACTAAAGGTTCTGAAAAATATTTATAGGCTAAAGCAAGATATTATGCATCAGTACGAGGATATAATAAAGATCATATAGAAAGTCCTATTGAATATATGGGGAGCAAATTACCAATGCCTTATTCTTTAATTGAGATTGACAGAATCAAGGATTTTGCAAATCACATCTATGCTAACTATGATTTGAATGGTAGAGCTATGTGGGAAAATATGGCTATAGGTATGGGATTTGGACATTTTACTACTTATCTAAACGCTACTATTGGAAATTATTTTTCTAAAAAAAGATTAGTAGAATCAGATAAATTTGAATAGGAAACTGTAAATGGTAAACCTTTATTTATAAAATCTGATGGTACTTTAACTTTTGAGCAATCTGAGGATTCAATTCCAGCTATGAAGAATGTTCCTATAGTAGTTCAAGGTATTATTGGAACTTATGGAACTTTATTTAAGACTTTAATTGATAAACGTTCTTTAACAGAATTCCATAAATATTTACAAGCTAATCCTTAGGAATTTAAAAATTTTATTAAAGGATGGTCAGATTTATTTTATTTTGCATTTATGACGATTTTGTTTAAGTCAGTATTAGTTCCAGGATTTGATGCTTGGTATAAAGATATGGCTAAGAAGAATGTAGTAGTGGCAGGTCTTAGTAAAGGAATATTTAAAGGTGCATAGTAGTCTCCTAGTAATTTCTGTGGACCTTTTGGAGTAGTATCAGCATCAGGAGATGTGAGTGTGCCAGCATATACTTATCCAGTTACAGAATTAAAGAATATGTTTACTATGGCTACTAATCCAGATTTCTTAGACGATCCTGTTAAATAGCTCTCTATATTTACATTATCAAGTATCCCAGCAACTAGTGTATTTGCTTAGGCTTTAAAAATAAATAGTAATAATACTAATAGTAACACTTAATTGAAAAAAAAATAAGGGGCGTAACCCAGGATTTCTCCTGAGCTACGCCCCTTTAAATGTTTAATACCAATATAAGGTATTAATTAAATTATTTTCTTTTACTAAATCTTGTAATATACTGATATTTATTTTTCCAACCATAGTAATTTTAGCATTCGGATTATTAAATAGCTCTGGATATATTTCTTCTGTATAAACATATCCTTGATCAAAATAATTGCAACACTTTTGTGCTTCTATTACATTTACGTCTAATAAACTTATTTTAAACATTAGTCTGTTATTTCTTCAGATTCTTCAACATAAGTATCTCCTGATGGTTCATACCATTCATCTGCCATTTCTCCATCCCACCAATTTTCTTCAGCTTCTTCTTGGAAGTCAGCTTCTACAATATAAGATATATATCTAATTACATCTTTACTAGTAGTTACTAAATACTTAGACATTTAATTTTATTTTGTAAATCAGTTATAGTTCCATTATTTTGAATAATTTTATCAAAAGTATAATCATCTAATGCTGTCTCACTAATATGATCCATTAATGTAATATTAGGTCTCTCTACTCTCCATACTTCTCCTCCTAAATCTTTTATCATTTTAAATTCATTAGGATAACGAACATCTGGAATTAAAATAGTATCTATAGAACCATTCTTTTTAATAGCTGCAATTTTGCCAATCATAATATTTACCCAAAAATCTTCAGTAATACTTTGTCTAAAAGCATTACCAACATCTTGAAGTAAATTTCTAACAGTATAATCTTTACCCATCCAAGGAATAATTAACTTTTTAGTCTCTTGTAAAGACATATCATAAGTTCCGAATGGTATAAGTAATCCTTGACAACAATCTTTTAAAGAATCTGCAAAATGTAAAGTAGTACAATGTGCTTTACTAAATCTACTATAATAATTAGCTACAGTGTCTTTACCTGAAGTAGCTTTTCCAGAAATTCCTATTATTACCATGTATCAATATCAGTTATATCCTTTTCATTCTTACAAACATTACATCTTATTCCTACAAAAGTACCTAGTCCAAAAGGTGAGAATATATAACTAAATTTTGGACAACCATTAGCTCCTGAATAAGGAGTGTCACACTGCTTATTATGTTCTTTTATAAACTCTTCAGCTGCTTGACACTCCTTATCTGATAATTTAAAAACCAATCTTTCTTTGTTCTTTTTTATTGAAATCTATTTTATCTCTATTATAAATTTCTGCTAAAGTTTTAGCTCTATCATCTCCACATATAGCTTTAGTTTTATCTTTATTTAAGGCTTTAAACTCATATTTTACTTTGAGTCTTCCAGGTCTTAATAAAGCTTCATCTATATCTGTTAATGCTGAATTAAAAGTACATAAAAATCGTATGTTTAAAGCATCTCCAACTAATCCATCTGTAATATTTAGAAGAGAATTAATCAGTGGATTCTCATGAGTATCTCTACGTTTTAATATGTATTCACAATCTTCCATTATGATTACAGCATTCTTTAATCCTAAAAGAAAAGATAAAAATTGTCCTGAAACTATATTTTGTAACATAGAAAAATCCATTATATAAAAATTAGTATCAGAACAGTCATAAATAAGCTTCTTTATGAGGCTCGTCTTACCTGATCCAGCAATTCCGAACATTAGAGCTAACCCAGAACCGTCTTTTTCACAAAATTCTTTATATTTATCATAAGGTAAATCATCATTATAGTTCTTTTTTACATCAATATCAATATTTCTAGAACTTGTACACTCTGTAGTACTGAATCCTGTATTAGTAGATACTACTAAATCGTAAGTTACAATTTTATTAGTATCTTCAGGTAACGGTTTTACAAATTCTAAAAGTTTTTCAGCTTGTTTATAATCATTATAATTTACTTGAATATAAGTACTGAATATTTGAATTTCTCCATATGCTGTAAAATAATAACCTATTTCATCTTCGTCAATATAAATACCATAATCTACATTATCAGAAAATTCCTTTATGAAGTACTCTTGATAAATACGAGGACTATCAGTTATACTGTCTAATTCTAATTTATCCCCACGTTCTACTACTCTAGGATTAAAAGCATTTAAAAGTTGTGCTTTATTATTCTTATCTAATATTATAAAATAAGCACGTATATTACTATACATAGCATACATAACTGTTGGTTTAAATACAGTATCATGTACTTTATATAATTCTTTTAATGTTGCTTCTATTCTAGCTTGTATTGTATTACTATACATTAATATAAAATATTGTTAAAGATTTATCGAAGCTATTTTTATTAGCTCCTAAAATATCTATATTAGTTTTTCTATTAGAGTATACTACAGTAACTCCATTAAATTCTGGTAGAATGTTATAGGATGCATCCGAAGACATTCCATCCATAGCATCAAAAGGTCTTCTTTTATATGATAAACTAACAGGAATTAATTGGTTCATTCTTTTCGTCCTAATCTAATTAATTTATAAAATTTCTCATCTAAATCTAATTGTGTAATCATATCAAACAATAATGATAATTGGAAAAACAATTCTAATATAAATAGGCCTGTGTTAGCTCCTGGGAAAAATACTAAAAATAATGTCCAAGGTTTTTTATTAAATATAATATCATCATATCTAATACTTAATATAGCTCCTATAATGGACGCTATGTATATTATAATTAATATAGTCATTATACTTTAGTTAATTTTAAAAATTCTTCATGCATTGGTTTAGCTATTTCTTGTGCCATTGGATGAGCATCAGGAGCATCCCTTCTTCTGAAAAAGTTTTCCCAAGCATCTTCAAATCCACAAGAAATAAGTTCAGACTTAATTCCTAAAGGAAGTACAGAACGAGCTTGCTGAGGTGTCCAACCTTTAGCTAATAATGATAAATAATGATCTTCTGCTTCATTAAGAGCAATTAAGAACTCTAAGGCATCACTTGATACATGAGTTCCTTCAGGTGTAATTCTTTCATTTGCTGTTCTAATTTCCCAACAAGGATCAATGAAGGTAAGTTCATTACCAAACTTATCCTTGGAGTAGTTGCAATTATGTACTATTATACCATTAGCTACATAATTGTGATAGTTTTCTATCTCTAAATCAAATACTTCTTCTTCTCCTAGTTCAGTTATAGCTATAATCTTATCTCCATATAAAGAAGTTAATGATTGGTTATGTACTTTTTGATGGCATGAGCTACATACAGTCATTAAATTATTTGGATTATTATTACTATGGTTTTTATCCTTATGATGTACTTCAAGATCTTTAGTAGCTCCACAAATCTCGCAAGAAGATTTTATATATTTTTGATATCTAGAAGTATCCTCTTTTAGTATTTTTTCTGTAGAATCTCCATCATGGTGATAAGTTCTTAAAGCATTTGCTTGTTTTGCTACCCGCTCATCATCAAATTCTGTCTTTCCTTTATTCCAAGGAGTACGTCCCACATTAAAATATCCTGTACCCTTATTAGGTATTCCTAATTTTTTAGCCCATTTTTTTAATGTTGATACATTAATTCCAAATTCTTTACCAATATCTACAAAAGTTTTATTTAAAGTGATATTTTGATTATATAGCCAGTCATAATCTTGATATAATTGTTTTTCTAATTTAGGCTTCACAATATTATATTTATGTAACCATTTTCGAATTACATCAGGTTTAAAATTAAATTCCCCACAAATCTCGGTAACAGTTTTATTTAATTTTAAATAATGATACTCTAACCAATCTTTATTCTGATAAATAGGACCTTCAATTCCATTTACATAAATTTTATCTCCTATTTTCAATTCTGATAAAGATTTCCAATCATTTGGAGTATATATTTGATGATCTGAAGTACATTTTAAAGAATATCCTAATTCTGTAGTAATTTTGTATACTTTTCTAGTACCATTATTAAATATATTTTTAATTTTAGAATATTCTAAAATTCCAGTATCTATATTTAGTACTTCTATTAGTACTTGAGATAATCTATTTTTATTTTGTTTATCTTCCCATAGTTCTCTAATAGTATAATGATTGAGCGGATTTTTATATTTCAATAGAGTATCCCCACTTACACAATAACGAGTACTTTCAGCTAAATGAGACAATCCTACATGAGTTCTGAACTCATCCATAACTCCGCGATCGAGAATCATATGAACTGTATATCTTTTATAGTGATATTCCGTAGGTTCACAAAGATACTGTAAATCACTTTCCCAATGATTCTCTTTAATTACTCTATAATTGGTAGTAATAAAATGAGTTGGGATACAGTATATATTAGGTATATCTCCTTCAGGATATTTAAGTGCAACTTTAGAATAAGGATTCTTTTTATATTTTAAGGAAAATTCCTCCTTATTTGTCACTTTTAAATAAACAGTGCCAAACTCAAGGGGTCTATCATGCCCTCTAGATTCTAGCATATTTACAAACTTTTCATAAGAGGTATCTGTAATCTTATTTTCGCTTTTGTAACTTACTCGTGCGCATCTTTCGATATGCTTTTTGATTCCTACTAAAGAGAAATCTGTTTGATTAATAAATTCAAATGACTGTTTAATTAACTTCATATTACTTAACTATTTTAACGTATAATGTATCATGAGGAGCTGTTTTATTAGTTCCCTTTACAATATCTCCAATTTTTGAGAAGTTCTTATCAAGAATAATTACATCATCTACAAAGTAATCACTCTCACCACGATTCTTAAAGACATTCTTTGCTCCCCAAACTTGATGATATTTAATCTTAACTTTCCAACCTTCTACCTGAGCTTTAATTAAGGTATTAATAAGTTTTTGTTGATCATTACGATCATTATCCATTGAAAAAGCAAATGGTTCTCCACTAGAGTTCATACCAGTTTGAGTAACGTTAAGTAATCCATCCCATGAATCCCAAAAGACTCCTGCTTTACTAAATTTAGTTACAGTACCAACACGTTCTCCATTAGAAAACTGTTCTTTACAAGACGTCAAGCACGCCATAGCTACTATAAAAATAAAAATTTTCTTCATTTTTTTGTTGTTTTAAAAAATTGTCTAGCATTTTTTATATATCTTTGTAGTTCTTCTTCACATAATGCCTCATAATAAGGGTATTGAGAAGAGGTTATAAATCTTACATACCAAGGATTATTTTTAGTTTTTATAATTAAATAAATATTAGATGGATTATACCTTGAAGGCTCATCAATTTCTATGGTAATATCAGAATATTTACAATCTTTTATTTGCTCAAATATATTAGAATATTTTTTTAAAGATTCATCCATATATTAAACATAGTTATACATATATAATTGTAGTTATCTCTTTTGGAAATACTTCTGTTAAATCCTTATCTGCATTTACTTGGTCTTCGAAAGCCCAATGCCAAGTATCGTACCAATCAAAAGAATAATATTTATTATTAATCTTTATAATTGCTGTATATTTAGTATAAGCTTTTTCTAAATCAATATCAAGAGTATTATATTTGGTATCTATTACCTGTATATGCGAATATAAGTTTTCTAAATAATCAGAAATTTCATAATAGTTATGGGATAACTCAAATTTGAGTAATTCTTTTACCGTATCTTTAGGCATATAACTCTCTATACCTTCCCACGTACCACTAATTATAGAGTAATATTCATCCAGTCTTAATTTCATAATTCTAAAAAGTCTCTAACGTCAATATAATCTATACCAAAATTCTCAGCACATTTTTTATCTGAATCTGAAAAATCTCCAGGTTTACCAGAAGCATCACCTATCATAATCATCTCTTTTTTATTGTAAGAAAGATTATGATCATAACATAACTTCTCTAGCATTCCAGTATTAGGCTTTCTATTAGGATTATTCTTATCATTAGAAGCACAATATATGTAATCATAATACATAAGTAATTTACGTTCATTTAAATAGTAAAAACATAAATCACTAATGGCTCCTATTTTAGTCTTAAAATCCGCCTCAGATATAAATTTACCTATACCACCTTGATTAGATACTATATAGAAATGTCTAAGATTAGGAAATTTTTCTTTAATCTTGTCTAATACAGGAAGTTGTATTCTAAAATCTGTAATATCTTTAGGAAATGTTTTACCTGAAATAGTCTTAATTAAAGTACTGTCCAAATCAATGAACAGTACTTTTTTAGTTTCAAAATCAATCATCTAAATATTGTTTAAGTAATACTTCATCAGGTGAATCATCTAAATATCGCATGGCTTCACCATAATTTATCCAATTATCTACTCCCCACTCTTCTAATGTTGATAATTTCTCAGAATTTCTAATTAACTTTAAAAGAGTATTCTTATTAATTTTTACAGTATTACCTATATCAGTAATAGATACTTTACTACTACCCCAAGGAATAGATTCTTCTTCTCCTTTTTCATTTACAGGAACTTTACTTCCATCCCAACAAGGACAAGGCATACTTGTATCCATTTCTAAGGCATCATGTACTGAGCAAAAGTTATTTGGATCGTTTATAAGATACTCAAAAGTTTCTTTTACTTTATACATTAAGCAAGAATGTTTTTAAGATTAGCTACAAAATTATCTGCCTGAGCTTTAATACTCTCAATATCTTTAATTTCATTTTGTAACTCTTTAATAGAATTTTCTTTAGAGGCAATTTCAGTATTCATTCGTTCTATAAGAGATGCTGTTTTATCGTGAGTAGACTGAAAAGCAGATTTAATACTAGAAAGTTCATCAATAAAAGTCTTATTAAAAAACATAATAAATATTATTAAAATTATAAATACAATTTATCTAAGGATATAGGTACACTATCCCATTTACTATAGTAGTTACTATACAATATATTGTAGTAGCTGCTATAATTTCATCTGAAGAAGCTTTTATAATTAACATAGCTATTAAAGCTATGCTATAGATAATTACAATAATTATATTAATTATCAGAAGCTCTTGTAATATCATCATAATAAAGTACTGATGGATTATCTTTGTGTATGTCTATATTATCTAATTTAGCTATAGCTATCTTTTGTTTAAATTGCTCTAAGTCAAATCCTAAAGTAATTACATGAATGCCATTTACTGTAGGAACATAGTATAATATTATATTTGAGTAAGGTCTACATTCTCTAACTAAATCTAAATATTTATTTATAAGATTCCAATCTTTAGTATCAAAATCTAATATCCATTTAGATTTATAATCAGTATTTCTTCTTTGACCTATTGCTTTAGATACACATTTAAATAACTTCTTAGAATTACATTCTATAGCTTCTAGAGCCTCTCTAATTATCTCGTATTGTACTTGTTTACAATTTCTAGGGTTTATCCAAAAATATGCCCTAGCATTAAAAGTTTCACATAATGTAACTATTTCTTCTTTTTTATTTAAAAAAGATTCTTTATCAAAGAAATGATAATCTTTAATTACATTATTATTACTACCTATATTACATTCTTTTTTTCTTTGTATTACTTGTACAAAGTAAAAATCTCCTTGGTCTGAGAGATTATCAAACCAAGGAGCAAATATATTAAAATTATCTACCATTTAAAGGATACATATAATTAATTTATTCATTCTTCTTCTAAATCAAAATCATCAATGCTCCATCCTTCACTTAAAAAGCGATTTTGTAAAGACCTACAAATATCTTCAATATCAGTTGTAGAAATTTGTTTACTTATACAAAAACATATTGTATAATCTTTTTCTTTCAAAGGAATACCTGTGTTAAGATTATTTAAAAATCTTTCTTCAGATTGCATCAACGTTGGTGAATTACTAGCCATAATTAAAATCGCTCAATATAATCAGCTTCAGGGAATGTTGCATATACATCATCCCATGCTGCATCTACTTCCATTTCGTCATCTTCTTCATAATGGTTAGAATACTGAGTTCTAGAACCATCTTTATTAGTTATAATAAATGTCATATATTTATTACATATTTATCAACAAATTCTCCACAAGTCTCACAATAACCTAAATCTTCATACTCGCCCATTCCAACGCAAGCAAATTCTATAAATCTTTGTAAAACTCCTTCGGAAACTTTATCTACTAATTTATGACAAATTTCTTTTTGTTTGTCGTAATCTATATCAACGAATTCTTTGCCGTCGATATCTAATAAATAATGATTGTCATTATAAGTTATTTTCAATTTAATGAATCCAGTAATTAGGTAATGTCCCATCTTTACATCTAGAAATATCTGCATCTAACTTACATCTAGTACAGAATATCTCTCCCGCTCTAACCATAATAGCGTGAAGCCTAGTAGCTACTTTTTCAGCTATTTCTATAGGTGCTTCGCAATTAATCTCGTCATATGGCGTAATAGTAATTAAAACCTTATTAAAAAGATTATTTTCTACTATCCATTTAAAGAAGTAAATCATACTTACTTTATAACATAAAGCTCCAGTATGCTGTATTCTATAATTTATACTATTTCTTTCACACTCACCTTTTTTCTTAAAGAAATCTCGTACTTCTTGTACTGTATCACAATTAGGAGATTCTCGTTTCATTTCTCTATAATACTTCCAAAATTCCCTATCTTGCATTTTTTCTTGCATTGAACGTAAAGACTCAAAGTCATATATATGTGCTCTATATTTGCTTATAGGATTTAGAAGTATATAGCCTTTTTCCATGACTATTTTCCTACAATACTCTTGATATTTAGCTAATCCTGAGAAACCTGACATATAATTTTCATATATTTTTTTAGCTTCTTCTATAGAGATACCTTTGTTCCGATGAATAGTGTTAAAATCACCACCATAATTTCGCTTGTATTAACTCTCAGCTCTTTATCTGAGACTCTATATGTTACCATATAGGCTAGACTATTTCATCACCTTGCTTTATAGTTTAGGTGCTGGGCGCTCGTGTCTCTATTATATTCTTCTTACGAAGTTTCAAGAGTTAGTCGTTGAACCTTCCAACTTTGTTAAAGGTTGGCTTGGCTGCAGATTTTCCTTAAGTTCCTGCAATTCACCCAATTTTTCATTCTCTATGTTTCCATAGAGTGCCACAAAATTACAATAATTTAAGGATTAATGGCAAATTCTATGCCTTTAGCTTCTTGTCTAAGATGGTGATACTTTTCTTTAATTTCTGTTATTTTTGTATCTCTTGGTATTTGATCAGGATAACTCATATAAGCAGTTAGAGAATGTAAATCCCCACTTCCTTCCATCAATTCATGTATTAAAGCTTTATCATTAGAAATAGAAGCCATAATGAAACTTTCTTGCCCTGAGTAGTCTATTGAAATCCAAGAATTACCTTTTTCTGCAATAAAACAACTTCTAGTTTCTGGGTCTGCTGGAAGATTAAGAAAATTTACATATTCTACCTTAGCATTCTTATCTTTTCCACCACTAGATATTCTAGCAGTATTAGTACCTAACTGATTAAACTTAGTATATACTCTACCAGTTTCGGAATTTATTTGGTCTAACCAGTTTTGCCCATAAGTAGAACATACTTTTTGAGCTTCTTTATAATCTAGATAAATAGGAAGAATTTCAAAATCTTTAGCTTGCGGTTTTAATATGTTAGCATCTACAGAATCTTTTAATTTCTTTGTTTTACTATCTATAGTAGAAGTATTTATTCCAATAGCTTTAAATAATGGAATTACTTGAGCTGCACTATTCCAATTTATAGTACACTGTGGGTCAGTATTAAATCCTGAAAATAAATCTCCTTGTAAATCTACTTTAGTAAATCTAGAATCATTTTCATAGTGTTTTACTACCCAATCATTTAATTTAGTTAGAGCAACCTTTAAACGTTTAGCATCTTTTACCATTTTAGCTTTCCATTTTTCTACGTCTAATTTTACTCCGCACCATTCCATATAAGCTAATGGAATAACAAATCTATTCTCTAATTGTACTGCCTTTACCAAATCTTCTTTTTCTAAAGCTTTTATTTGGGCATTCATTAAATCTTCCAAATCTACTACATCATTAGCTGCATAAACTATTACTTCTTCAGTTAGACCAACTTTAGTAATTTTACCTCGAACAGTTTTATCCATATATTTATTAAGATATTTATATTCAAGAGTTTTTAAGTCAGCATGAAAACTACCTTTAGGATATCCTAAATATCTAATCTTTTCAGCTAACATTACGTCCCATACTTTAGATAATATAATGTTATGTTTAAAGAAGAATTGAGTATCAAATTTAGCATTAGCTAAAATATATAAAATAGTAGAATCTTCTAATATATCTTTATATTCCCAAATATTTATAGTAGTACAATCAATTACTACTTGATTTTCTTTAGTACCTATCTGAACAGTTAATAATGCTTTAGTATGAGGATTTAATCCCATAGTTTCAGTATCTAACCCTCTAATTTTCCTCATAGAATTAATAATTTCTTTACTTTTTTCTATGGAAATACATTCATATTTAGAAGATTTAAATAAAGTTTTAGCTTTGGTAACTAAATAAATCATTTAAACATTTTTAAGAATTTTTTTCTTTCTTAATTTTTTAATTGCCTCTTTTCTAATTTGTCTTATACGTTCTGGCGTACATCCAAATAAAGGAGATATAAGCTCAGGAGTATACTCCTGACCAGTAAATCCATAACATAACATTATTATATCATGTTCCTTATTGGATAATCCATTTAAAACTTTATTTATAACTTTTATTTTATAAGACTGTTCTATATCATTGTCAGCTAAAGGACTATTATTATTTTTAACAATATCTACTAAAGTAGAATCCCCGTCATCATCACTACTACCTAATGGAGTATCTAAAGACATACATATTTTTTTAGCATTTATAGCTCCATTAATTTGTTTCATAGTTTTACCAGTAGCTTCTTCTAACTCTTCATCTGATGGAGGTCTATCTTCAGTTTGCCAATATTTATTTATAACTTTAGCAGCTTTGTTATAAGTAAGTTTTTGACTTACAGGAACTCTGACAGTATCTGCTTTATAATGAATAGCTCTACGAATAGCTTCATTTATATGCCATACAGCATAAGTTATAAATTTAACATTATATTCACTTTTATATAATTTACTAGCGTGAATAAGACCTACATTTCCTTCAGCTATTAAATCCGATAAAGGTAATCCTTTATTCTGAAACTTTTTAGCTACAGTTACTACAAACTTTAAATTAGCATTTACTAATTTCTCCCAATCTCCAGTATCAGCACATTCTTTTTCTTCTTCTAAAGATAATGGAGTAGAATGAGTAATGTTATTTAAATAAGCTTGTAATGCTTCACTATCGTCTGTGATTAAATTATACCCAGCCATCTTTATGCCATGTTGAAGTTAGAATACCTTTTGTATAAGTTCTATAATAGGTACACATATATTCATCTGGATCTAATTCTTCTGGCAAATCTTCATCGCACTCATAAAATTTATTACGATATAAGTAACAATTAGTTATCTCAGTACCATCATAAGGTTTATATGGCATATTGGAATAATCTATTATATTATATAAAGTATCATCTACATTCATGTAATCTGTAGTATAAATTACTTCATTAGGAAAATTTTCTCTCAATTTATTAAAATCAGTAGATATTTGTTCTACATGAGAGCCGAAATTAGTATCCGCTATAATAAAATAAATCATTGGTCTTCTTTTATTAAAGTTTGGTCAAATTTTATATTATCTACAGAAATTACTTCAGAACAAAAAGAACATGAAAATTTAATAGCTTCTGATATAAGTTTTGCTAATTGCTTGGAAACTTCTTCAGGAAGTTTTCCTACAAATTTTCTTTTATCTGCTCTAACCTTAGAAGGTATTATTGGCTGAAGACTAGTTTGTTTAATCTTAATTACTGCATCATAAGATACTGTATAATCTTTAAGAGGAGAAACATATTTTGTTTTAGGTTTTCTCTCTGTTACTACTTTTGGAACTTGTATTTTACTTTTTGGCATATTTTCTAGTTGTTTCATATTCACACATTAATATTGCAAAAGTACTAGCAAGCGATTCATCGCTTCCAGTATTCCACAGATAGTTAAAGGCGTGGAAAAGCTCGTGATAATATGTATTAAGAATACATTCCTTTGATAAAGGCTTACCATTATCTTTAAATATTCTGATTCTAATGACCTGTTCATCATAATCAAATTGTCCATATAATGGGTCATTATCGTCGTATAATTCTTTATATAATTGTACTTTGAAGGTATGACACCCAAGAGTAAAGGTCTCCGGAATGTATGGTAATTTTTCATTAGCTACTACGTCTTTCATTTTAGATGTTCAAATATAATGGTTTATAAATCTCTTTATATTCATTATCTAATATAGATACGTTATATATCTCTGTACTATCTAATTTTAAATATTTATCTTTACAAGTATGTAAATGCCCACAAAATACATATCTAGGCTTAACTCTACAAATAGCATCTGCTAAAGATTTACCTCCAGCATGAATAGCTTTTTGATTCCATTGACTAGGAGGTAATAAATCTAAATCTCCTAACATTGGAGTGTCGTGAGTTAGAATTATATCAGTATCTTCTGGAATATTATCATAATAACCCTTTAACCATTCTTCACTTTGCATAAATGACCAATTACCAAACTTATGGCAGAAAGGAGAGCCATATATTTTATAATGTTTAAGGTTCTCAGCTACATACTCATAAGTAGTACCAGACAAATACGTAAGTTTAAAATTAGTTTTAGATTCTACTGCATGAATTATAAAAGATGCTCGTTCTATAAGTTTATCGTGATTGCCTGCAACCATAATAACTTCATCACAAGGAAGAGAGTTAATCCATTTTGTAAACTCATCTAAAAACCATAAGGTAGATGCAGCATTATCAAATTGAATATTTAAAGGAACAATATCTCCTGCTATTAATACTAACTCACAAGGTTCAATTTTTGGTAGATGACCATGTAGGTCACTAAGTGTGCAAAGTTTCGTCATATATAATTAAATTATTGTATATTAGAGCAAGATTGTTTAAGATTACTTACAATTTTTTTATAATCGCGACTACTTTTTACAAGCTCTAATTTTTCTTTTAATAAATCTTCTGTAAAATCTTTTTTATATATCCATATATAACCTCCTGCTGAAAAATCAGTTCCAGAGGCAGCTCCTGAAGGACTATATCCCATTTTTAAAGTTCTTTTTGCTTCTGCACAGCTTATATAGGAAGCTACATAATCTCCTAAAAAAGTATATTGTAAAACTTCCTTATCATTAGATTTACATTTTGCTCTTGATTTGTATTTTTGAATATAGCCTTCATAATAATCATCTTTTCGTATCCAAATATATCCTATATAAGAATCTATTAAATTATTACAACATCTACATACATTATTAGCTTTATATCCTAATTGTCGTGTAATTTCTGCCATAGATGGGAACTCTGCTATATAATTTCCATCTAAATCAAATTGTAAAATTGCTCTAGATTTACCTTCATTTCTTTTACCATAATTCCAATGTTTTTCTCCTTGGTGAGATTTACTCATTTTTTCTCTAGTTTCTTTAGAAAAATGATAACCTAAAATTCCGTCCCCTCCTTTTGTTAAATTATAGCCAAAATTAGGATTTGTAGTATTGTATTTATTAATAAATTCAATTTCTTTTTTATTTACAATATCATTTAATTTTTTTCTATTCTCTTCAGTATCTTCATATGGTTCAGTTTGATATATGATATATTTATTAAAAGTATCCCATCCATATTTTCGGATAGCATTATAGAAATAAGTTACTACTCCTTTTTCACTTTTACTTCTATGTTCATTAAATCTTTCAGTATAATCTTTCTTTACTGTTTCTCCAATATATTTTTTACCATTAATACTATTAATAAAACAGTATACAGTACCCACGACTAAAGATTTTGATATTATAGGATTTTCTATATGTGGGATATGTGTATCAACAGAACTTAAATTATTTTTATCTGTTCGATAATGTTTTCCTTTTTGTTGGTTAGCACATTTTTTACAACCATATTTAGATATTAAAAATGATTTAGGAGTAGTCTCAAATTCACCATGTATAGGACATATAATTGTAATTTTATCTATTTCTTTATTATTAATATCTATTACTTTAGAATAATCAAATTTGTCACCAAATTTTTCAATTGATTGAGCAATAAATTTTTCCTTTTTTGTCATTACTAAAAATATTTTAACATTTTAATTAATAGTATCAATATAGTCTATTAAAAATAATTAGTCTAGATATTTTTAGTAAAATTTTAATATTACTCTAAATCAAACCGAAATACTGTGAATTTTGGCTGACAAGGAATTCCACTATCGGATATTTCAAAATATTTACAATCCCCTAAATGATTTTTATATTTTTTATCAAAATTTTCAACATAATCAGCTTTTATAGCTCTATCTCCCATTGGACTTGCTTTAAAAGTTTTCCCATTAGGCATTTGTAAAATAAAAGTCATATCCTCTGAACCTCGTAATCCTAATTCATAGTCGATAACTTTATAAGTAGCATCTAAGTAATGTTTTACTTTTATCATTTGATTACCCCTAGAGTTTGGCTTATAAGGCTTATCAGGATCTCTTAATACAACCCCTTCAAATCCTTCAGAAACATATTTATTATGTAATTTTTCAATATTTTCCCAACCTGATACTTTTACTTGGGGTACTAATTGTATTTGAAGTTCTCCTTGTTGCCATTCTCTAATAGGATTAAACCCATATATGTTATAACTTTTAAATAGCTTTATAAGAAATAACTCACGTTGTTTTGCAGGAACTCCCATTTTATTAGTAAAGAAACAATCATAACAATAAATTTCTAACCAATCACAATCTACTGCATTTCTTTCTAATCTGGCTGCTCCAGATATTTGTTGCAAAGATTTTCCGTGTTTATACAATTCTGAATCTAATATTAATGTTGGAAATTTTTTAAAAATTTCTATTAAAATTGGATGTTTAGTTAAATGTTGGGTAGATAAATCATAATTTTCCCCACCTCTTGAGTAAGTTTTAATATGCTTACCGTCCCAATAAAAACAACATCTTAATCCATTAATTTTTCTACTAGCTAACCATTCATTATCAAATATTTCTCGTTTAATAACTTTTTTCTCTTGTTTAGCCAACATAGGTTTAATGTGATTATAAGAGTCAGTATTATACTCAGGAAGAAAATTTAAAATTATTTTCTCATCTTCATTATCAGGGTCTTCTTCAACTTCTTTATAACCTTTATCTTTATATTCTTTAAGTTTAGAGTTAAACTGAAGTTGAGTTTGTTCCCTAAGAGTTCTACTAACTAATCCTTTCTTTATAGGAATATCTGGATGATCTAATCTTTTACCATTTAATTGCCAAGACTGTCTTTTAATAAGATAGGCATGAGCGGAGTCACTCCACTCATACCATAGTCTTACACATCTAACTTTACCTTTAGCATCTTTAGACACTAAATAAGCATTTGTTTGAAATTCTTTTTCAAATAAGTCAGACACGATTCAATTTCTTTAAAGTATCATAAAATTGTTCAGGAGTTTCTACTTTTACAAGTTCTCCATCTATAATCCATTCTTTTTCTACATCTTCATATAGCCACCATTCAATATCATCCCTAGTTTCAGAATCATCATTAGCTAAAACTTTTATTAAACTAGTTATAATAAAAGTTACAGACTCACATATAGATGATTCACATATTACACAACCTAAAGTATTTTCGAGTTTATCTAGTTCTCTTTGGTAATGTAAAATATCTCTCAAGGAATCACAAAATCTTTCTTTACTTATCACTTTACTCCGGATTTACCATAACCACTATCAGATCTATCTGTCTCATCCAAATAATCTGTTTCTATAAGATTAGCTTCTTCTACTTTATTAAGCACTCCCTGGGCAATTCTATCACCTTGTTCAATTATAAAAGGCTCAGTACCATCATTTTTAAGAATAACTCCAATATTACCTCTATAAGTTGCATCGATTGTTCCTGGAGTATTAACTACTGTAATACCGTATTTCAAAGCCAGACCACTACGAGGACGAATTTGAAGCTCATAACCTTCAGGAATTGCCATATATAAACCTGTTGGAATAAGTACTCTACCTCCAGGATTAAGAATTATTGTAGTAGCATTAAATTTAATAGCATTAAACAAATAATTATCATTTTTAATTTCTTCCACATTAGCTCTTAGATCAAAACCTGCATCACCTTTATGTGCATACTTAGGAAGTTCATTACTAGATTTATTAATTACCGGAATATTAATAGTTGTGCTCATTTAAATAAGATATTAATTTAGAAATTACATTATCTTTATCTTCTGCATAAAAGGCTTTAATAACCTTATCATCTTTTTTCACTAATGCAAATGGAGTTTGATTACTACCCCATTCTTGTTGTATCTTATAAGCTTTACTACGTTCTACTTTAGAACCTCTATCTAAGAATTGTAAAAAAGCTTCTCCATTATAGGAGTTTTTAAACAATTCTACTAATGCTGGATTATTATGAATCAATAATACATCAATCATAATAGCATAGTTATATCGCTTCTAGTCCTAGACATACTTACATATTGTAGTTGTCTAAGAGTTTCTTTATCTTTAGCTCTAAAGATATCTTTCATATCTATAAATACATTATCATAAGAAGACCCTTGAGAACGATGAGTAGTAATAGCGTATCCATATTTAAAAGTAGCTTTTCTTATACATCTACCATCAGTAAATAAATCTTTAGATGTACAAAAACTTCCCATTAAATCATAATATATTCCCCACTTCTTTTTTCTATCGTATCCTTGAGAATTTATTGCCTCAGTTCTTATAGTTTCTATAACTATAGCTAAATCTTCATTACATTCTTCTGGAGCTAATAGTGGAATTTCAAAAGAGATATTGTTATATTCATCATATAGTTTAACTAAATATCCTTTACACTTAGTATAATATGGAACATTAATAATAGTAGGAGTAAATTCTTCCACTATATAATCCATAGAATTAGTTACTTCATAACCATCTTTTTTGAAATTCTCATAAGCCATTAAAATTTCTCCTTTATGAAGAAAATTATCATCATTCCATAAAAGTTTATGAATAGCTTTATTATAGTTATTTACACGATTATTAGTGTAAGCTAGAATTTTAGTATGTAATATATCTTTAGCTTCTATCTCGTATTTAAATTCCGAAACTGCTTTTCTACAAAAATTCTCTAAATTAGACTCTATAAAGAGACTTCCATCTTCACCTTCACAGTTATCCCACTGATGTATTGGAGACTCTCTAAGCGTCTGTAAAATGTCTTTAAGACCACTTTTTTCAGATTGTCTGTATATTTTAGTCAATCTAAATTGATGTTTACATCTAAAGACTTTTGATTGTTTATCTTCTTTTACTGGATTTAACTGAGCATAATCATCACAAAAGATAATCATAGTACCCATTAAACTACATTTTTCTACTAATAAATCATATAAATCACTACTTACCATAGATGCTTCATCACAAATGATAATTCCATCATATGGTATAGACATTTTTTTATCATTAGTAGCAAAGAATCTTAATTCTCTGATATCTAGTTTAAGAATGTCTACCTTAGGAGATAATGCTAACATACTATGAAGAGTAGTTGCATCATAATCATTATACTTTTTAAGTACTAAAGCTGCTTTATGAGTAGGAGCACATAACTTAACTGGGAAGCCTTTGGTATTTATCCACTCTAAAAGAAAGCTAGTGCAAAGCGACTTGCCACAACCAGCAGCTCCTCCTAAATTAATAGGATTTAAAAAGTCTTTTTGTTTGAAATTATCTAATATAATATCAACTATATCATGCAATACTTGTAATTGCTCTTTTCCTAATGTTATTTGTCTTTCTTCTTCAATAAATCTTAACCAATCATTTCCTTTTACAAAAGGATTATCTATCATATTAGGTCTTTCTGGAGACCCATCGAAATTATCTATACAAACGAAATCACTACCCATATAAATATAACTTTTCTCCTTTTGGGGTAAGAAACCCTTTAGTAAAAGCGTTTATCTTTTCTTTATTATAGTTTTCCCAAGTATTTTTATTTATAGCTTCTTTAAAAGATTTATTATAATAAATTATATCTAAGATTGTTTCCCAATATACATCGTTATTATTAGTTTGAAAAGTTAATAATAATTGATATTTCTTAAATAATTCTAAATTTATTTGAGGAGTAAATTCAAATCTAGGGCTATCATATTTATCTTTCCAAGTAACGTCATAACTATGTAACTCAATCCATTTATTAGGAAGTCCACAAGGTAGTCCTGATATTATAGGTCCAAAATAAATGGAAGGTTTAGGAATCTTAAACCATTTCCTAACCTTCCACCATGTTCTAAGAGGATTCTCCATCAGCTCGTCTTAAATAAGGTAATAATTTTTCTTCTATTGTTCTATAAAAAGACGGACTAATATCATCATATACCAGAGTCCCATATAAAGCTTGAATAATTTCTTCTTTATTTAATTGCCACTCTTCCACATAAGATAGAGTGGACTTAATAGACATATCTGAATCAGTATGTAAGAATTTTATATAATCAAATATATCTTTAATACTTACATCTAATTCATCTGTTGTGAGATATTGATATGAAATTTTCATGATTTTAAAGATAATTTAGTTATATATTGTGCTACATCGTCTATAACTTCTTTTAAACCAGAATCTAAAGGGTTATTATTTTTATAACCTCGTAATTTTAAAAATCTATAAGTATAAATGCGAGCCTCTGGCATCCATTTATCAAATACTTCTTCATTAGATAATGTTGAGGGAAATAAACTTTTAATCCAATTCCAATATTCAGAAGTATCTATTTTTAAAGTTCCTATGAATTTAATTTCCATTCTTTAGAGTAGATTTAAATATTCCCAAATACTCTCACATAGTAAATCTAGCAATTCGTCATTAATATCTTCATCATATTTTATATCTTTTTTTATAAAATATCTCTCTAAGTAATAATAAATATTATCACCTATATCATCATGCCAGCTATCTTTAGGAACATTTTCCTCTAAGAGTTCATTTTGTATAAACTCTGAAAAATCTTTTACATTAAGTTCAAGATAAGAAGTATATGGAAGTTTTATAATATCCATTCTTCAATTTGTTTAGTTTCTGTATTTAATATAAATGGTTTACAACAATCTAACATAGCATACTTATCTGTAATTAAAGGCTTAGTTCTACCTCCCCAAGTATGCCCGAATATTTGATAATAATCTTTATATGGGGTTTGTATCTGAAAATCTTCTAAGCTATTCCAAACACAAGAACCATATATATTATAGCCTCCTCTAGAATAAGGAATTTGGTCTAATGGACTAGAATTAGTTATATCTATATTATCTAAGTCTTTTAATTCCAGATTATTGCAATCTAACCAATTCTTAGTAATACCTGCATGAGAGAATAAGTATTTATGAGGTTCTTGCATAGTTAAATCTTCATATATGTAATATAATTTAGGACTTAAACTACTAATTAACTCTTTTACTTCTTTTTGTCCCCAATAATCAAATCTACATTTACCATTTCCGTTGAAATAAACCAGATCGTGGTTACCTAATAGACATATAACATCAGAAATCTTACGTCTATTCTCTACAAAAGCAGCTAATTCTTTAAGATTAGTTAAAGATTCTGCTTTATCAGGCTCTCCATCTACATATTCTCCATAAGGATCGTGATAATCTCCTAAGAATATAATTTTACCTTCCCAATTATTGCATGGTTCTTTCCAAAAACTACGACCATGCAAATCCGGGAGTACTAGTATTTTAGTCACACAAATATAGTTTAAATTCTTTCATAAATTCTTCATTATCTAATAATTTTTCGATATTATTGTTATCTATTTCTCCATCAATATCTAGCATTGGATCTAGTGTAGTAAGAAAATCTTCTATAAAATCTTTTAAATTAATATTTAACCATTCAATTACATAACTTGGATAATCTACATTTTCTGGTACTATTTCATAAGAATCAAATAAATCTACTAATGCCTCAAAGATGTCATATTTTGTAAAAGTATAACTTACATTTAAAGTCCAATTTAATTCAATTTTATCATTCATTTTCGTACCACTTTTTAAATTTCTCTAAGAATTTATCTCCAGTAACTAACTCTGTAATATCTTCGGAATCTATATCACCATTGGAATAATCATAAGGAGAAGCTTCCTCAATTAACTCTTCTATATAATTTTCTATATTGTCTTGAATACCTTCAATAATCTCATCTATGTCATCGTCCTCAGTTCCTATATAAGTACGATATACATAAAGTAAAGCTGAGTAAAAGGTATCTTCTTCAACAGATACTTGTCGAATTTCACGCCATGTTAAATCTATCATTTTGCTAATTTTAATTCTTCTAAATATTTAGTATAAAAATTTAATAATTTATCTTCAGCTACTTCTCTTATCTGTTCAGCTAAACCATCAATAGTTATATTATTTATTACTTCTTCTTCTAGTTCAAAATGTTGTATGAAGTCGTCGTACCACCAATCAGTATCACAAAAAATATCATATACTATGTCAGATGCAGTAACATCTGTTCCATAATTTTCCTTAATATAATCTTGATCCATAAGCTCCTGAAACCATTCAACTATAGAATTTACATCATAGTTTCGTTCACTAGCTACGTTTATTTGTTTCTGATATACAAAATACATATTAATAGGGTTTAAACTGTTGTTTTACTAACTTACCTTCTTTATATTCAAATGTTCGTTCACCTTTTGCTGTATAATCATCAGGCTCATATCCCTCATAATAATACTTACCATCTTTGAAAAATATTTCATCTTCTACGATAGTACAATTATAAGGAAGCCAATCTGCATCCCAATTTTCTTCAAAAGGTATATAAATATTATACATTGATACAGCTTCTTTAGTAGTATAATAAACATCATCATACTCTTCAAAAGCTTTCAAATTATAAGAAATGTCAGTAATATCTCCGTTATCAAATTTTCCGTATAACTTCATTACAGTAAAGATTTAAATATTTTAACAATAGTACTCTTCTGAGCAGTAGGGAATGTACTTTGAACATCTGCAATAACATCTTTAGTATCTTTAATAGTAAGAGTTGTTGCTTCCATTAATTCGGCAATAAGCTCTTCAATCTCCTGCTCTGAAGGTTCTTTAGGTATCATCTTTTTAATACAATCAAGTTCTTTAGACTCTATACGAGCTAAATCATTACGACCTGCATTTGTATAGATAACTATAGCCTTTTCACGCTCTTTAGCCATTTTTTGAAGAACTTCTAATTCGGAAACAGGCTTTTCAGAGTGCTTATTATTAATTAGTGCAGCCTTAATCAATCTAGCAGTTTCTAAAGTAAAAATATTAGAAATTTTTCTAGAGTTTTCAATAATTTTATCAATATTCTGCTCTAACTCTGTTTTATTTTCTTTCATCATTAATTGTGATATTTTTATTAACCATCCAACTTATATCGTCTAGATTAAAATCCATATAACCTAGCCAAGTCTCTATCTCATTATCATACATATTTAATCTAGGTAAAGTATAAATATAAACCTCACCATTGGAATAATCTAACACAATTATGTTATCCATTATTTTTGTTTTCGAAGCGCATTACTAATGTTAAATAGTTAATAGCTTCTAATTCATCATCAGATAAAGTTATTAATTTACCATTAATATCAATATCATATCCTTCTCCATTAGCCCATTCTGTAAGAGTTATATAGTCGGATTCTTTACCACTATATGTGTATTTTTTAAGACTATCAGTAATCTGATTAACTTTCGTCACTTCCATGATTTAACTTATTAAAACCATAAATAATTAATTCTTTAAAATCTTTTTCTTCTTGTTCTGTTAAATCTAAAGGTCTTTCACCTACCCACGTAAACTCATAGGCTTCTTCATGTTTATTATATTCAAAACTAGCTATGGCATAACAAGTTTCTGAATTTTTAAAACAACTCTTATGTATTTTATGCCAAGAAAAGTTTGGGTCTCTGTACCAATTATCATCTATTTTTATAAAATCAGATTCATGACCATAATAACAATTAGGCATGTATCTATTTATATGATAGGCTTTAATTTCAGGAGAATTTTTTAAAAGATAGGTAGCAGCCTTAAATTCTAAATTATTTATTCGTTTAGGTTCTATCATCTATTATATTAATTTTACTCTCCTTAATCATAAATTCTATTTCATCTTCTCTGTAACCAAGAACATCATATAAATAAACTTCTACATCATCAATATCATCTGGAACTGTCACTAAATCAACACTTCCTACACCGTAATTTAAAATTGCACACTCCATAAAAACTAAAAAAGGAGGCTTATTCAGCCTCCTTCCAAAATATATCAGTACACCATATCATTATATGGGCATTTCTATCTATCTTATAAAATTTTTGATTAGTATTTGGATTATTTAATGGTCCAAATTGTTTCATATAAGGGCCCAGCTTAATATAATCAAAATTATCAATATCTATATCATTATCAGCTAGTAATTGTTTACCACTATACCATCCTATATGTAATTCGGGGTAATTTTCTCTAACCCACTTAGCTAATTTATTTATTTCTTTTGGATCAGAATCTCCTCCCATAAATCCTACTAATGTAATCCCCTTATTAGATTCAATTAATTCTTGAAGTCGTCCCAATGATAATGTTTCTCCAATATCTTTTGACAAATAAGGTGAGTGGCAACTTTTACAATTTATTTTACATCCTGTAATATTTATACATAATGAAATTTCATCAGGAAATTCAGAAAATGTTACTGCTGTATTTAAATATTTTAACATATTTTTCTAATAGTTCACGTCTATAATCTTGAATATTTTCTACATCTAATAAAATTTCTAAATATTTAAAATCTTTTTCTTTTTTAAAAGATATTGCTTCTTCTAAAGTTTTAAAATTCTTATTTTCTTTTTGGTATTTTCTTCTTAGTCGTACACAAAAAGTTTTAGACGGTGTTATGTAAATACCTTTACCTAAAGTAGAAAGAAATGTATTTATATGAGAAGGTATTAAAATACAAGTTTCTGCAGAATATATTTTATTCGATAAATTCTTTAATGAAGATAGACAATCTTTATCTAATTCTAAAACTCCATAAGGAGGGTCTCCATAATTATTTATATACCAATTTTTAAACTTAGAATAAATTTTAAATTCTTCTGACACTTTTATTCCTTTAGCTCCATAGCGAGCATAGCTTGTATCATTGGGGTCATAACATCTTCGTTCCATATCTTTCCAAACAAAATATATATTTTTATCTGCATTTTTTTCATCACAAAGAAATCCATATTTATCTGGTTTTTCTGGGTTATGTACATTACCTTTTGAAAAATTATCTTGTCTAACATATAATTTCTTAGTGTATCCTTCAAAATGAGCTTCCCATAAATATCTCGATCTCTCTTTTTTATCTGATTTTTTATCTATAATTAGATAATCACCACAATTTTGTAAAAATTTTTGTCCAGTATAATCCATATTTCATTATATTATTAATCTTAATATAATTATTTATATGACTATACAAAATAAAAATTTACAAAATGTGGAATTTCTTATTATTTAAGCATAAAATTCTTTAATTTTATCTTCTAATACATTAGCAGTTAAAACTCCAGAAGTTCTTCCTACCTCTATATCATCTTTTATAAATACAAGAGTTGGAAGATTTCTAATATTATATCTAAGAGTAGTTTCCTCTTCGATTTCTATGTCTACTGTAGTTAAAGTAATATCAGTATGATTTTCTAATACTCTTTTTAAAATAGGTGCTAAAGCTTTACATTGTCCACACCACTCTGCTTCAAATTTTAATATTTTTTTCATTGCGCTAATTCTATATTAATTTCTAATTCATTCTTTCTACTTCTAGTACTACCTTCTAGTTGTCTAGCAGCACTCCAGTTAGAAATCTTTGTAAGATAGCCGATAATGCGATCCCATAGGCTTACATGCGTACTGCCACATTTAGGACATTTACTAAATGGCTGTTTTGCTATAAAATGGCACTCTTCACATTCACAATTAGGAATATTAAAAGTAGCATATTTACAACCTACTTTAGCCATAAATTTAAGTAAATACTCATATTGTTTCTGACTCAAATGTTCAGATAAATTAAGATGACAAGCAGAACCTCCATCTAATTCATCAGCAGCGAACTCAGAACTATGAAGTATAATTTTATCAAGTATACTTATATGTGTATCATTAGGTTTAAATATATAACTAGCATACAGATTAGTGTCTGTAGGAACCCAATAGCCATCAGCTTTATCTCTATTATAAAGTTTTACTGAAGCGCTTTCTGCTGGCACTTGTTCAGTATTAAATTGAGCTGTTTTAGTTTTATGTTTCTTATTCTGCTCTTTTATAGTACTAAATATCAATCTACAGAATGTCTTATAATAAATATTATTATTACATTCCATTCCTAAGTATTCAGCAGCCTGATTTAAGCCATTAATTCCAATAGTTAAATATTGCTTATCAAGATTAATAAAACCAGCATCATAAGCAGCATATAAATGATGGTCTTTACACCAATGCATTAAGTCGTTATAAGCATATTGATATAAATAAACTCTTTCAAGAATATTTTCTATATATTTCTTAATTCCTTCTTGGAAGTCTTTATGTGTAATCCAATCTACTGGGAAACAACATTTATTGGTGTTAACATCAATATGGTCTTTATAATCAGACCAAGTATGTTGCCAATCCTGAATAATTCTGTTTAAATTAAGAGTGATAACATTCTTACTACCAGTCATTACACCTATTTGACCATTAGTAGTATTAAATGTATTTTCTTGTACTGCATTTTGTAAACGACAACATGAACTTAAACTATCTACGCTACGAGATAAATAAGTAAAGAAAGAATTTCCTTGAGCATATTCACTGCATATAAAATGGAAAGTATTTAAATCTTTAAAATTACCTTCCTTATCTGTTAAACAAGCATAACTACATACAGGAAATGTTAAAATACATTTTAATCTTTCTTGGTTTAGCCAATGTAAATAACGTCTTTGTAACCAATTAGTAGAATTCCATTCTGGCTTTGTCCCATCTGGAAATACAAATTCTCCAAACATACCTTCAAAGAAATATTTATCGAAGAATGAAAAATTTGTAAATGGAGACTGCATTCCTCTAGCTCCAGCTATTTGATTAATGGAATAAGTTACTTGTTGGAAATATTGATCAATTTGACTACCAATAGTTTTCTGTTTTATACAGTAATCTGTAGTTATTCTTACACTTGGTTTAAGATAATAATTATTTCCCCATTCTTTTCTACAGAAATAATCCATATACATCAGAAACTCAGGAGTAGCTACTGCTCCTTTAATTTCAGAAGCTAATGCAAAGTTTAGATTTACATAAATACCACAGAATGAATCAAGATTCTTTGGAACGGCTGATTTACCTCCTAATTTCTCTAATCCAGACAGCAAGAAAGGATACATAGAAGCTGCCATACAATATGGTTCTCCTACTTGAGAAGATGAATCATGAGGATACAAAATAGTTTTAAAGTCATTCCTCATAACTTTTATATTAAAGTTAGGATCTCTCTTCTTTACAAAACTTTCCCACCATTCTATATTAGTAAGTTTATTATCGACTTTATGTATTTCAGCGTTTAATACTCCAATGCCTTTAGTTCCAACATTACTATTATCATCAATAGTAGCATTAGCAGTATTGTCAGACTTTACAAAATTATGAATAAATTCAATATCCCTAGTAGCATGATTTCTAATATCCTCACGTTCTTTACGATATAGAATATATTTTTTAGCTACGTCGTGATATCCTAAATCCATTAAGAGTTCTTCAATTTGGTCTTGAATATCCTCAATAGATTGATCTTCAGTTTCTACTACAGAATTAGTTATCTCAGTAACTGCTCTGTAAATATCTTCGTCCATTGTCTTACTAGAGTTTTGAGTAACTCCAAAAGCTTTTAGTACAGCATCTCTAATTTTGTTTCTGTTAAACTCTTCTTTACTTCCGTCTCTTTTTATTACCATAAATAACATTTATAAATTAACATTTTAAATCATCTACGAAATAAGCACTATAATACTAGTACTGAACTAATAATATAGTGCTTATATAGTTATTTCAAAATATTATTTACAAAGTTAAAATGCTGTTTACTAGTAAAGTTTTCTCAACCTGATTCATAATATCCTTTTTCATAGAATCAGTTATAATTTGAGTGAATGCATTATATACAGTAAACATATTTGCGTTATCATCTGATATAAGATACGGGCTATCTTTTTTATCAAACAATAATTTATAAGCATCAATAGGAGTTGATGTAGCTAATTTTACTTTACCAAAACCATTATCAACAGATTCAGACATACAGTTACGAATCCATCTACCCAAATGTTCATTTACAAAACTTTTATTGGTATAATCAAAATCTGTTTCTGCAAAACGTCTGAGAGTAACTCCTATCTCTGTAGTTTGCTCCACAAGTCTTGTAATTGGTTTAAAATTAATTGGAGTCTCTGGCTCTATTTCATTAACTACTAAACTGTCTGGATTAAATACACAAAGATTTGTACATGCAGAATTCAGAGCACCTGAATACATTTTTACAACAGCTTTTCTAGTGTCTAGACCATATACCATACCAATTACTTGCTGATGATTAGCATATTGATATTCGTTTGGTAATACTGCTTCTAACCATACTCTATTAAAAGTTAAATCAGCAGTATCTATATCACCATTTTTATTATAAGTGATTTGATCAGGTAATTTTACATGTACTCTAATATCAGAAGTTAATTTTTGAACTCTTTCTAGGAAAGGCTCAATATATCCTCTAGTAGGAAGATAATCTTTACCTTTAATACTAGTAGCTTTTCCTTCTAATACTTCTTCTAAAGTAAATTCAGTTGGCATTCTCTCCATTATATGTGAAAAACATTATGTTATCAATAATTTCTTTATCTAATAATTTTTGTACTAAATTATGAGGAGTATCTTCCGCATAATTAATTTTATTTATATCTACACTAGTAATATATATCCACTTACTTCCGTTGTATAATATTTGCCCACAGGGATATGAATTTTTATAGCAAATAAGTAGTGTTTTGTTATCTTTAGTAATTTCGTTAGTCATCATTTTAATGTAGCAAGAAACTCTTCTTCAGATACTTCTTCAAAATCTCCATCTCTATAAATAACATCTGAGAGATTATATTCTACTATTTTAAACTCTGGCTTGCCATGACTATGCCAATATTCTGTAACATGTTTTGCATTACAATTAGGACTAGGACCTAATGCAATACTACAAGAGAACTGATTAGTTTCATAGCAATGTCCTTTATAAAAGTTTTGACATTTCTTTATATAATCAATAATAGTATTAACTTCTCCTGGACAAGAAATAACTTCTTTTAATGGAAGAACTTTCTTATAATCTCTATAAGCAGGTCTATCAGAAGTAGCTTCTTTATAATCATCTTCTATACCTCCTTCTAAGAGTTGCTTAATTAGTAATTCAAAAGTATCATCCCAAGTATCATTAATACCATATGCATGCATATAAGTATCTCTGATATATTTAAAATTATCTTGAGATAAATAATGTTTAGCGTATAAAGGATCTTCTCTAGTATCCTTAAATCCATTCTTAATAAGCTCATCTAAATCTATAGAAGGCTGGGCCCATCTATACATTTCTACAAAACACTTATGTAAAGCTTCTTGTAAAACGTCTTCTCTACTAATCATTGTCGTTAGTATAAAATTCTAATAATCTAAAATTATCTGCTATATGTTTAGTATCTATTAATTCAGTAATTAATTCTAATAATGTACTTCTACACATTTCAAATTGCTCATTATCTATATTGTCACAAAAATACCACAGATCAGTATCTGAACAATATGAAATTCTTCCAACAGCCATACCTTCTTTATAAGCGATAATTATACCTTTATAATTATTAGTAATAGCTGCTAAATCTATAGTAGTATCACTACTTTTAGGAATAGTAATATATTTCATTGTCCAAAATCGACTAATTTAAAACTATCAGCATAATTACTTGACATTATAGTTTTTAGTAATTTTGATAAATTTTCATTATATTTATAACTACAATCTATAGTGATATCATCAAAATATTCCCATTCTTCATCTTTATATACAATAAATCCAACTGGTTTATTATATTTATATGCTAAAATAATACCAGAAATATTCTCATTTACATTAAAAACATCTATAACTTTATCGGATGTTTCTGGAAGTCTTATGTCTCTCATTAATTATTTCCTTTAATAGTTCCCATCAAAATATCTTTATCTTTTACAATAGTATAATTAATACTCCATTTAGTATGTCCAAAGTTAGCTGTAATATAATTACTACTACCATACATACTACCTACTGAAATATAATCAAACTGTTTACCAGTAGTATAAGCATAATTATGTAAATCACCTTTTACTACATAAATATGAGGACTACATATACCTTTTTCTGCTATATAATTAGAAAAGAATAATTCAGTCTGAGGATTTAAAGTAAGAGGAAATTGTCTAGTCTGAGAATTATTATCTTTACCATGAGCATACAGGAACTGATGATTTCCAACGATAAAATTATCAATAGGGTAGTTACTAATATAACTCTTAACATTATATTTAGTTAAATATGCAGCTAAAAGTTTTTGATTTAACCATTCAAAATCCCCACCATGATTAGATTCTCCTATAGAGAGATAATTAAAATCTTTACTTTTTACTTTTACTGTAAGAGTAGCAAAGAACTCCATCATACACTCTATAAATGCTTCACTAATTTCTTTATTATCAAGAATCTCAGGAAGTTCATGACCTCCTCTAGTAGTTTCCTTATTAAATCCATCTATAGAATCACCAAGATTAACTACATATACAGAATGATATTCCTGTCCTACAAAAGATTCTACAATTCTAGATAATCTAGATTTAATTTCTGGAACATCATAAGAAGGTAACTGTACAAAACTACTATATTTAGCATTATAAGCTCCGATATGTAAATCAGATAACCATATAATTAAATCAGGATATTTTGCCTCTTTATTATTAATATTTACTGGAAGTTCTTTATAATCCTTTACTGTATTTTTAATAGTAGTTTCTATAAGTTCCTTATTTAAAGACTTAGAAGTTTCCTTAGTTAATTTAGTAACTAAAGCTCTTAAATCCTTTACTTCATCTTTCTCTATTCTTTTTAAGAAATCATTCTCTTTTTCTCTAAGATGCATTTCTTTTAATTCATCCTCAGTATATTCTTCATACATATGAGGCGCAAATGGAGAAGACGCTTTAGTAATATTAAAAGCTTGTAAAATTCTTTTAAAGTCAATAAGAGAATAGTCTGGGAAATATCTGCTGACAATCTGCTGGGTTAAACCAGAACCGTAATAGGTATACATTCTATATACACTATTCATTTCATTTCTAGTAAAGACTCCTGTGATTGCGGGCTTATTTCTTCTGAAAATCTCAAACTTATATCCAGTAATTTTACCAGTCTCTTCGTCTCTTATTTCCCAAGTATTAGAAGCATCATCTGTATCTTTCTTTACTTCTTTTTTCTTAGTATTCTTTAGTCTGTCATATAATTCCAATATCTTCTTATCATCTTCATCTTTATTTTCTTTCTTTCTAAGATTTCTTATTGTCATATATACAGTGTTTATATTTTTTTCTGATATAATACACTGAGCTTTTAAAGAACGATTATTATTAATTGCATCATTGAATAACTTGATATAAGAAGATTTTGTTGCTTGTTTCATACTTTTTTAAAAATTAGATAGCTGTTACGCCTTTATAAATAAAAGTATCTAGTAAAATAAGAGTATCTAAATTAAAAAAGGCAGATACTCTCACGAGCACCTGCCTTAAATTATATTAAATATGTTTATATCTGTAGAATTATAAGGAATTTCATAATGATTATTTACAAATGCTTTATATCTTAAGTATTTTCTGGTTAGATATATTGAGCAATTATCATACAAATAATGTAAGAACTCAATACTTTCTGATTTTTTAAGTTTTAAATTGTAATAATCATGTGCAGTATGACATAACTAAATTAAGCTATTATTTTGATTACTATATTCCGCTATTTTAGTTACCAACTGTAAAGTTCCAAGCACTGAACATCTAGGAACTATTCCATATTTATATTTATTATAACTAATACAACCATCACCATCGAAATATCCTCTAATAAAATGTCTAATTAAATCTTTGGATTTAAAGATATTTTCATCAGGAAATTTAAGAGTTAAGGATTTATTAGGAGTACATCCATATTTATTTAAAGTCTGCCATAAATGTTTATTAGAGGCTGCCCAAACACAACTATTAATATTTTGTCTTATATTGACTGTTCCAGACATAAAAGTATTAAATTTATGTAAATGTTCAATATCAGAATTTTTTAAAGTTATATTTAAAGTATATGTCTAAATTTTTTTAGTAACAGTCTTAATATTACCATCAGCATAAATGAACCCTAACCAATACGCTTTTTCTTCAGTATCAATAGAATCAAATATAGTTTCTGATATCCTAGATTCAACCTGCTTATTTTTAATATTGTAACCTAAATTTTTTAACTTTTCAGATAATGTAGTTCTACTAGTATGATAAACATCTGCTAAATATCTAAGACTTTTTCCTTCCTTCCAAGGTTTTATTATATCTTTATCAAAATCTTTTATTAATGATTTTTTAGGATTATGCTAAGTTATATCCCAAGTTCTTAGGTTTTCTAAAATAGAATTTTTAGAGACTTTATATTTTTCACTAAGTTCAGTTATTGAAATTCCATCAATATAATCCTATATTAGATTTTGTTTAATATTATTTAAATCTTTCATAAACATAAATAGGGAGGATTGCTCCTCCCTAAAATATTAAAATTCCAGACCAAAAACCATCCATCTTCCATTACGCGCACTCTTAGATGGAGTATAAGTTACAGTAGCTACTACTGGGTCAGAACCAATAGACTCCTTACCCTGAACGATATCGATCTGACCTTTAAAGCCCTTCTTAATAAGTTCCTTAGCCATTTCCTTAGCTGCGGTCTTAGTAGGACGAATAACCTTTGTATCTGGCTCAACACGACCAGTATCGTTACCATCCTTATCAAGAATTGGCTCACCAGCCTTCTCGTTCTTTACACGCTCAGACTTCAAAGTCTTCAGTACTTCCTTTGTATCGTGGTCTACCAAATCAAACTTCTTCTGAGTATCACGCTTACCTTCAGTCTTAATATCAACAACCTTCCAAGGACGCTCACGTGTACTTACAACAGCACTAGAAAGAGTTACAATGAAACCACTACCAGGAGCATTCTTAGTCTTCTTCTTCAAATACTCCAGCTTAAATTCCTTCTCATCATTAGAAGTTACCTTAGCATTCTTCTCGTGGAACTTCTTCCATGCCTGTGTTGCATCACCATTAATGTGGAAATTCTCTTTCTCTACCTGTGCTACTGCTGCTTCCTTTGTTTCTGCACTTACTTCAAAACTCTTAAAATTAAAAATTTCACTCATTTTCAAAAAATATATTAACATTAATTCTTATTATCAAAATCATCTGCGATATTTCCCTTAATCTTTGTAATGCTAATATAATCTATATTTCTTGCCTCCAAAAAGAAAATTATAAAAAAATTAATTTTTTTAGAATGGGAGAAATTTTCCCATTAATTCTCTTATTTTTGTTGGCATATCTTTTGGTTGCACACCAAATGTTGGAAAATCAGTACATCCATATGAAAAATCCTCAGTGATAATAGCAATAACTTGTATTGTATCTTCATCAAGACCTGTTTTTTCTGCTAATTTAGCAGTTACCTCATAATAAGTAGTTCCAGGTTTTTTCTTCTTCATAGAATTTACCATATATCCAAGTAACGATATAAGTGCAAATTTTAAATTTATACTTTCCCCTAGAGACCCTAAACTAAAGTATTTACGATATAAATCTGAGAGTTTAGTATAATCAGGTCTCTTGAGTAATTCCGAATCCCTCATAACCATGCATACAATAGAATGCTACTAATTTAAGAAGGTAAGTAAACTCTTTAAATCCTTTATTAAAAAGTTCTCTAGTCATAGGAACTACTTTAGTATTAAAATTTGGAATAGTTTCTACTACTAAGAAATTACTTCTGATTTTAGGATTCTCAATGTTATAATTCTTCTTAGCAGCCATAGTTAATAACCAACTATATAAAGCCATTTCTCTATAATAGTGATATTTAATAAGAGCTCCTTTAGCAAAGTTATTTATCAAATCTCCTGTGGTTTTTAAATCATTTACAGTGATTATTCCTTCTTCTTTATCTATACTATAATTATCAAGTTTTGACTTAATTTTTAGTATAAAAGGTTTATGCTCTGGAGCCTCTACTAAAACATCTATAAGGAAAGCTATCTCATTACCAATAATTGGTTGTTCTAGTAATCCTTCAGGGTTTAGTAAAGATTGAATTTGTGTATCACTATCTAAAGATTCTAGACAGACTTTCAGTTTAGCATGATTCTTAGGGTCTGTAAATATTGGTGTTCTAGTATCATTATTTTCTTTTTCAAAAGCTTTTCTATCATACCAATATTGAGTGCAGTCTGCTAATACTTTTTCTATCTTTTTATCTGACATTTTATCTTTATAATAATCACATTTATCAGACGCCTCTAATATAATATCATTAGTAACATTGATACCTTGTGTTTTCTTATAAATATAATCTGCCATTGCTCCCATTTTAGCAGTAGGTCTGCTAACGTCTGTTAGAAAGAAATCATTAGGTTGTAAAACTAGAGTATGTAACCAACTACCAAATTCTAAGCTAGTTGTATTTAACTTAGTCTTACCCCAATTATCAAAGAATTCTGTTGGAGAACCATCTTGATCTGGATTTATCTTAGATAATCTAGAGTTTGAGATATAATTATTATACTTTTCTGAAAAATAAGTATTGTCATCAATATCTTCAACTCTCAAAGTCTCTATCAGAGGTTTAATAGAAATTTGACTTAATTTCACGTAAATAATTATTAAAATCTTCCGATTCTTTTATACATTCATACCCATATTCTATCTCTTCTTTATCTAAACTATAAATCTTACCATAAGGACCCCATTTCTCATTAGATTCAGAAGCTATTAATAAGCAAGGTAATCCTGCTAAATTCATCTGAATAAAATTACTAACAGAATCGTCAATAAAAATATCAACTCTACCTTTTATATATCGAGCTTTATTAGCACGCTGATACAGAACTTGATAAACAGGTCTATTGGGATATCCATTATTTTTTAACCATGTTTTACTATAATCTTTATTACATACTCTTTTAGTACAATATAATTCAGGTATAAAGTTTATTTTATTTTTTATTGGGAGATTTATCCACCATTCCCTGTCTTTTATTAAAACTCGTTGTACATTTTTTGTTATTTCTCCATCAGACTTAGGATACCCAAATCTTTTTAAATATGGATTCATAAACTCATTTAATGTATCATCTAAATCTAAACCAATTCTTAATTTCATAGATTAAATAATTCCTCAATATCTCTTATATATGTTACCCCAATACCTTTCTTAGCCAATTCAGCTCTGATATTTATCCAGCTATCATTATTATCAAGAATAGCATATGTATCATCGTCTAAATTTAAGTACTTATCAATTTCTTCTTTAGCCTTTTCAACAGCTTCTTCATAAGAAGATGCAGTTAACTTATGAAGTTTATTTTTATTACTCTGACAAATTGCAAAAATATAATTATTCATTTGGTATTGTTATATATAATTATCATTATAAAAATAGATAATAGTATTATAGTGATTGGAATTGATAGAAATATTACTACCATTAACGTTACCCAATTCCATAATAATATTCCGAAAATCTTAAGTATAATTAATATTATACTTATTATAAAATCTATTACTCCTAAGATTAATAGTTCTCTCATATTAAATTATTATTTTTAGAGTAACATTCTAATAAGGTATAAAAGAAATCCATAGGAACCATTGCTGGAGGCTATCTGGTATCTATTAAATAAGTATCTAGATAATCTCGCAATATATCAAAACTTATTCCATCAGGTAATTCAATTAACCTAATTTTATTATCCAAACAATATCGCCGTAAATAGTTATCACGTTTTTTCTAAGAATCAAATGCTAACTATCCTCCAAAATGTTTTATAGGAATATAATGTTGTTTACCATTATATTCAATAATTGTGTTTAAAGATCTTATATAAAAATCAACATATATTTTCCCCGAACTTCTAATATTTTCAGGAACATGTATAACGTACTACTACTGAAATAAAATATTTTTAGACTATAAATATTGTTCCACAAAATTTTCTCCATGGGACTGACTACATTTCTAACATCCACAACCTTTTAAATGATGTGCAGGAGTTTGCATAAATTCCCCATGTATAGGACATATTATGGATACTTTTGTTTGTCTATTAAAGTATTTTACTTTACTATAATCATACTTGTTTCCATGAACTTGCCGAGCTTTTTCTACAAAATCTTTAATAGATAATCTTCTATTTAAAGCTCTCTATTCAATGCTACATTTTGGACATATACCTCTTCTTATAAAATTATTTGGAAAAATTTCAAATAAACCATGCCTAGGACAACCTATTGTTAATTTTGCATTAGCTTCAGTATACTTTGTATTTGAATAATCGTAATTGTCCTATTGCACTTGTTTAGCTTTTTCTATAAAATCTTCTGTAGTCAATTTATAACTTATATGAGAAGCACATTTTGCACAACCATGTCCTTGCATTATTGATTCTGGAGTGGTGCTCCATACATAACCACATTTTAAGCACTTATATTTTACCTTAGACTTTGTATCTATATAAGTTCCTATCAACTTGATGTTATGTAGCTGAATATAATCTAAAAATTTATTTTTAGTTTTATCTAATTTAGCTAATTTACTGCAAGTTGGACAAGTACAGTTTATTTTTAAAGAATCTGCTCTTCTTTTAAACACATTTCCACATATTTTACATTGTATAGTCATAATGCATTTAGCTCCTGTGTACTCTGTCATACACTATAAATCAGGATTCTTAGAATGTATTAATTTTATATACTATTCAGATTTCATGCTTAATTAATTTATAAAAATATTCTTTAGGTATAAGTACAAACTCTGGACATTTAGTTCCTACTTCAGGTTTTTGCTTTTTCCAAAATATTGCTAGAGGACGGTCTTTATAATTACATTCCTCTGAGATTTTTTCAATATTTGGAGTATTAGCAGTAGCTTTACATTGAATGTAACAACTTAAATGATCTTCAGTTTCTGCAATATCTATTTTTGCATTATCTAAGTTACGGGATTCTGATCTAGAGCTTTTTAATCCCTTAAAACCTAAATCTGTAAGCTCGTGTATTATATCTAATTCATATTTTTGTCCTTTTCTACGACTCTTTTTAGCTTGATAACTCTTCTTAGTATGACTATCTATCCATTCATATAAAGTGCCATCAGCCATTTTTCCAGATTTATTACATCTAATTTTAAGAGCTGCTTGACTTATCTTAGTTTTTTCAGAACATTCTTCTATAGATGAATAATCGTGCACATTGCCGTTCTTATATGTTATTCTAATAGCAGTATTCAGATTCTAATTACTTTTTGACATAGTTACTTAATTTTTTTATATAATACTTTATAAATTTTAAAGTATTCTGTCGACCATATTTTTTATAAAAATCACTTATATCTTTTACTTTGAATTTATGAGGTATAAAGAAATAAAGTAATTCTGGATGATTTCTTCTTATCTTAGCCATATTAAACATTCCAGGTCTATCATTATCATAAAAAGTTACTATATAAGTAAATCTTTCTTTTAAATCACTTAACATATTTTCAGATAACCATTGTGTCTCACTATTTGGGGCACAGGCTGTTACACCTAAACCTTTTAAACACATAGTATCCTTCATACTTTTAGTTATGACTAATAAATTACCTTTTTTAGGCAACTGATTATAACCTTGAACCTTTTTAGAGGGCCAATTTGTTAGAAATCTATATTCCTTACGTTTAGGATAATAAATTCTCCACAATTCTTTACCTTTCATTGTTCCACCATAATACCCGAAGATAAAGTTATCTTTGGTCTTTATAGTTTGAATATTACCATTTAAAAATACAGTACGACAAGAATATACTTTATATTTATTTAGTAATTCTAAAGAAACTCCTTGCTTACCCCACCATTTCAATTCATCTTCTGAGAAATCTTTTATTTCTACTCGTATATCTGCTGGCTCATTTGTTTTAACGAACGAAGTACTTGATTGTATTACAGAATGATAATTATTTTGTCCTTTTAATAAGCCAAAATCTTTAGCTATAATGTCTAATGCTTGATGGTATTTACAAGCATATTTAGTCATAACTACAGATATAAAGTTTCCATAAAAACTTCCATTAAAATCGTGAAATATAAGTTCTCCTTTAGAGTTACGAAAAAAGGAAGCCGTAGGATTTTTATCTTTACGTAAAGGATTACAAATTAATTTTTTTGAAACTTTTACGCCAAGATAATATTCCATATAGGCTTCCTCTGTGTTATATTTAAGTAAGTAGTCCTTAGTAATGTCTGGTTTATAAGAAAAATCTAATTCCATAAAAACTACTTACTTTGTAATTACTACATACCTGCCAGCATAGCGTCGAAGTCTTCATCCTGAGCCTCCTTGCCTTCAGTAGAGTCGATATATTTAGCCTCTTCTGAATCAGCTGCTGGTACAGGAGTAGTAGGCTTACGCTTCTCCATATCCTCTTTCTGCTTAATCTCATAACTAGAGAATGACAATTTATCTTCCTCTAAACTAGCAAAATTATCACGGATATAGAACTGTCCGTCACTATTAATAGCTCCAATATCAGGAATCTTAGCAAATACATTACCAGTTTCCTTCATAACTCCCTTTTCGTCCTTTTTCTTTTCCTTACGACCACTAAGCTTCAAGTAGAAATCTTTTTTCATACAATACTTAGTCAATACTGCCTGGAAAAGCTGCATGAATTGGTCAGTACTCTTACAAGTAGGAGCTTTAGTTACAAACAATTCTTTAGCCTTATCACCTCCTACTACTGTTATAATATGAAGCATAAAACCCTTAAGCTGTTCAAATGCTGAAGGAAGTACATATGGAAATTCTACACCCTTAGAATCCTTTCTCTTACCCTCATATCTTTTAGCAGAATTTTCATTAGGATAAAATAATGACTCTTGATAAGTTCCTTGTTCTCCTTCAAAATGAAGTACAAGAGATTTCCAAGTTGTAGTAGGGTCTTGCTTACCTTGACCTTCCTTAACTTCTATACTTTTTAACTGAACAAGATAAATTCCATAAGGACGAAGACCTTTCTTACTTGTAGGATTAATATCACCAAGACCACCAAAATTCAAATTCATATTGCTATATTATTAAAGATTATCGAAATTAAAATCATTATCTGAGATTTCTGTATCATCTGCGTTGCCGTCAATAAGACTAGCCATTTCATCATCTAATTCATCTTCTGATGCAATATCCTCTGCTTCAGGAACTACATCTTCCTTAATCTCAGGCTCTCGATTACCTGTTAATATAAACAATCCATCAATTTTAGGATGTGGAGTGAAAGTAAACTCATTACCATGCTCAGCAAGGTTCTGATTATTCTTTCCTCTATATGAAACTGCATTCTTCTGAGTTAATTTATTACCTGACTGCGTACCAAATGTTTCAGCAGCCCCGATAACTAAGCATTCCTTTTTATTAAGTTTCTGCTGTTTAATGTCTACCTTATCTCCTGGTTCTACACCAAGAGCCTCAACAGCAGCCTTATTAAGAATATATTTATTCTCCTCAAGAATTAATAGTGGATTAGGATTTGTATCATCTACTTCTGAGTCTTTCTTTTTAGAAGAAGATTTACGAGTAGACGGCTTCTTTACAGAATCATCCTTCAATTCACGTGTATCAGTAAAAATTTCTCCAGTTTCTTCATTAAGCCATTCAGACTTAATTGTCATTTTAATTAGCTTCATTTAAAATATTGTCATCATTATTGGTTTCATTATTGTCATCTGCGATTTCTTCTTCTTCACCATATTCAAAGTTATGGATAGTATCTAAAACCTTCTGCATATTAGGTTCAATCAGTTTATCTTTAAAACATCCGTCAACACTACGACAAGTATCGTTACCGTTGGTTTTAGTTCTAAAGAAATAACTAATATTGCCATCGTCATCAACCTGGCGTTCAGTATATAAAATATAAGAAAATAACCCATCAATATTTACGGTTCTATCCAACATTTTACCACTAGAATATAACTGCCAATGTTCATCGAGGTCAGTACCAGCATTAATAATATGACTAATGAATACTACATTAAGATCTTCACGTGATTCACTAGCTTTCATGATTAAATCATAGTAATTTTTAGCAAATATAACGTGTTTATCCCAACCTTTTTCAAGGGCAGAATCCATTATATTATTTGAAAGACAATAGTTAGCATCATCTACAACTACTGTCTTAATATCAGGACGTAATTTATCAATAATTTTCAACCACTTACCAATAGTAGTGTAATCATTAGATACAAGCCAATTTCCAACTGGCTTCTTATTTACAACTTCAGCTTTCTTGTATTTACGTCTAAATCCAGGAATTTGAAGTTGCTTGTTAGTACAACTAATAATAAATGTTGTTTTATAATCTAAATAACGTAAAGAAGTGCTTTTTCCGGTACCACTTAAACCTGCTAAGCCAATAATCATAAACTATAGTCTAATTTACTTTTCACTTTTTCATTTTTATCTTCATTCTCTATTATATTATCTGTTGAACTGTTATTTGTAGCTCGATATCTAGAATAATCAAAGATTTCTTCTGGCTTAGGCATTTCCATCCACTTATTTACTGCTCCGTCAAAGAAACAGCAATCAGCTACTTGATTTTCTCCATATCTTGACTTTAGTACAAGAATACTTCGAAATCTATAACCCATTTCTTTAACTTGATAACCTCTATAAGTTGTTCTTTTATCAACTTGAGGATTATATACAGCTAAAATAATCTCAGAATTCTCTGAAACAGTGGATGTTTCCTTAATATCCTCAACCATGGGCTCCATGAAAGCTTCATTCTTTTTTCTTTCCATGTTAGCCACTGCTCTATTGGATTGCATAACAATAATTGGAGATAATCCTGTTTTATTTCTAATGATAACTAATTTATTAGTATAATCATCAATTTCTCCTTTTCTGTTTCTTCCATTAGATGGCTGAATCAATCCAACATGATCAGTTACTGAAAGTATTACTTTTTCAGGATCTTTCGGAATATATTTATTCTCTGTAAATTCTCCTTCTTTTTTAAGCTCTTCCATTGTAACTTTTATGAGCTTATCAGAATTAAAAGAGCCTTCGTATATAGTTAGTACTTTATATACTTTTTCTAACCAATCATATCCTAGTTGTACATATTCATATAAATCATCAGGTAAAATATAATCTTTACCTATAGATAATATTTGTTTAGCAGTTACAACAATATGATAGGTATCATATAAATAGGTACTTAATAATTTAGCTATAATAAAGTCTTCTTTCATCTCAAGAGCAAAGAAAATAATTTTTAATTTATTATCTTCTAAATGCTCTTTTAAAGGAGCATATATATAAGAATATAATACACATGAACTTTTACCTTGTCCTGAACTCGCAAATAAAAGAGTCATGGTACTTTTAGTAATACCTCCTATTAATTCTTCCAATTTAGGAAGACCCATACTAAATCCTTGATTAAATCCTTGTCTACCAAGCTCTATTGAACGTTTAAAACTTTCTAAACTCACAGAGTGGTGATTGAATTATAATTCATACCTGAATCTCCATTCTTTAAAGCTTCAAGATCTTCCCATTTTTCATCTACAATAAATGTAGCTAAGCTGTAATTAATAATACCATTATCAGTATTAGCTTCCCAATCTAGTAAATCAATAATCTTTTTATGAAGTTCTTCATTCCAATGAATTTTCTTTCCATAAGTTCTATAAGCATCTTCAAGACTATTAAACTTTTTAGAAACACCTAGCATACTAGTTAAGCATCCATTAATGTTTCTAAATCTAGGATAATGTTCTCTAAGTTCTTTTCCCATTTCAAAGGAACTCTTAGCTAAACATTTTAGGAAGTTTTTATTAAATGGTATCTCTTCAGGAACTAATTTCATTCCTGGAATAATTTTATAACTTTTAAGGATAAGACCTTTATCTTGTAAAGATTTAAGTACATCTATAAAACTTCCTACATATTTTTTATCAATAGCTAAATACCTACGAAGATAATCTTCTGAATAATCTTCTATATAAGCATTTATAGCTTTAACAACAAATAATTCAGTAGGAGTAATATTATATTTTTCTAAAATTGTTATTTCTTCATCAATGTTTAAATCAAACATACAGTAATTCGGATAATTAAAAATCTTTCATACTGTAATTAAGTTAATCTCTTTTCAGAGCGATATTAATACATAGATTCAGAATCTAAAATCAAATTTAGGAACTATCTTTTCACCTGGAGTAAAGTCTTTACCTTGTAATACTTTATCCAATTCTGATTCGTCTATAGTTATAAAAGAATCTCCTTTATGAGAATCATAAAACCACTTAGTTTCTTGAGTCCTATTTAATACTATATTGAATATTTCTGCTGTCTTACCTTGTTCAAAACGAATTGATCTACCTCTTCGTTGGCAAGCTCTAGTAGTCGAACTATCTAATCCAAATATAATAGCTACAGAAAGACCTTTTACATCAAGTCCTTCGTCAGCTTTTTTTACTGTAGATAATAAAGTTATCTTTCCAGAATTAAAATCTTCAATAGCTGTAGCACTTCTTTTTTTAGAAGTTCTACTAGAATATACAGTAGCATTAGGAATTTTTTCTGCCATTTTAATATTATTGGCAAAAGTTATTATTTTTTTATCCTTCCTAGCTTCTATAATTTTCTTCACTATTTCAATTTTCTTTGGATGATTATTTATGAAAGCTTTTTTCTCATGCATAGTAGCCCAAAATCTAATAGCATGATAATTTATACTTTGTAATACTTCAGATTTCTTGTTAGGGTCACTACACATAGAATCTCTTAGGAGCAGTTTATTTCGCCAACCCATAGGACCAGTTAATTTATTAACTAACTCCCAAGAGAACCCGAAAAATTCAAAATGAGAAATGAATTCTTTATTTATTTTTTCATATTCTTCTAAATCATCAACATTTACTAAGACTAGATATTCTTTATATGGGCTAACCCAACCATTTGCAAGACAAGTATTAATATCAATAGTATCAATTACTGGACAATATTGTGCTAATATTTTATCTCTACCATCAAGACGCTCAAAAGTAGCTGTAAGACCTAAGATAAATTGGTATTTTACTACTTCAAATAATCTTACAAAAGTCTCAGCTGCATATCTATGCGCTTCATCTAATACTAAAAGATCATATTTGGCAGGATGTTTTATTACAGTATTTATTATTTGTACATCGCAATTTAATCCTAACCCATTAGAGTCTATATGACCATACCATTGTTTTTGTAAAGTTTCTGTTGGTACAATTATTAGTACTCGATATTGTGGAAAGTGTTTTAGCACTGTTTTAATACAATTTAGTCCTACTCTCGTCTTACCAAAGCCAGTGGATGCGACTATTGTCCCCACACAACGATTTTTTATCCATTTTCTACGACACTCTTCTTGTCGCTCATCTCTAGTGATTTTATGAAATAATTCTCCCTCAATCAGAGAGTTTGTAGCCATTATATTTAGCTACTGCTTTAATTTGTTTAATACGCTTCTCCCATTCTGAAGCTTGCCATCTAACCTTATTTTCAAGATGCAGTAAAACTTTATCTCTTAAGGTTTCTAATTGTACTTTAGTCAGATCATTATAACGCTTATCATATTTATCCTTACGGAATGTAAGCATTGCACTAAATTCCTTTAGAGTCAAGCCTTTTCTATCATCAATTTTTAGAACAAGACCTTTTCTATCTTCAGGATTCTTAGGGTCTCTTAGTTTAATATTTAGAAGTTCAGCAACTTGCTTAATTCTATCTACTAAACGACCATTCTCGTCTTTCTTGTTTAATTCCAATAACTCAGAACGTGTAAACCACAATCCAAGCTCAGTAATAAATGTAAGAGTAATGTGTTTACGAATACATTTACCTAAAGCAGACAAACAAGCTTCTCTAACGGTATATAAAGGCAATGAAGCAAACATAGTAAATGAATCTTCATCACTATCCATAATATCATTAAGAGTCCACTCTTTAAAAAGAGTTTCTGCAATAGCACTAACATTTGTTTCGCCTTCGCCACTTTCTGTATTCTCTTTAGCAAACTGTTCTGCTTGAGCAGTAATTTGTTGATTGAGCATATTAAAGAAACTAGTTCTTACAATACCTTGTCTAGTACTACCTTCACCTGGATACAATAACCAAATCAAAAACAATTCAGCATTACAGCGAGTTCTTTGGTCTTCAATCTGTTCCAACAAAACTCGTCGTCCAGGATTTTCATAGTTGTCACTATAAAGCATTGATTCACAATGTTTATATGCGTTACGTAACTCTTCTTCAGTCATATCCACCATCTTCATAGAAGATTGGATACGTTCACCATTTACAATTTTTCTGGAACCTTTCCAGAGAAATGTTTCTACATCATTATTCTTAGCTTCAAAAGCTTGATTGAGTTTATCACCTAAAACTGTTGTCATAAATCTTAAAGATTATTTATTGTATTATTATATCATCTACGTTTTTAGGTCTTTGAGGGACAAACTTAATAAACCAGACATTATTATATCTGTATTTCTGTTGTGTGTCTCCATCGTACCATTCATCTATTCCTGCTATTACAGGCTTCACTTCGAGATAACCAATATCCCCATAATTTATAGTAGCAGCGTTCCAATTAGGAGGCTGAGTACACATAAGGTATTTAGTTTTTTCTCTAAGCTTATCCTCATTATCTAACAATTCGAATACATATATTACATAGCCTAAGCTATCATTAAATTTCTCAAGTAATTTACTATAAACAACCATTAATTGATAAATAAATTTCCGCAATAATATGGTAATCCTTTTTCAAGGCGTAAATATTATTTATCAATTTTTAGTAATTTTAGTTATCTAGGATTATAATTTCTGCATCCATACTTAGCAAAATTACATTTAAGCATGTCCATATTTACTAAGCATTTATATCTTTTACAATTCTTACAATCTCTATCTGGAAATTTAAATTTCTTGCCATCAGTATCCTTTATGTAGGTATCTAATGTATTAGAGCACATATTATAGATAATATACTTATACCTCCAAATAAATAATTCAATTTTGATAATTTTTTATTTTGTATATACAATTCTTTATTTTTATCAGATTGAATCTTTATTTGATAGTCTTTATATGTTAGCGTACTATCCAGTGTATTTACTAAAGATTTATAGTTATTTATTTGAATTTTTTGTAGACTATCATTTACTAGTAAATATTTATGCTCATTAAAAATAAGATTAGTTATTTTTAATTGATACGGTGTCAATAAGAAGTTTTCTCCCGACTTCTCGAATGTAGTTTGTGAAAAACTGCATGTCGCTATCAGGAGACTGCCTAATAATATTGTCCTTTTCTTTAACATAGATAGTTTTATTATAGTAGATAGCAGTATCACACTTATTGATATTAACTTTAATAGAATCTTTCTTACTATTTAATGAGTCTATTTTTCTTTCTAACGTATCTGTAGGCATTATAGTAGTAGGTTTAAATCCTCTATATAAAAAGATAGTAGCCCCTATTATAGTAATTAAAACTAATATTAAAATTATTCTATCTAAAAGTTTCATTAATCTGCTACTACTTTATTATATAAAGCTGTTTTTTGGGCTAAAGCTTTAGCTTTTTCATATTTCTCTTTAGCTTTAGCATATGCCACACTATACTGCTCAGGATATTGTTTTACGTGATTAACTTCATTATCGAGTATATACTTTACAGTATCAATATTTAGAAGTCCTGCTCTGCCCATTAATACATTAGTATTTTTTATATTAACACTCTTACCATAAGCAATTTTCTTACCAAGTTCATTGTTGTGCTTATCTACCGGATTACAAAAAGATACTCCAAAACTAAGAGTTCTAGTAAGGATTTTAGATATAGTGCTCTCTTTAAGAACTACACACACTACAAAGTAATGATCTTTACCTTCAAAGTCTACAAAACTACCTTCTCTGTAATCTACGAATTTCTGCTTAGCGTTTGTCATAATTTTTTAAATTTAGAATTATTAATAATATAATCTAGAGGAGCTGATACTAAATCAATGGATTTTATAATTCTATACCCAATCTTTTTAGTAACTTGTACTCTCTCTTTAAGAGGTTTACTCGAAGATATAAACTTACTACCTAGCAATTCCTTCCTATCTTTATAATGAGCATATGCTGTAAGTTCATAGACGAACATCTTAGAAACTGTAATGTCTCTATGATGCTCGTCTCTCCAAGTAGTTATAGGAATGGATTTAATCATTCCTCCATCAAAGTAGTATTGTTAGGGGTTTCCCCTACAATATCGTATAATCTATGAAGTTCTTTTGTATAGGAATCTAAATATTGTTGCATAGTTAAAGCCTTTTCAGGATTAGCTTTAGCTACTCTATATCTAGCAATTGATGCCATAGCTCCAGATAAGGTTAATCCATATCCTACTAAGGTAAGTTCCTCTCTAGACTCTCTAGTTTTAGATTTAGCGTTAATGGTCTTTATAATATATAAATCCCAATGAGGACAACTTTCATCACTTGTTGAAGATTTTAATTCAAAATCAGATTCTTTGATTATCATAGATTACTTTGATCCAATACCACCAGGTCTTGTTGTTGCATTCTTTACTGATTGAGGGAGCTTATCCCACCATACCTGCTTCTGACGAAGTCTTTCAAGCTTTGCTTTATACTTCATTTTAACTAGAATTGAAAATTAAAAGAAAATTAATCATCTGTGTAATATTAAAATTATCTAAGTAAAATACCATAATTTAGTCATAGACACATCTAGAATAGCCTACAAACTTCTAAATATAAAATCATGAATAATTTATCACTCTAGAAATGAAAATGTCTTAGAGAGACTCTGAGACATTACCCTCAAAGTGCTCGTCAGCATACTTACGGGCAGCCTTGATATCATCGAAATATCTACTTGGTTTTAATCTGTCACTACGTTTTACCGCAATTTTACCACCAGTAGTACGATAAATAGTAATAGTGTCTACTGTTACTTTTACAATTTCTTTAGCCATAATTAATTATTTTTAAAAATTTTACTTAAAGTTCCTTTATAAGTAGGCTTAGCATAATATATTGCTAATAATGTATTTATAATTGGACATATTAATATTAATATTGATACTATATTAAAAGAAACATTAATTTCAGCCCATTTATCTATAATAGCAAATACAGATCCAACATAAATAGCTATACCAGCAAAAACAATTATTATTGATAGAACTGAGTACATTATTCTAATAATTCTAAACTAGCATTACTAGCTAATTCATCAGCTAGATTATTACCAAAACAATCTTGATGTCCTCTAACGTGAGTAAATTTAATATTTTTTACTAAAGATTTAACTCTCTCATATTCTTTATCTAAAATATTCCAGAGTTCTACATTCTTCTTTTTCTTCCAACCTTTAGTAAGACATCCTAATACATATTGACTATCACTTATAAATTCTACCTCTTCCATTGAAGTTTTAATGGACTTAAAAGCACATAACATTGCAATTAGTTCCATTTTATTATTAGTAGTATGTTTAAAGCCTTTAGAGTATTTTTTAAATACTTTATCATCTTTCATCCATACTATTCCAATACCTCCTTGGTCAATAGAAGATTTATAAGCACCATCAGTATAAATCTGTAACATAATTACAAAGATATGTAATCTGCATATTCAAATACTATTCCATTCTTTTCAGGATCAAAATACGTTGTAGACATACAAAAAGTATCAAAATTATGAGCTTTTCTATAACTATTCAATAAATCTCTAACATATTCTGTAGTATCATTTATTGTAGAAATATAGCAATGTCCTTCACCTTTAATAACAATTCGTACATCTGAAGCATCATCTAAATCTCCAGTATTAGAACTAATTTCCCAAGTTCTATTATCTGTAAATAATGCTTCTAACTCTAAATTGATATCATGAACTAAGTCGGAATTTAATTCATCTTTATTTATAATGATCATTTTTATTCCAAAGTATTAAATAACAACGTTCTCCTTCAAAATTTGAATACCATAATATACATTGATTATCTGTAATATCTAATCTTGGATCAATTATAATTATTACCAAAACAATAGTTATAATAAGTCCTAAAATATACATTAGATAACTTTAATCATTGTAACATTCTCAGGAAGATTATCCCAATCTTTGTAAGAATTAGTAAACCAAACTTTATTAAAATTATTGGATAGATTTTCTATACCTTTAGGATTTACCATATGAGTAACAGCAATATTTAAACGTTCTTTAGGAATACCTAAAGCATTAAATGCTTTAGCAATGCCACAGAAAGTTCCTCCACCATCACATAAATCATCAAGAATTAACAGAGGTTTATCACTAATTACTTCAGGATTATCTATCTTAATTTCTAAAATCTTTCCTGTAGTTAAGTCTCGGACTTTACTACAAGTAAGTGCAGTTTTATTATATTGGAAATCATATCTTTCTTTAGCTCCTGCGTCTGGAAGGATCATTTGAAAATCATTCCATACAGTATTTGAAGGACTATTTTCTACATATAATTCAGTAAATTTTCCACCAAATCTAAAATCATAATAAACATCAGAATGAGGTTCTAAGATCCCAATAACGTCTGCATTACAATTTTTTAACGAATTTAAGACTATTTTTAAAGTAAAAGGTCTATTAAAATCCATCACTCTATCCATTCTCATACCCATTAAGTAATAGATATTTAACTTATATAGAACTTCATGTCTATCAAGAATATCTAAAACTTGCATAAGTATAAATAAGTCTTCAGCATTAGTAATTCTACATTCTACTAATACTTGTTCCTTATGACTAAATTCTTCTAATGAAATTTGAACTTCCCCATCAGGGAATCTAGAGATAGAATATTTAATATCACTATTTTCTAGATGTACTAAATTTAATTTTTGCATAATTTATAAATATAAAGAGTTATTGTTGAATCATTAGTAAAAAGTTCTTGGAGCATAGGATAAACTACTCCATCCCAATCTCCTCCTGCTAATCCGCATCCTAATTTATAAGGAATGCCTATCTCTGTAATCTCATTATTTTTACAAAAATCTTTTAAATCTAATAAAGCCTTTTTAAGAGCATCATAATCAGTATGTCTATTTTCATAAGGAGCTACTGATTCAGTAAAAGAGTATTCTCCAAATAAATTAGCTATGAGATTAATAGGTTTATCTCCTGTTATACATATTTGACATTTTCCTAATAATTCTTTAGAATATTTAAGAAGTTTACAAAAATTAGCATATTGTGTATATACCAAATTCCATTTATTTTTAATAGATCTAGCTATACCTGCTCCCATTACTCCTAAACAATTAGTTTGATGAGCTATAAGAGGTAAATTTGATTGGAGTAAATCTCCATTAACAGTTTTTATCATACTAATGTTGAATTTACACGTTCACGAATTTCAGAGAGAGAATATTCTACTACTAATTCTCCATTTACAAAGACTGTTTCAAGACAACCTTCTAGTTCTGCATCCTTAGTCTGCTGGTCATAAGCAACATACTTACCATTCTCTTCTTCGACTCTGATAAGACCTTTAAGAGAGTTCTTTGTCCCATCATCAGTCTTTGGATGCTTATAAATTTCTATAAGTATACCATTGATTATACAAGCAGTTGCTTTAACTGCGAATCCCAAAGAATCACGAGACTTAAACTGATAAGTATAAGAACCAATACCAAGAACAAGATTGCAAGCTGCCATATGGGCATTCTCTAATCGAGCATAGATATCACGTTGACGCTCCAAAGTGATAGAATCTCCATAGAGTAATCCAATCTTAGTACTTGGATAACGATAATCGTTTACAGTAGTATTCCATCCAAAGATTTTACCCAGCATATAATATGCTCCATAGTACTGACCCTCAGACACTTCTACATAATGATTTTTATCATCATCCATAAATGGATCAAAATCACAATAGTACTTACCCTCTTTCATAGCAGTATGATAATGAGGATTTGTACGAAGACCACAGATAATATCTACTGGATCACCACTATCAGGACGAATTACTACTCGACCATCACGTTTCATAATATCTGCCTTGAGTTTAGGTAAGAATTTTTCAACTACCTGCCAGAAATCCCAAGTATCAGATACTATTGAGATAATACCTGTTGGATATAAGTCATTAATAAGACGACGAAATGTTTCAATCTCATCATCCTCACCTCCTGCGCACATTACGCTGTGCTCAGTTGCTGGAACAGTTGCAGCTACAAGTTCTTTAGTAACATCTGCATTGTAATAATGCTCTACTGCTTCAATAGCAGGGATTGTTTCACTACCACAAAATGAAGTCATGTGAGCCATACCTGAAATAATAGCAGCATCAAGTCCTGCCATAAGTCTCTTCTTATAAAGACGAGCACTTGTTGCAGAAGTACAAGGAAGCCATAAAGTACAACTAATTAAAGTTTCCAAATAATTAGTCAACCAGAAGAAATCAGGAAGAGTATTCTTAATAGTCATCATAGGTACTCTTATAGGACAGATAGAACCTTTAGGAAGAGCTTTAATTTCAATAGGAAGATATCCTAAATCATAAAGTTCTTCAATATGCTTTGTTCCAACCTGATTAAGATCTACAAAGTTACCTACACGATAAGCAAATTGTTTAATAGCTTCTTCCTTAGGAAGAGCAAACCATTTGTTAAATTCCTCAATCAAATACTTCTTAACAAAGTACTGAATACCAAATACTACAGAGCCTTCTGTAGCTTCTGGGAAGTAACGATTACTTCTAGGAGTCCAGTTACTATAAACCATTTGTGTACCCTCTGGGTACATACGATGATGACAAAGCTTGTAGCCATCAGTTGCATTAATAATTTCCATTAATTGATTCTTTTAATGTTAAACCTGTATTATATTTATAAAATACTTCTGTTATATAAGTCTTAGTTTCTTGGTGAATTTTCATATGAGAACGTTGTTTAATCCACCATATATATTCTTTTCTAGGATTAGCTCCATAGGTCTTAGCTGCTGCTAAATAGTCACATATAAGCTCTAGAACATATTTTTTAGGCATTTTAGCTGGAACTCCACCATCATCTAAAGAATGTATCCAATATTCATAGTGATGAGGATTTCGTCCTCTATGATGGAGAAATGTTTGGCTATATCCTAATATTTTACATTCATTTGCTAAAGAACTTATGTTATCGTCCCAATACTTAATAGCCCCTGAAAATTCTGTGAAACTAAATTTAGATAAATCATGAGTAATACCTTGCCAATATAGTCCTATTTGAAAGCAATATTTAGCAACATAATACTTATGAGTTAAAATTCTCTTTATTAATTTTAACCAAACTAAGTTCATAATTCTGATAATTTATTTATATAAATATCCGAATATTTCTTTCCAAGTTTCTGCATTATATTATAGAAACTTCTTCTAAAACTATTATCTTTCATACATAATATCTTTATATTAGAAATTAAATCTTCTGGTATACGTGCTTCAGAATATTCTTTAGACACTATTTTAGAAGAGTTAATTAATTCTACTAATAAAGATACTTGACTAGCTTTTTGATAATTCATAAGTAAGAATCTTTAATTGCTGTATAATATCCTAAGATAAAAAAGTCTTTACATTTTTCTAACTCTTTATTAGACATTAATAGATATATAGGAGATTCTGCAATTAATGATTTCCAAGCTTTATCTGCTTTTATCTCAAAAATATCTGTATTCATAGTCCTTCTTTTTCTAAAGAATTCCAATAGTCTGCTTCTAGATCATTCCAATAATCATCTAGGTCACTTATGATATCTGTTATATCTTCCATCAGTCATACAATATAAAATTAACCATATAATACATAATATAATTATAAGTCCTATTCCTATTAAGAGTGGACTAAAAACAATCCACCACGAAATATCTGAATGTAAGAGAACTTTAGCTATCAATAAAATCAGGAAAGATCCTGGAATAAGTGAAGTTCCACATCCAAAATCAATTTTTACTTTTTCATTTGACATTGTCTAATAGAGATTTTATATAATCAATAGATTCCTTCACAGATAGGCAGCTTCCGCCTTTTAACATAACATAAGAGCTTTCACCAACTTCTTCTACTAAGGAAATATCATCTACGGCTATTAAATATCTTCTATTAATATTGTCATTGTCTAATGTTAAATCAATAAACACGCTTAATCATATTAATAATTTTCTACTAATAATCATCTGCGTTATTATAAGTAAGATAATATAATACTATAAAGATTTAATCCTAGTACAGATTGTTTCTACAGCATTATTAAACTCTTGCTTATTACTATCTAAAATAGTTTCTCTTAAAAAATCTAAATATGAAGTACTACGACTAGTAATAGAAGGTAATTTAAGATTTACTACAATACATTTACTACCATCTATTCTAATTCGTAGTGCTCCACACTTTTTATACTTAACCATTTAAATTAATAAATATTAGTAATGCTAATACAAAAATAGGGACTAATAAGATTAACTTACTAGTCCCTTTCTTTTTACCATCAAAGGATTCTACAGTTTCTTTTAATGTCATCTGTTCATCATATAATTAAAAAATTCATTTATTGGAAGAGTTCTTAATAATTTTAAAGTATCACTCGCATAGAAGTATCCATCAGTGTAATAGTAACTTCCTTCAGGAATTATGAATAATCCTATAGTATTAATAGGTTCTTTAATATCAAAACAATTATATGAACTTCCATAACATTCATATTCTCCAGCATAAGAACTTAATATATTTATATTATACCCAAAAGAATGAAGTCCTTTAGATATAGATATACCATTTCCACTTTCATTTAACTCTGATTCATAAGTTTTTCCTATATCATATCTATAATTAAATACTGGTGAATAATAGCCGTGCCCATCATAATTTACTAGAGCTTTCCATACATATATATTAGAAGTAGCTATGCGTTCTACTTTATTTCGTAAATATAAACACATTATTTAAGAATTTTAACTTTTACATGTTCTATACTAATTCGTTTAGAATTCTTTGGGTGTATTAATATATCAATACGATGATTATGCCTTTTATTCATAACATCTTTGACTTCATATACTCCAAATCCCTCTATAAATACTTTTTTGGGCTTATTCTTTGGAAATAAATAGAGTAAATCACGAGAAATTGCACACCACTTAATACTACCTCTTTTTAAATGATGTAAATTAATTTTAGAACCATCAGCTGTAACTAATGGTTCTTTATTACACTGACTCTTTACTGGCTGATAACAAGTAAGAGTTACATGAGTTATAGTTTGAGCAATACTTTTAGTACATAAAAAACATAATAATACTAATATAAATTTAAATCTTTTCATAATATATAAAATTTTTAAAAATGTATACAAACAAAAAAAGTCGAGCTTATTGCCCGACCCAACATCAGTAAGTACCCCTTTGGTACTTACAAATTAAATAATAAGATTAAATAATTGGAGGCATGTATAATCTACAATACTGATTAGCATACCAAATCCAACCCTTCTTAAATGCTTTTAAAGTTCTTTTTAAAATTTTCATCATAATAAATCAAATTTAAAGTTTAACTTATAAAATATCTAGGAGGAGAGTTTAAAAAATTAAGAATCCCAGGTAAATCGCCCCTGTTAGAGACAATCTTATAGTCTCTATTTTTATTATTTAGGATTCTGTAGGAATGCAAAAACATCGAACCATTCCAGTTCGTAGGTTCTACGACACCTAATAGGCGAGTATGCATCGTTGAGAGGCACCCTATAAGTTACGTTGCTCCTGTGACTAGTATTCTAGAGCTTTGTTATTGTGCAGGATGTGGGAATCAAACCCACGCAAGCCTTCACATTGGAAGTGTGATGTGCGCCTTCAACTACACTAATCCTGCATTGTTTAATAGTGGAGCGTAGGAGATTCGAACTCCTAAGAATGCCTGCGTGCAAAGCAGGTGCTGACCACTTGAGCCGACGCCCCAAATTGGAGATTACTCTCCAGTTAATTGTTTTATTTTAAGTTTAGCTTGTGTTAATTCATATATTAAATCAGATATAGTTTTTTTATTATCTTTAAGATGTTTTTTGAGACCTTTAATAGCTAATTTCATACTATTAAAGTCTTTTAAATTATTTGCTATAGATTCTAATTCTCTAAAAGATTTAGTATCATCAAACAAAGATATATTAACTTTAGCTCTTAACTCTCTAATTTTAAGATTCTGTTTCTCAATCTCATTTTCTAAAGATTGAATCTTATTATTTAAAGAATCTATACTAAGTCCGTTCTCTAATTCATCTATATAAGATTCTAATTCTCCGATTTTTTGTTCTAGTCCAGCATAATGCTTTTTTCTTTTAGCATCGTATTCTTTAAAACTATTTATTTTTCTTTTTAAAACAGCTATAATAAAATCTCTTTTATCATAAAAATTTGCGCCAGATTGATAATTAAAAGTTTCTTTCATATTATTTATTTTATTAATTAGTTGTCTAGGAGAGATTCGAACTCCCGAAGCTAAATAGCGACAAATTTACAGTTTGCTGTGTTTGACCACTTCACATACTAGACAATAAATTCTTTACAGTGAATTACTCTGTATTGCCGGTCGTAGGATTTTACAAGGTTTCAGAGATTTGGATTAGCTACTCCTCTTCTCCGTTGACGACCATCCTTGTCTAAACGTATCGCGATACTATTGTTTAGAATTTTTGTTGCAGAGTGTTGGAATCGAACCAACGACCTCCAGCTTATGAAACTGGCGAGCTACCACTGCTCCAACCTGCGATATATTATTTTAAAGAATTTTCGGCGGAGCAAAGTCTTTCAGTACCATCCATCGATGACTTTTTGTAAGGTTTTCCTAACCTTCAACATGACTATATTATGAGTAACGTTACCTCTCTTTTCAATGCCCCTTGAGTTAAGATACTGCTTTGGTACATGCTCCATGTTAAATTAAAGAGCTTCAAGTAGGATTTGAACCTACGACCTGCATTTTACAAGAATGCTGCACTACCACTGTGCTATTGAAGCTTAAATAAAGACGAATATGGCATTAGACGGGCAAACTATCGTGATCATATTCTAATAATACATTGAGCTATCAGGCATACTCGTGGATTGCCACCGCTACCTCTAACAACTACCCAGTTAAACGCTAGGTGCTCTCCATTATTTGCGGAGCATAAGGGACTCGAACCCTTAGTTTTACTAGAGTGACAGTCTAGTTCCCTTACCAACAGGGCTTAATACTCCAGGCGCCTCTTGTGTACACGTTTCTTTTCGAGAAGGTAGCGAACCTTAGAAATAAGAGGCATATATTATTGCGCCAAGGGAGAGAATCGAACTCCCGACATCGAAATTAACAGTTTCGCGTTCTAACCACTGAACTACCTAGGCGAAAGTCCTGATTAATCAGGACATACAGTTGAATCAGTTTCAGTAGTATCAACTACTGTAGTATCAACATTAATAGAATCATTTGAAGTTGAATTTACTGAATTATTTGAACCAGTAGAACAACTCAAGAGTGTAAATAATACACTAAGTACAAGTAATTTCTTCATTTTTTATTCTTTTTTATTGTATTGACTATTATAAATCTAAATTTTACTATTCAAAATATACACAAATTTTTACCACAATTTTCGTACATAATAACGATTTTTTCTCATTAAGCACAATTTAACCGTCTAACCATCTGGAATCCATACTTTTTATCTATACAAAAATGTGTTATACTAATAAACATATTGAGCATACGTTCAGAAAAATAAACTAACAGAGGTGTTAAGATGGAAAACGAAAAATTACAGGAACAGAAAAAAAATTTGAACGTTTGAGCCAATTTAAAGCTAAGGTTTTAGAGCAAGCAATAAAAGAAATTAGAAATAATTGTGGTATG
>OGQZ01000060.1_pt1 | contig 77105 bp, 70 predicted proteins | sample 1553321 | NCBI WGS metagenome assembly OGQZ01 (sample SAMEA2579958, study PRJEB22360) | human gut metagenome | reverse complement strand
GTAATTATTCCTTAAATCAGCACTTGATTTGATTGCTGGCATAAAAACACCTCCTCATTCCATAACAAAATTATACACAAATTTTGTTATGGAGTCAATGGATATACCATTAGTGTTAGCAGGATAAACACAACTATTCATATGTATCTGACCGTGAGGTCGGGAACAAGCCCGTGAGGAAAATTTTACCTGCACTTAAACTGGGGAGTCTCAAGGTTCGTAAAACGGTATTGATTGAGTTTACTGAGAAATATGAAGGCATGGATTTGTCTGATTTGGACAATATGTCGCCCAAAAGCTGCCAATTGAGTAAAATACTAATGATTATAATAAAATAGTAATATACATGATAGGAGATGTGTAGAACAGTGTAATCCTTATTTTATAAAGGATAATAGAATAAAAAAGAATATGATTTGACAGGATATGAGAGAGAGAATCACTCTGGGTAATAACCCAATGGTTGGTGCTACAGTAGCAGTTGCCGTTTCTGTCGCTCAGGCTGCTGATGAGGGCAAATTCTAAATAGAAAGCTTGATTTTATAGGCTTTTTGGAGAGTCTTTGGAGAAATCCGAAGGCCCTTTTTTTTATAAAAGTGCATGTGGACGAGAATAATATTGAAATGTCCACATCTCGTCCACGTAAATTTAAAATGTGGAGCTGACTTGAAAAAGTAAATTCCAGTGCAAGAAGAGGAAAAATCGTAAAAAATAGGGTATGTAGAAATTAATCTACATACCCTAAAATTTTATTTTTGCTCATTAAGATTACTCAATGCTTCAACGTCACGTTCCAATTCTTTCATTATTACCCAGAATAAATTCTGCATATCATCACTAAATTCATCATATACTTGAATTGCTCTCATAGTGGCATGTATACCATTTAATGACCATAATATCTGTTCTAGTTTGACTGATATTTCCTGCGTTGGTATTTGTTTCTTCAATTACTTGCTGAATAAGACCATCAAGGTCGTCTAAACGAGCATTTAACCATTCCTCTGTTTCATCATAGAATGTGTCAAGTAATTGCTCTTGGTCACTTAAATACTGTTGATATTCAGTATCTTCCAAATCAGATTTAGCTTCCTTTAAATTCTGATGTAACTGTTGAATCTTACTCTGAGTTTCCTCTGAGTTATCACCGCCATATACGAATAAGATTATGCAGCGTAATATTTATTATATTGCATGTATAAATTGATTTACATAGAACAATGCAGCCCCGATAGCAGGAGTGTATTGTCCATTTGTGCCAACAAAAATGTGCTCTTTGTTTAATGCGAATGGTGAGGAAACATTGATATGTTTAGTCAGGTAGGCAATGTCGTCCTCTAAAAAATATGGTGCCAGATAACCACTGATGATAATAGGCGCATCAATAATTAAATTAATGTTTTTCATGGCAAAGGCCAGGTGATGGAGATAATCTTTCCAGATTTGTGTAAGCTGGGGAGATTTTTTTTCGCGTAAAAGAGAGAAAAAGTCTTTTATATTCATACCGGCAGCCTGTTCCAGAGCGTTGGCGGAACAGTAAGTTTCCAGACAGCCGCGGTTTCCGCAATAACAGAGCGGTCCATCTGGATTAATACAGATATGTTCGATCGTGCCGCTGTGCATAGAACTTCCCTGATGAATCTGGTGGTTTGTGATGATAGCGCCTCCGAGATTACGATTCAGTAGAAAGACAACGGCGCTGTCAAGTTCCGGGTGTTTCCATAATTCCAGAAAGGCAGCAGACTTTGAATCATGTTCCAAATAACATGGATAAGGCAGATAACGGGAAAAGTCCTCCAGTATCATGCCTGTATTGTTCATGATATTTCCATACAGCACAGTAGAGTGATCAGGGGAGGTGATTCCTTGTGTAGCGATGGAAACACCAAGTATCTTTTCTTCATCATACTGATTTGTGGCAATGAATTCTTTTATTTTATCGGTGACCTGCTTATAGTAATCCGGCGTGTTGGAATATGGAAATGGAATGGTATTGGTATAGAGTGCATTTCCGTACAGGTCAACGGCAGTGATATGGAACATATTCTTTAAAATACCAATGCCAATGGAAATTCTGAAGTCAGATACAATCTGAATCGCATTTGCTTTTCTTCCGCCGGTGGATTCGAAATATCCATTTTTTTCTAGTAAGCCATCCTGCTCTAACAGGTTCAGATTCTGGCTTACGGTGGACAATCCCATCTGTAAATCCTGAACGATCTGGAGCTTGGATGTTATTTTTTTTCTGTAGATGTATTGATAAACTTTTGATCTGTTTATTTTTTTTACGCTGATATTGGTTAAACCTTTTTCACTCATAAGATTCTCCTGATTCTGTTATGGTAGCTGTTTTATAAATTATATATTTGATATAGTCTGGCAGAACGCAAAAACTTGTCAGATTTTCTGGATTATATTATTTCCTGAATTGTTATAGATAGAGTTAAGTTCTAGCTTTATGTATATTGTAGTATATAGAAAGTGAAAATGCAATAACGATAATAAGAACAGTAATGGTCAATATAACTGGTAAAAATGCACAAAATAAGATTAAAAAAATTATACTTTTTGTCAATAGACTTTTAGATAGGGAGGATATATACTCGACTTAAAGTTAAGATATAAACGTAAGTTTGAAACATAACAAAAAGAAAACAAGGAGTATATATCATGAAATTATCACTGAATGGAATCAAAGAACAGGAAGCATGGGAAAAGGCCGGAATCACTCTGCCAGGTTATGACGTAGAGGCTGTTTCTGAGAAAGCGAAGAAAGAACCTGGTTGGGTACATTTCGGAATCGGAAATATTTTCCGTGTATTTATCGGTGGTATTGCTGACGGCCTTCTGGAAGAGGGCGTGCTTAACCGTTGCATTACATGTATAGAGACTTTTGATTATGATGTAGTAGACAAGATTTATGATCCATATGACAACCTGGGATTAAGCGTAATCCTGCATGGTGATGGAACACGTGAATACAAAGTAATAGGAGCTCTTGCAGAAGCAGTAAAAGCACAGTCTTCAGATCCGGCACACTGGAATCGGCTGAAAGAAATCTTTACCAGCAAATCCCTGCAGATGGTTTCCTTTACAATCACAGAGAAAGGTTACGCATTACAGAAAGCTGACGGGACATGGTTTCCGTTTGTAGAAGCTGATATCAAAAATGGTCCGGATAAAGCAACAGGTGCAATGGCAGTTCTGGTTGCGATGCTTTATGAAAGATATAAAGCAGGCAGATATCCAATTGCTCTGGTTTCCATGGATAACTGCTCACAGAATGGTGCGAAACTTCGTGAATCTGTACTGACTATGACAGAAGAGTGGAAGAAAGTCGGATTCGTAGATGAAGGATTCGTAAATTATGTAAGTGATGAGAAAATTGTTGCGTTCCCATGGACGATGATCGATAAGATCACACCTCGTCCAAGGGAGCAGATCGCAGCGGACCTTGAGAATCTTGGCATTGAGAATATGCAGCCGGTTATCACAAGTAAGAAAACATATATTGCACCATTTGTTAATGCAGAGAAACCGCAGTATCTCGTAATTGAAGATAACTTCCCGAACGGCCGTCCGGCTCTGGAGAAAGGTTTCGGTGTATATATGGCTGACAGAAATACGGTTAACCTTTCTGAGCGTATGAAAGTAACAGTATGTCTGAACCCTGTACATTCTGCAACAGGTCCGCTGGGTGTGGTTCTTGGATATGATCTGTTTGCGCATATGCTGAACACAAACGAAGATATGATGAAGATGGCGCGTATGATTGCTTATGATGAAGGTCTTCCGGTAGTCGCAAACCCGGGAATCCTTTCTCCGCAGGCATTTGTGGATGAACTTTTTAATGAGCGTTTCCCGAATGAGTATTTGGGAGATACAAACCTTCGTCTGGCCGTAGATGTATCTCAGATGGTTGGTATCCGATTCGGTGAGACAATTAAAGCATATGTAGCGAAATTCGGAGACGCCTCCAGACTGACAGCTATTCCTTTGGGAATCGCAGGATGGCTTAGATATATGCTTGGTGTGGATGATGAAGGAAATAAATTTGAACTTGCACCAGACCCAATGAACGAGGAACTTCAGGAACAGTTTAAGGATATCGTAGTAGGAAAAACGGAGACATTCAAAGATCAGCTCAAACCGATCCTTTCCAATGAGCGTCTGTTCTTCACTGACCTTTACAAAGATGGAGTTGGTGAAAAGATTGAAGAAATGTTCCGCGAAATGCTCGCAGGACCTGGGGCTGTAAGAGCAACAATACATAAATATGTTGGCTGATTGCAGGTATAGTGATAATGAAAAAATCGGCGTCCTACAAAATTATGTAAGCATGCCGAGGACTCAAAGTAATTGAGAAACTTTTGAATATAAAATGTAATAGAAGTAGAGGTTCAGGAGGAAAAAGAAAATGACAGAAGGATTATTAACAAAATCATTTACTTATGCTTTAGACAGACATTATATCATATCAACACCTGCAATAAATTTAGTAGTTCCGACAAAGAAACAACCAAAGAAAACTACGAGAAGTAAGCACCCAATTCGGGTGCTATTTTATTGCAACAAAGAAGGGAGAACAAAACCATGATTAGGTGCTATTTTTATGCCCAAAAGGAGGAAACAATTATGAAACGCTAAATAGCATACACATTTATCACATCAGCACTCGTAATGAGTGCTTTTTTAATAGGCAAAACAATGTCTACACAGAAAAGAGTTGAGCCAAAGCCAAACGCAAAACAATACTTAGCAGTCAATGATATTCAATCAATAGATTAGTAAAAGAATTGAGGTCAGAAAGTGAGGAATGTTGGAAAAATTTAAACAGAAATATTCTTTTTCTCAAACTCCTGCTTTATTAGTGTTTGAGAAAGGCAAATGTGTTTCAAGTGTAGAATGGGGAAAAGATGGTTTGCCAGTGGAAAAATTGTTGAATTGGCTCAAAATGAATGATATAGTATAGTCAGAGTTTGTGAAAAACTAAAAAAGAGGAGGATTAAAATAATGATTAAAAAAATTGCTATTATACCATATGTAACTAATGGAAGAAATTCGCAGGTTGGATGTGACGGACATTTTAATATTTTTAAAAAAAAGAGAAGTACTGTATTAAAAGAAAATTTGCAGTCCGCACTTGCATCAAAAAACCAGGAAGTGGAAGTTGTTATTGATGTTAATCATGGAGATTTACAATTTCTAAAACGTGAAGGAGTAAACTTGTTTTTGATTCCAGAAGATATTGCAAGTTATATGGACTATAGCGGTATTAATATGGAAGAATGTTTTCAGTTAACACACGATGAATATGAAAACGGAAATGTAGATAGAATCGTGAAATATATAGAGAAAAATTGAAAATATGAAGAATTATGATTTTTTCTGACCATAAGGTTAGAATAGAATTTTGAAGTATTGATACTTAATTAAAAAGTGCGTATATCAAAAGCATTCAGGAAGATATTCTTTGGATGCTTTTTTTGCGAAATTAAAAGAAGCAATAAATGGCGAGTAATTAATCAAGGAATAGGTTATTCTTTGTTTAATAAAATAGATGGATTGTGATTATGGATATAATTTTGTGGGCGATAAGCTCGCGAGGAAGCATTGGACGATGAGAGAGATGATGAAGAAAACTGGAATGCAACTCATAGCTTTAGTGGAAGGATATGGGGGACATCAGGTATTTTATGTATGCTATGCACATTACATTTGATAAAATCTGTGAGTAAAGAAGCTTGCATAAAAGCTAAGTAAGTTATTAATAAAATTGTGTAATTTATTTCTCATGGAAATTCATCTCCTTTCTGTTTACGATGTCATTATAGAATACGAAAAGAATTATTACTTGCCAAAATAACAGAATATATAGTCAAAAGTTGCTTAATACAGTGACAGGTTAAAATATCCTGCAATACTGTCATTGGTCAGTTTATTTATACAATTTAATATTGGAATATTTTACAACTATGACACAAGTATGCAACATAATAAACGAATGCTTTTGATAGAGTAATGATACACAATATCAGTTACAAAGAAGCAGGAGGGTAGAAAGTGGACATGACACAAAACAAATGTTGCAGACATGGGGCAAGTTTACGTCGAAGGAGATGCAGGCGCAGAAAGATACTGCGTTCTATCATATTTTCCTGTAGTATCATAGCTGTGGCTGTATTTGTGGCTGTTGGAAGCAGTATGATAAGATCAGGTGATGGCAGGACAAATAAATATGATGTTGAAGCCGGAAATAATACATATGATAATGCTGTTATAGAAAATAGCAAAATCTCTGGAAAGAATAAGATACAAAATAATCAGTCGATGCTTGATGATATAATGAACAGTACCCAATATCCAAAACAGCTAAAGGACCTTGCTTTGAAGAATGAAGAGGCACTTGAGTTTGTGTATGATTATCCGGCGGAACATGTGAAGGAACACACAATTGATTTGACAGAAGAAGCGTCTATGGATAGTGTTCCGTTATTTGTGCAGTGGGATAAACGCTGGGGCTACGAAAAATATAGCGGCAATTTCTTTGCAGCAAGCGGATGCGGTCCCACTACACTTTCGATGGTAGTGGTTTATCTGACGCACAATAGGGAGGCATCATCTATTGCAGTAGCAAAGTATTCAAAGGAAGCCGGTTACAGTGTGGATGGATCGGGAAGTTCATGGACGCTTATAAGTGAAGGCTGCATGCACTACGGCGTAAAAGCAAAGGCAGTGGCGCTGGATGAGAGCAGAATGAAAGCAGAGCTTGATGAAGGACATCCTATTGTGGTAAATGTAGGACCGGGAGATTTTACCGATACAGGACATTTTATGGTTATAACAGGCTATGATGATGAAGGATTTTCAATAAATGATCCAAACAGCATTGAAAAAAGTGGCAAAAGGTGGTTATTCAAAAATATATCATCTCAGATTAGAGCTGTCTGGAGTATGTATGTGTGAGAATATATTTGTATAAGTGCCGGTAAAACATCCTATTATTGAGTTAAATAACAGGGTGTTTTTTACAACTATGACACATCTTTATGCTATAATAATTCTATCATAATCATAGAAGAGGAGCAGCTTATGACCAGTATTCTCATAGTGGAAGATGACAACGACATAAATAATTTAATATGCAACACCCTGAAGGCAGAGGGATATCAATGCGAAAGAGCGTTTGATGGCAAGGAAGGGGCGGACAAAATTGAGCAGAACAGATATGATCTTCTGCTGCTTGATATTATGCTTCCTGAGATAAATGGTTATGAATTGCTTGACTATGTCAGGAGAATTGGGGATACTCCGGTCATAATAATATCTGCTATGGGACAGGTGGATGAAAGGATACGCGGGCTTCGTATGGGCGCGGATGATTACATATGCAAACCATTTCAGATAGGGGAGCTGCTTGCGAGAGTGGAAACCGTATTAAGGCGCACTCAGCGCATGGCAGAGCGTCTGGAAATAGAGGATGTAGCTATAGATCCTAAATCACGTACAGTGACAAAGGAAGGTGAGCAGGTAGATCTCACAGTAAAGGAATTTGACCTGTTGTATGAGCTTATGAAGAATAAGAATGTTGCACTCAGCAGGCGCAGGCTTTATGAGCTTGTATGGCAGGAGGAGTATACCGGGGAGACAAGGACACTGGACTCACATGTACAAAGACTAAGGAAAAAGCTTGACTGGAATGAAAAGATTGTCACAGTTTTCAGGATTGGCTATCGTCTGGAGGTTCGCGGATGAAATTTTTCTATAAAATGTTTCTTGGAATGACAGTGATACTGGCTGTTGCACTTGGAATGATAGAATATGTGACTCTATCATATTCACTGGAGCATGCAGTGAAAAGGGAGCAGGACAGTGCACTTTCACAGCATCAGATGATAAAATACTCGATTGAAACTGTCATACTTAATATGAAGAGTGAGGATGTGGATAAGGAGCTTACAGATATGATGTCGCAGTCGGCAAAATCCATTGTTGGAGATGAAGGAGGAATGTATCTTGCCGATGATGATGGAAAAAGGATATATGCCAATTCATGTAATTATGAGCAAAAGGATATAAAGGTAAAGGATGGTACGCTTACATACAGTATAGTGTCAAAAGAGAATACTAAAGATACCGGTGAAAAGCAAAGCAGCAGATATATCCATGTCAAAAGTAGCTTTAAACTGAATGATAACAGGTATATTCTGATAACGGAAAGTGATATTACACCGGTTTTCGATGAGTCAAAGGAGCTTAGGTATAGATGCAGCGTGTACTACATTGTTATACTTGCTGTTGGTATGATGGTCATATTGATACTTTCCTGGATGATTACAAAGCCTCTTGCCGGATTAACAGCCACCACCAAAAAATTTGCAGATGGTGATTACACAGCAAGAAGTGATGTAAAGACAAAGGATGAAATAGGTGAGCTTGCGAGGGCTTTCAACGAGCTTGCGAAAAACCTTGAAAGCAAAGTTTATGAACTTCAGATGGCGGCAAAGAAGCAGGAGGATTTTACTGCAAACTTCGCACATGAGCTCAAAACCCCAATGACATCAATTATAGGATATGCCGATACCCTGTATCAGAAAAAACTGTCTGAGGATGAGGTGCACAGTGCTGCCGGAGTCATACTGAATGAGGGCATGAGGCTTGAAGCATTATCATTTAAGCTGCTGGAGCTTATCACTCTTGATAAAAATGATTTCAGGCTTGAAGAAACAAGAATATCTGAGATTATAGCAGATTGTGTGGAAACCGCACATGAAGCGGCAAAAAAGCATAATACAGAGATTGTGTACAGTGCGGATGAGGCATGGGTGTGGCTGGAATATGATCTGTTTAAGACCATGCTTCTTAATCTGATAGACAATGCAGTGAAATCAGGAGGCAGCAAGGTAGATGTATCAGGCAGACTTATTTCGCACAGTATTTATCGTATTGCAGTTTCGGATAATGGAAGAGGAATACCGCCTGAGGATATAGAGCGCATTACAGAGGCTTTTTATATGGTTGACAAGTCACGATCAAGAAGTGAGCATGGAGCAGGGCTTGGGCTTGCACTTGTATCAAGGATTGCTAAGCTGCATGATATAAAAATCCATTATGAGAGTGAGTCAGGTAAAGGAACCAAGGTGTATTTTGACATGAAAGCGGAGGCATTGGATGAGAAGTAAGCATTTATCAGTGCGTAAATGTATTGATAAAAAACCGGATAAAATCAAGGGAATAGTGTGTATATGCATTATTCTGGCAGTTGTATGTGCGGGAAATATGATACCGAATTATCTGATTTCACTTAAAGCAGCAAAAATTGCCAAAACGAGTACTACGATAAGCAACGCAGATATAAGCCCCTACAGCCACTCTATTTCAGCTGAAGAGAGGCTTACTAAGATGATGTCTCTGATGCAGGATAATGTAAATGAGCTGTGGAATGGGAAATATAATGAGATAAGGGAACCGTTGGATACTGAGATTCCGGTGGGACAGGCTTATACGGCTATTCAGACTTTTCTGAAGGGTGCCTGTGAGCTGCAGAAGCAGTCAGGTATTATGCAGATGCTCGGTGAAGACGATATAGTTATGCTCCAAAGCCTTGAAAGTAACTATTCAAAGGATACAGACAGCGAAACAGAACAGACATATGAAGCAGCTCCTTGGCAATATGGTGCAGCAGTTGCTTTGGATGATAGCTTTGACAACACAATATCAGATTATTTTGTAACATCGGATATAAGCAAGGAATTATCGGCGTGGGTATTTATAATATCATTTGAAGATACGAGAATGCTGGCTGCTGTTGATGCGGTGCTTGGAGTACCGTTTTATATTACATATTATTGTGCAGATGTGGATAGTCCTAAGGCACAGGCTACAGTGATGAGAGATTTATATGCAAAGACATATGGCAGTGATTATTCTATGGGTGATCCAAAAGAGTCTGAATCAAAAATAGATTCTTCCTTTGAGACAAATATAATAGAGAATTTTTATTATGGGAATAATTATACGCAAGGGGATGATGAATATACCGGTTTTGAACCTTATGTATACTCTTGTTCATCGGACAAGCTGCAGATGGAATATCAGGTTATTACAAGAATCCAAAGATTTGAAAAAAAGGGAAAGCAAGTGTCATCATATAATTCGCGTGTTAATATATGTCTGTACTAACCGGACTAAAAAGCTCTCTGTGCAATGCACGGGGGCTTTTTAAATTGCATGCAAGCATCAATGATGCCTTTTGACCCTCATTTTATAATACAGTAATTATAACAGTATCATTTAGTGCATGATTTGTACAATTTATTACATTGCTCTTTGCAAGGGTTTTGTTATATCTTAGATGTAGCAAAGCAGTTATTGTTCTTGGTTTTATATATTAATAATTGGAAAGTGAGGAAAAATATGAACGCTGATATGAAATGGCTTGATAATCCGGAAGTGTTTAAGGTAAATCAATTGGAACCACATAGTGATCATTGCTATTATCTGGATTATTCAGACATGAAAAAAGAAAAAAATCCATTATTACAGTCATTAAATGGTCAATGGGAGTTTGCTTACAGCAAAAATGTGATGGAAAGACCTGTTGATTTTTATAAGGAAACATTTGATGCATCCGGATTCGATAAAATTATGGTTCCCGGACATATTGAACTGGCTGGATATGATAAAATACGTTACATCAACACTATGTATCCGTGGGAAGGAAAAGAGTACCACAGAGGAGCATATAGTATGGAGGCAACCGGAGCAGAAGAAGGAATGTTCTCAGAAGCACAGTACAATCCGGTAGGCTCTTATATCAAATACTTTGATTTGGATAAGAACATGTGTGGAAAAAGAATCCATATATGCTTCGAAGGTGTAGAAGAAGCTATGTATCTGTGGCTTAATGGTCAGTTTATAGGTTATGCCGAGGACAGCTTCACACCTTCTGAGTTTGATTTGACACCATATATTAGGGAAAAGGGAAATGTACTGGCAGTACAGGTACATAAGATGAGTACTGCAGCATTTTTAGAGGATCAAGACTTTTTCAGATTCTTTGGAATTTTCAGAAATGTTACTTTGAAGGCAATACCAGATGTTCATTTGGAGGATGTTTGGTTCAAACCAGTATTAAACCGTGATAATGTAAGCGGAAGTATAACTGTAAACATGAAAGTGTCCGCCATTGATGGTCAGAATGTAACTGCAGGTTTTATTTTAAAAGACAGGGAAGAAAATGTATTAGTAGAGAAATCCATACAGCTAAATAAAGATAATGACTATTTAGAAGGTACGATATGTGTTGATTTAGAAAATGTTAAACTGTGGGATAATCATAACCCATATTTGTATCATGCTTATGTTGAACTTAAAGCTGAGGACGGTTCCTTGGCAGAGGTAATCCCTTATGATATCGGTTTTAGACGAATAGAGATTATAGATAAAATAATTTATTTAAATGGAAAACGCCTTATTATTACAGGTGTAAATCGTCATGAGTGGAATGCAAAAACAGGAAGATGCATTGGTATAGAAGATATGAAAGCAGATATATCCTGTTTGTTAAGGAATAATATTAATTCTGTGCGTACATGCCACTATCCTGATCAGATACCATGGTACTATATGTGCGACAATGCAGGTATTTATGTGATGGCAGAAACAAATCTGGAAAGCCATGGTTCGTTCCAGAAGTTAGGTGCAATTGAACCATCATGTAATGTACCAGGATCTTTTCCACAGTGGAAGGGTGCCGTAATTGATCGCGCAAAAAATAATTTTGAAACTTTTAAAAATCATACATCCATTCTTTTCTGGTCATTAGGAAATGAATCATATGCAGGTGACAACATAGAGGCAATGAATGTTTATTTTGCTGAAAAGCAGGATGGGAGATTAGTTCATTATGAGAGTGCTTATTATAATAGGGCATACGAGGATACAATTTCTGATTTAGAGACCAGAATGTATGCGAAGCCAGAGGATGTAGAGTTATATTTGAATAACAGTCCTAAGAAACCATATATTTTATGTGAATTCATGCATGATATGGGAAATTCCATGGGAGGACTTGGTTCTTATATGAAGCTGATTGACAAATATGATAGGTATCATGGCGGATTTATATGGGATTTTATTGATCAGGCAATTATGGTAAAAGATCCGGTGACAGGAAGAGATGTTTTACGCTATGGTGGAGATTTTGATGATAAACCGGCAGACTATGAATTTTCAGCGAATGGAATCGTATTTGCTGACAGGAAAGAGAAACCGGCAATGCAGGAAGTGAGGTATTACTATGGCTTATACAGATAAATTAAGAGTGGTCTATGGTGACTATACATTAGGTGTACATGGTGAAGGCTTTGATTATATTTTCTCTTATGCACAGGGTGGACTGGAATCTATCGTTAAAAATGGATATGAGTGGCTGTACCGTTGCCCAAAACCTACTTTCTGGAGAGCATTGACAGATAATGACAGGGGAAGCAGGTTTCACATTAAAAGCGGAAGCTGGCTTTCCGCAGATATGTTCATTGACTGTAAGGGAATAAAGGTCATCATGGATGGCAAGGAGCAGACCCCATATGCCCCTGATAATAATAGCTATGGTGGTGATGTTTATGCGGATGAAATTGTCGTAACATACACATACGAGACCATAACCACTCCGGAGACAACGGTTCTTGTAAGCTATACCGTTGATGTATCTGGAAAGATTCGCGTGGATGTACATTATCATGGGGTACAGGGACTTCCAGAATTACCTGTATTTGGAATGAGATTTATTATGCCAACACTGGCAGACAAATATTTATATAAGGGACTCTCCGGGGAAACATATCCTGACAGAAAAGCGGGGGCAAAAGAAGGAATCTATGAGATTGAAGACCTGAGTCTTACACAATATCTTGTTCCGCAGGAATGTGGTATGAGAATGGATACGGAGTGGCTTGAGATTACAAGACATACGGCTCTTGATAACAGCAGGACAGACAGTTCATCACAGATACTGCGCATTGAAAAGAATGACGAAAAATTTGCATTTTCCTGTCTGCCTTATACAGCATCTGAGATTGAAAATGCCCTTCACCACGAAGAACTACCACCGGCAAGAAGAACCGTTTTATGTGTATATGGTGCAGTAAGAGGTGTTGGAGGCATCGACAGCTGGGGAACTGATGTGGAAGAGGAATATCGTATCAGTGCAGAAGATAATATAGATTATTCATTTACCATATGCTGATTGTGGTTATCGTTATGGGAATGTGTGTATCGGTGTTATAGCCGGAGGTGAAGTTGGTGTGATAACGATATTGATGGTGATTTTGCTGGGACCTGCAGTGGATTTGGTCGGACGAATAATGAAAACAGGAAGGGGAGTGGAGAAACAGGGAGTATAAATAAAAGGAGTTGCTTGTAAGTGCTATTGGTATATGAAAACAGAAATACAGGAGTATCCGCGGAGTGGAAGAAGCCAGTACATGTGCCGCCGCATCTACATGAGGCAATAGAAGTAGTGTATGTAACGGATGGAGAAATAGAACTTGGAGTGGGACAGGAATTGTTCCATATGGATGAAGGGGATTTTGCAGTTGTGTTTCCAAATGTAATACATCATTATCAGGTGTTTGGGGAAAAAGAAAACAAGGTAATATTCCTGTACCTTGAACCGACACTGTTTCCTTCCTATTACAGGGAATTGCAGATATACAGCCCGAAGAACCCGGTTGTAAAAAAAGAGCAGGTGCATCCGGATGTGGTAAATGCCATAAAATATCTGACCGGAATAACAGAGGGGGATCCCCGGATGATACAGGCATATGCACAGATGATCCTTGCACATGTTTTCACAACAATGCCAATGATGGATAAAAGTGCGGTAGGGAGTGATGACCTGATTTATAATGCGGTAGAATACGTGGCCAAAAATTTTAGGGAAAACATCAGCCTTGAAAAAATGGCATATGAATTGTGTGTAAGTAAATATGTGTTGTCAAGAATGTTTGCAAAAACCTTTCACTGTAATTTTAGTAAATATGTGAATGGAGTCCGGTTAAATTATGCAGTTGCGGCACTGGAAAACACAATGGATTCCATTACAAATATATGTCTTGATTGTGGATTTGAAAGTCAAAGAACTTTTAACCGCGTGTTTAAGGAAAGATATAAAATCACACCTAGAGAATATCGAAAAAGGATAATTATGTAAAGCGATGTAGAAAAAGTTGTGGTGTTTCCTGAGAAAGAGAAAACTTGTCATAACAGCCGAAAATAGATATAATAGTTACACATGTGGGATACCACAATGAACGAAAAAGGCGAGGAAACAATCATGGCATTTGTACATCTGCATACACATACGGAATATTCATTACTCGATGGTTCCAACAAAATAAAAGAATATGTAAGCCGTGTGAAAGAACTGGGGATGAACAGTGCCGCGATCACTGACCATGGCAATATGTATGGTGTGGTGGAATTTTACAAGACGGCAAAGGCAGCAGATATTAATCCGGTGATTGGCTGTGAGATCTATGTGGCGCCGAATTCCCGGTTTGACCGCGAGACCAGCCATGGCGAGGACCGGTATTACCATCTGATCCTGCTTGCGGAAAACAATACCGGTTATGCGAACCTTATGAAGATCGTCTCCATCGGGTTTACGGAAGGGTATTATTACCGGCCGCGTGTGGATTTTGAGACGCTGCAGAAATACCATGAGGGATTGATCTGCCTGTCGGCGTGTCTGGCGGGAGAAGTGCCGCGCTATATTGTGCGTGGATTTTATGAAGAGGCAAAAGGCATTGCAAAAAAATACCAGGACTGTTTTGGAAAAGACAACTATTTCCTGGAATTACAGGATCATGGCATCCCGGATCAGAAGACGGTCAACCAGGGGCTTCTTCGGATCAGTCAGGAACTGGACATTCCCCTTGTCTGCACGAACGATATCCACTATACCTATGAAACGGATGTGGAGGCACACGATGTCCTTCTCTGTATCCAGACCGGTAAAAAGATTACGGATGAAGACCGTATGCGTTACGAGGGCGGACAGTTTTTCGTAAAAAGCGAGGAGCAGATGCGGAGTCTGTTTCCGTATGCAAAAGAAGCCGCAGACAACACGCAGAAAATCGCAGACCGCTGCCATGTCACACTCGAATTTGGCAATTACCAGATTCCAAAATATGCACCGCCGGAAGGCTATGACAGTGCGTGGACATTTCTGGATGCGCTGTGTGAGAAGGGATTTAAGGAAAAATATACGGACAATCCGGCGTACGATGAGACGCAGTGTGCAAAGATCCATGACGATATGGAATACGAGCTTGGCATTATCCAGAAGATGGGATTTGTCGAGTATATCTTAATCGTGTGGGATTACATCAACTGGGCGAAAACACATGACTGCTGGGTCGGACCGGGGCGTGGTTCCGGCGCGGGCAGCCGCGTGTGCTATTGTACCGGCATTACAAACATTGATCCGGTCAAATATAACCTTCTTTTTGAGCGTTTTTTAAATCCGGAGCGTGTGTCCATGCCGGATATTGATGTGGATTTTGAGTATGCGGAGCGTTCCCGCGTGATCGAGTACGTCACAGAAAAATATGGAAAGGATTCTGTGACACAGATTACGACCTTTGGTACGATGGCAGCCCGCGGTGTCATCAAGGCAGTTGGAAAAGCACTCGATTTTCCGTATGCGGAGATGGACCGTGTGGCAAAAATGGTGCCGATGGAACTGAACATTACGATTGACCGTGCCCTGCAGGTCAACCCGGAATTCCGCAGCCTCTATGATGGGGATGCACGTATGCACGAACTGATTGACATGGCAAAGCGTCTCGAAGGGCTGCCGAACCACACATCCGTACATGCGGCAGGGGTTGTGATCTATCCGGGAGAGGCGAGCAATTATGTGCCGCTGGGGCGTGCCAGTGACGGAACACCGACGGCAGAGTACAATATGGTACAGCTTGAGGAACTTGGTCTTTTAAAGATGGATTTCTTAGGACTCCGCACGCTTACCGTATTAAAAGATGCCGTCAAAAATGTAAAGGCATCCCAAGGCATCGACATTGACATCGATCATATCGATTTGAATGATAAAAAGGTGCTTGATTTTATCGGAACCGGGCGCACCGAGGGTGTGTTCCAGCTGGAATCTGCGGGCATGCAGAACTTCATGAAAGAGTTAAAACCACAGAATTTCGAGGATATCGTTGCCGGAATTTCCCTGTACCGTCCGGGACCTATGGATTTTATTCCAAACTACATCAGGGGAAAGAATAATGCAGACACCGTTACTTACGTGACGCCGGAATTGCAGCCGATCCTTGAGCCAACGTATGGATGTATCGTTTATCAGGAGCAGGTGATGCAGATCGTACAGCAGCTTGCGGGGTATACGATGGGACAGGCGGACAACATCCGCCGCGCCATGAGCAAAAAAAAGCAGTATGTCATCGATGCGGAGCGGCAGAGTTTCGTCTACGGAGATTCAGAGCGCGGCATCAGGGGCTGCGTGGCAAACGGCATTGATGAAAAAGCAGCAAACAGTATTTACGATTCCATGGTGGATTTTGCAAAGTATGCGTTTAACAAATCCCATGCGGCAGCCTATGCGGTCATCAGTGTGCAGACCGCGTGGCTGAAGTTTTACTATCCGGTGGAATTTATGGCAGCACTTATGACGTCCGTGATTGACAATTCGGCAAAAGCCGCGGAGTATCTGCTGCATTGTAAGGAACTCGGTATTTCCGTGCTCCCGCCGGATATCAATGTGGGACAGGGAGAATTCACGGCAGAGGGAAATGCCGTGCGCTATGGTCTGTATGCCATTAAATCCCTGGGACGTCCGGTGATTGACAGCATCATCGGGGAACGCAAAAAAGGTGGTTCATACCGCACCCTGCAGGATTTTATTGAACGTACGGTGCAGCGGGACATCAACAAACGTGCGATCGAGAATCTGATCAAGGCAGGTGCCTGTGATGGGCTTGACGGTAACCGGCATCAGATGTCCATTGTCTATACGTCCATGGTAGATGATGTCGTGCGACGGAAAAAGACCGGGCTGGAAGGACAGATGAGCCTGTTTGATTTTGTCGGGGAGGAAGATAAAAAGGACTACGAAGTCCATTATCCGAATGTGGAGGAGTTCCCGAAGGAAGTGCTGCTTGGCTTTGAAAAAGAAGTGCTTGGGATTTATTTAAGCGGGCATCCGCTGGAAGATTACCTTGGTAAAATGAAGAAAAATGTCACGGCAAATGCAGCGGATTTTGTCAGGGAAGAGGAAAGCGGCGCGATTCGTGTGACAGATAATATGCATGTGGTTGTGGGTGGCATGATTGCAGCAAAAACCGTTAAATATACAAGGAATAATCAGGCAATGGCATTTCTGACAGTGGAGGATCTGACCGGTTCTGTGGAAATTATTGTATTCCCAAAAGATTATGAGAGGTACAACCGCTTTTTGAATGATGAGGAGAAGATTTTCGTAGTCGGACACGCAACGGTGGAGGAGGAACAGGACGGAAAAGTGATCTGCGAGCGGATCGTTCCGTTTGACGATACCAGAAAGGAACTCTGGCTGCAGTTTCCGACAAAGAGTGATTTTGCGGAGAAAGAACAGCAGGTGTATGATATTCTCCGGGATTCGGACGGAAATGATGAAGTGGTAATTTATATATCAGATGTCAAAGCATTTAAAAGATTGCCAAGAAACCGTGCGGTTGGTATAAATTCTGTGCTCTTGGCACGTTTGACGGAATTTCTGGGCGAAAAAAATGTAAAAGTTGTGGAAAAAGGCATTGAAAATCGCGCGTAATAAGTATAGAATAAAACAGATTAAAGAATTTCATTTTAATTTTAATAAATGGAGGATTTCACAATGGCGAAAGAGATTAACACAATTGGTGTACTGACCAGTGGAGGAGATGCCCCGGGAATGAACGCTGCAATCCGTGCAGTTGTCCGTCAGGCTTTATCCAAGGGAAAGAAAGTGAAAGGAATCAAGCGTGGATACGCTGGATTATTAAACGAAGAAATTATTGATATGAACGGACAGAGCGTTTCAGATACAATCTCTCGTGGTGGTACTATTTTACAGACTGCCCGTTGTATGGAGTTTACCACACCGGAAGGACAGCAGAAAGGTGCGGAGATCTGTAAGAAGCATGGAATCGATGCAATTGTAGTTATCGGTGGAGATGGTTCTTTCAAGGGCGCACAGAAGCTTGCCGCACTGGGAATCAATACCATTGGGCTTCCGGGAACCATTGATCTGGATATTGCATGTACCGATTATACCATTGGCTTTGACACTGCTGTTAATACAGCCATGGAAGCGATTGACAAGGTTCGTGATACTTCTACTTCCCATGAGAGATGTTCAATTATCGAGGTTATGGGTCGTGGAGCCGGACATATCGCATTATGGTGCGGTCTTGCAAACGGTGCTGAGGAGATTCTCCTTCCGGAAAAATATGATTACGATGAGCAGCGTCTGATTGATCAGGTAGTCAACGCAAGAAAGAACGGAAAGCAGCACTATATTATTGTAAATGCTGAGGGTATCGGTCATTCACAGAGCATGGCAAAGCGTATCGAGGAAGCGACAGGTGTTGAGACACGCGCAACGATTCTCGGACATATGCAGCGTGGTGGAAGCCCGACATGTAAGGACCGTGTCTATGCAACCACAATGGGTGCAATGGCAGTTGACCTTCTCTGCGAAGGAAAGAGCAACCGTGTCATTGGACATAAGGGTGGCAAGTTTGTAGATTTCGACATTGATGAAGCTCTGGCTATGAAGAAAGATGTCGATGAGTACATGTACGAAATCTCAAAGACACTGGTATAGTTATTCCTTTTATTGGAGAACATAGTGCGGCAGGGAATTCTCTCTGCCGCATTTTTAGGTTTGAAATCAATGGGATTTTCAAGGAGACGGGCAATGGACAACACCAAGGAAATTCTCACACTGGCAGTAGAAATCGGGGACGCGATGCTGCGGTGCGGAGCAGAAATTTACCGGGTGGAAGATTCTGTGATACGCATATTGGAAGCTTTTGGCCTGGATGATTTTGATGCTTATGTTTTATCCAACGGAATTTTTGCAAGTGCAAATGAGAGCAGGGAGGATGCCTGCAGTGTGGTAAGATATGTTCCACTTTCGGCAACCCATCTGGGGAAACTCGCTGCTTTAAATCAGCTGACCCGAGATATCTGTAATCATAAATGTTCGGTTGCAGAGGCATCAGAGCGGTTGAAACAGTGCAAAAAAATTCCGGTTTATGCGAATGCGGTACAGTTACTGGCATGTGGAATTGGTTGTGCAGCGTTTACCTTCATGTTTGGAGGGCATCTGCCGGAAGCACTGTATGCATTTTTTGTAGGGCTGATAGAGCAGCTGGCATTGTTTGTGTGCCGGAAGCGTAAAGTTTCCAGATTTTTAACGAATGTATATGTCAGTCTGCTGATCTCTTTGCTTAGTCTGCCAGCGGCCGCGGGTGTGATACCTGTTTTGCATGACAAAGTGGTGATCGGGGCAATTATGCCGTTAGTACCTGGAATTGCACTGACAACATCCATTCGTGATTTTTATAATGGCGATTATTTGTCCGGAACGATCCATCTGATTGATGCACTTCTTACGGCACTTTGCATTGCAGTGGGCATTGCACTGCCGATTCTGTTGTTGCGATATGGAGGAAACTTACCGGTATGAGTTATGTGCTTCAGTTTTTTATTGCAGCGGTTGCCACGGTTACTTTTGCCATTTTGTTTGCGGCACCGAAAAAGGAACTGGTTTTCTGTGGCGTATCAGGAGGGCTTGCCTGGCTGGTTTATTTTATTTTGTACAGGCAGTCGGGGAATGTGGTTTTGGGCAGTCTGGTGGCAACCTTTGTTTTGACAATTTTAAGTCGTATTCTGGCAGTAGCAAGATGCAATCCTGCCACGATTTATCTGGTATCCGGGATTTTTCCACTGGTTCCGGGAGCCGGTATCTATTATACGGCATATTATCTGATATCCGGAATGCCGGCAAAATGCTCGGCAAAAGGGCTGGAAACTTTCGAGATTGCCCTGGCCATTGTATTTGGGATTATTTTTGGCTTCTCGATTCCGGAAACACTGTTTCATAAAAGGAAACAGTAAGTAATGGGAAAGGATTGTACGGATGATATGATTACAAGCAGTGCAAATCAGCAGATGAAACATCTGTCACAGCTGATGAAAAGGGCGAAAGAACGAAAAAAAGAACAGGTCTTTGTTGTGGAAGGAATAAAGATGTTTCAGGAAGCACCGGCGGATACGGTGGTGTCTGTCTACGTGTCGGAAAGTTTTCTGGAAAAACCGGAACATGAAAAATGTCTGCAGGGATACCGGTATGAGGTCGTGAGTGATGCGGTATTCCGGGAAATTTCGGATACACAGACTCCGCAGGGAATCCTTGCGATTGTCCGCATGCCGAAGTATGATCTGCCCGATCTTTTGCAGGGGGATCACACGCATCTTTTAATTCTTGAGAGCGTGCAGGATCCGGGAAATCTTGGAACGATGGTGCGCACCGGAGAGGGTGCCGGCATCACGGGAATTATAATGAATAAAACGACGGTGGATCTGTTTAACCCGAAAACCATACGCTCGACGATGGGAAGTATCTACCGTGTTCCGTACCTGATCACGGAGCATCTGCCGGATCTGCTTGATGAGCTGCATAAGGAGAATATCCGATTGTATGCGGCACATTTAAAAGGAGATACATATTATGATGCCTTTGATTTTACCGGGGCATGTGGCTTCCTGATTGGAAATGAGGGGAACGGTCTGTCTGATGAAATTGCAGAGTGTGCGGATTGCTATCTGAAGATTCCCATGGAGGGAAAGGTGGAGTCGCTGAATGCAGCCGTTTCTGCAGCACTTTTGATGTATGAATGTAAGAGACAGCGGGGAGAGCACAATGAAAATATGGTTTAAAATCTGGGAAAACACACACTTATTAAAATCGGAAACCATAGAAGATGATACGGAGGATACACGTACACATAAGATTTTTCATGCGCTTGAAGAAGTCTGTCTGAAGTGGGATCTTGGAAAACCGATCTGGTTTGATGCGAATATAGCGGAATTTCAAAGGCATGCGCGAACGAGGTTTGGCAAGGACAATTTTGTGGAGGAAACAGAATTTGATTATCTGGAGATACAGGTGATAGACGAAGATTAAAAAAATATTAAATTTGTTGCTTTCTGCGTACAGAACGTGTTTCTTGTGATATGATAATACCGTATGGGAAAGCACGGTGAGGTCTGCTTTCGCATTTATGAAAGGAATGTCTGCCATTGTGGCAGGAAAGAGGAGGAATGACATGGGAACATCGCAGATGCTGGGGGAAGATATTGATAGTTGGGAAACTATGATGTTTTTATATAATTCAGCACTGAAAGAGGTCGGAACAAAACTTGAGATTTTAAATGACGAGTTTGTTCATATACATAAGTACAATCCGATTGAATATATTAAGTCGCGGATTAAAACACCGGAAAGTATTGTAAAAAAATTAAAGCGTGACGGATATGAGAGTACGATCGAGAATATGAGAAATTATATTAACGATATTGCAGGAATCCGTATTGTCTGCTCGTTTACTTCGGATATTTACCGTCTTGCAGAGATGATCGGAAAACAGAATGACCTGACCGTGATCTGTGTAAAAGACTATATCAAAAATCCGAAAGTCAGCGGTTACAAGAGTTTCCATATGCACGTGACGGTTCCTATCTTTTTATCGGACCGTGTGGTTGATACAAAGGTGGAAATCCAGATCCGCACCATTGCAATGGATTTCTGGGCAAGTCTGGAGCACAAGATTTATTATAAATTTGAGGGGCATGCCCCGGAATATATCAGCCGGGATCTGCGTGCATGTGCAGAAATTGTTTCAAACCTCGATGCAAAGATGCTGCAGCTGAATGAAGCAATTTTAGAAGAAAAGGAAAAAGAGGAACAGAAGAAAAAGGAAGAATAGTTACGAAGAATAAAACTATTACGGAACAGTCGGAAAGAAGGAAATGCTATGGTACCTTCCATTGCACGTCAGAGTGTGATTTTAAAATGTAATATGCAAAAATCCGTGATGCTTGGAAACTACGAATTTTTCTATGCTGCGGGATTGATGAGAAAATTATACAATATAGAGATCCGGACAGATATGGAACCGGAACAGATTCTGGAAGCGATTCTGCAGGTGCAGGATAATCTGGCTCCGCAGAGTGAACAGGAAAAATATCTGATACAGATCATAAAGAATTATGAGCCGTCAGCGGATCATGATGCACAGATGGATGAGCTGTTTGCCTGGGGAGAACAGGAACCTGACATGTGGCAGGTCACGACATCGTTCCATCCGGTTATAAGGTAACTATGAGCGATAGTTACCTTATATTTTTGCAATTTTCGTACATACTACAAGTAATTTTAAAAGAAAGATGAGGATGTATGAAATGAGTAAGATGACTCTGGAACAGGAAGAAGTGCGCAATCAGGAGTATAATGAGTATGTCGAACAGATGACACCGAAACATAATCTGTGGGCAAATATGGGAAAAGCCTTTTTGCTGGGGGGAGGTATCTGCCTGTTGGGACAGATTATTTTACAGATTGCAGCCGGGGTATTCGGACTTAAGGCAGAGGATGCCGCTCTTTGGTGCAGTTTACTTCTTGTTCTTCTTTCGGTGATCCTGACGAGCTGTAATGTATATGGGATTCTTGCCAACTGGGGAGGCGCAGGGGCATTGGTTCCGATTACCGGATTTGCAAATGGCGTGTGTGCTTCTGCGGTGGAATTCCAGAAAGAGGGACAGGTATTTGGTATCGGATGCCAGATTTTTAAGATTGCCGGTCCGGTGATTTTGTATGGAATTTTTTCAAGCTGGGTGCTGGGACTTATTTACTGGCTATTTTAAATTCGCTGGGGAACTGCGTGGTCCGTCGCATAGAGAAAACTTATGTTTTTCCGTGTACTCTTTTCAATTTTGCACATACTACCGTAGAGAATAAGTAATCAAAGAGGTGCAGAATGAAAGAAAAACGGGAAATAGTTTATCTGAAGGCAGACCGCAACAGTGTCTGCCATGATCCAAAAATAAAGATACAGGATGTGATGTCTGTACAGTGTGTAGATCCTGCAATCTGTGCCGGAATAAAAAATAAAACACTGTATACGTTTAAGAAAAACGATGACCAGAAAAAAGAAGGAAAAAAGAAAAAACGAATGGAAGTATTTTCGATGCTAAATGTGATCGAACGGATACAGACGGATTACCCGGATGTGGAAATTGTTAGTATCGGGGAACAGGATTTTGTGGTGCAATTGTTAGATGCACCGATGGCACCGAAATGGCTGGAGACGCTTAAAGTTGTTGTGATGGTTGTAGTAATCTTTCTTGGAGCGGCATTTACGATTATGGCATTTAACAATGACGTGTCCGTGGGGGAAGTGTTCAACCGGTTTTATCAGCAGGTGATGGGAAAAGAAAAACCGAAAGTATCAGAAATCGAAATTTTTTACTGTCTGGGACTGGCAGTGGGAATTTTGGTATTTTTTAACCATATCGGAAAGAAAAAAATCACTTCAGATCCGACACCGATTCAGGTTGAGATGCGAAAGTATGAACAGGATGTCGATATGGCGTTTATAGAGAACGCGGGAAGAAAGGGGCATGAACACGATGTTTCTTAGACACATTTTTATGGCGGGCCTTGCGACAGCCTGCGGCATTGCGGTTTCTGCCGGAACGTTTGCGTTTCTTCTGGTGATCGGGGTCATTCCGCGCATGATCAAACGCTGCAATTTTGGAGAACGGATACTGATGGTCGAAAATACGGTTATACTGGGGGTATTGACCGGTGCCGTATTTTCTGTGGTGGAGTGGAAGGCACAGCTGCCGTATCCGTGGCTGGCGCATGTCATTTTGGGCGCTTATGGAACTGCAGCGGGAATTTTTGTGGGATGTATTGCGGTGGCACTGGCAGAAATATTAAATACTTTTCCGATCCTGTTCCGGCGTCTGTATATCAACCGTGGACTCAGTGGTGTTATGATTGCCATGGCACTGGGGAAAATGGCTGGTTCTTTTTATTATTTCTTTTTTGGTTACGGGCTTCCGAAATATTGGTAAATCCATATTTTCTAATTGCAATCTTCTTTGTGACTGGCGTATAATAAAAGGTATGATTAGTTTCAGGAGGATTTTAAATGGGCAGATATGCATTGGATATGGAAAAATATGCAGATTTGGCAAGGACTGCATCTGCTGAGGGATGCGTGTTATTGAAAAATGACAACAGTACCCTGCCACTTAAAAAAGGAGATAAAGTTGCTGTATTTGGGCGCATGGCGTTTCATTATTACAAGAGCGGACTTGGCTCGGGCGGACTGGTAAATACACGCTATGTGGTTGGAATCCTTGATGCGCTGCGCGCCTGCAAAGATATTGCGCTGGATGAAGAACTGATTGGGATCTACGAAAAATGGATCAAAGACCATCCATATGACGAAGGTGAGGGATGGGGGCTGGTTCCGTGGTCACAGGAAGAAATGCCCGTGACGGAAGAGATGCTTCAAACCGCATCCGGGGATGATGTGGCACTGGTGATTCTTGGACGTACGGCGGGGGAAGACCAGGACAATACGGACAAGCCGGGCAGTTATAAGCTGACACGGACAGAAGAAGACCTGATCCGTAAAGTGAGCAGTCAATTTTCACGCACGGCCGTTATTTTAAATGTGGGAAATATCATTGATATGAAATGGGTCAGAGAATTTGATCCGGCAGCGGTACTCTATGCATGGCAGGGAGGTCAGGAAGGTGGAAACGGTGTCTGTGATGTACTTATGGGGCGTGTGAATCCGTGCGGAAAACTGACCGATACGATTGCAGAGGATATCAGTGACTATCCATCCACGTCAAATTTCGGGGATTTACAGAAAAACTATTATAAAGAAGATATCTATGTGGGATATCGGTATTTTGAGACATTTGCCAAAGATAAAGTTTTGTATCCGTTTGGATTTGGATTGTCGTATACTTCTTTTTCCGTGCAAGCGTCTGCAGAAGAAAAGGACGAGCATACGGTCTGTGTAAAGGCAACAGTGAAAAATACCGGAACAAAACCGGGGAAAGAAGTGCTTGAAGTATATGCCAAAGCCCCACAGGGGGTACTGGATACACCGGTGCGTGTTCTTTGTGGATTTGCAAAGACAAAGGAACTGGCAGCAGGGGAAGAAGAGCATATTACTCTGGAGATTCCGAAAAATACATTTGCCTCCTATGATGACAGTGGTGTAACCGGACACAGGGACTGTTTTGTGCTGCTGGAGGGTACTTATACCATTTATGTGGGAACCGATGTGCGGACGGCACAAAAGGCAGGCAGTTATCCGCAGACGTTTACAGTACTTGAACAGCTTGAGGAAGTCTGTGCACCGCAGAAACCGTTTGCCCGTATGACAAGAAAGCCGGGTGATGTGATCGGATATTCCGATACACCGGAACGGATCTATGGTCCGTATGACCGCGTGGAAAAACCGGCAGAGATTTCACAGACTGGTGATAAAGGCTATCGTCTGGAAGATGTATATGACAAAAAGATTTCCATGGAGACATTTGTGGCACAATTGTCGGACGAGGATCTGATTATGCTGTTCCGCGGAGAAGGCATGTGCAGTCCGAAGGTGACTCCGGGTACTGCAGCGGCATTTGCAGGACTGACTCCGTCTTTGAGGAAGTTTAGAATTCCGGCAGAATGTGCATCGGACGGACCATCCGGAATACGTATGGACTGCGGAACAAAGGCGTTTTCCCTTCCGAACGGAACGCTGCTCGGATGTACATTTAACTGTGAACTGGTGCGTCAATTATATGAAATGACAGGGCTTGAACTACGGTTAAACCGTGTAGATACATTGCTCGGACCGGGATTGAATATTCACAGAAATCCGTTGAACGGACGAAACTTTGAGTATATTTCCGAAGATCCGTTTTTAACCGGAAAAATGGGAGCCGCACAGCTGCAGGGACTTAATATTGCAGGTTCCACAGGAACCATCAAACATTTTGCGGCAAACAATCAGGAAACGAAACGACATGAGGCAGATTCGATTATTTCCGTGCGGGCACTGCGGGAAATTTATCTGAAGGGATTTGAAATTGCGGTAAAAGAAGGACCGGCCCGCTCTGTTATGACTACATATGGCCCGGTCAACGGGGTGTGGACTGCAGGAAGTTATGATCTCAATACCATTGTATTGCGTAAAGATTGGGGATTTTCCGGCATCGTTATGACCGACTGGTGGGCAAAGGCAAACCATGAGGGACAGCCATCGGATCCGCGTATACATGCGGTCATGGCAGCGGCACAGAATGATGTATATATGGTGACTGCAGATGCGCAGGATATGCAGCAGGATGATATGCTCGAAGAATTCCAGAAGGGAAATCTTACGAGAGGACAGCTGCAGAGAAATGCCATCAATATATTGCAGTTTGTACTAAAATCCCCGGCGATGCTTTATGAGATGGATAGGATTTCTCCGGAAGAACTTAAAGACCGGAAGAATGCTGCAAAAGATGATCTGGATGTCTCAAAGATGATGAAATTTGTGGCAGATGAACAGGGAAAAATCTGCATTTCCGGTGACGGCTGGGATACACATCAGGGAAAAGAAATACTTGCGGATCTGGATTTGAAAGCCGGAAGTTATGAACTGCAGATGAAAGTGAAATCAAATCTGGATGATCTGGCACAGCTTCCGGTAACGGTATATCTGGACAATATTATCAAAGGAACAATGTCCTTCCGGGGATCGAAAGGGCAGTGGGTGACACAGCAGATCCGGTTTGATACATTCGAGGGACATCATTATATGAGATTATATTTTGGAGCAACCGGACTTACGGTAGATCATATAGCGTTTCAGCTGTCCGGGTGCGCAGACAAGGAGCAGTAATACATGAATGTTTTAAAAGTAAAAAAGGGAGAAACGCTCGCCAAAAAACAGGACAAGGTGATGGAGTGGTATCTGATTCAGGAGGGTTCCGTGATCCGGCAGTTTGCATTTGCAGAGATCATTATGCACCGGAATGCAATTGTGGGTATTCTCGAGAACGAATGGTTTGCCTGCGATTATGTGGCAAATGAAGATACGACATTGATTGTGATTCCATGTAAAAATGCACAGGATCTGCGGAAGATTTTGTCCGAACATGAGAATTTCCGCCCGATTTTTTTGCGTACGGCAGTGGAACAGCGGCATCAGGCACTGTGTCTGTATGCCAGTCTGCAGAAAAAATGCATGCTTTTACATAATGCTGCGGAAACGTTGTACAGCGAATACAAAAATCTGTGCAGCGAGAAGCTTCTTGATGAACAGGATTTTCCACGTATGGAACAGTTTGCAGCTTTAAAAATGCAGCACCGTGCGGAAAACTGGGAGATTGCAAACAGTAACAGTCTGGTCCGGAGTTATCTGAAAGAATATATGCAGCTGATGATCAAAGATGACAGTCTGTGTGTGGGAGCAATCATGGAGGCGGCGGCACAGATGCGCCGTGTGACACAGGGAATCGGCGAGATGGTAAATTATCTGCAGTACAACAGGGATATTTTATTTTCAGATTCCAGAGATGATATTTTTCATCTGTTTTTTGCAATGGCAGTCCAGCAGTCGCAGAAAAAGCAGGACATTTCCGAGATCAAAAAGCGTCTGTTAAATATGGTGGATGTCATGACAAAGCTTGATGTATACGACAAAAAGCAGATGGCGGAGGCACATGAGCTCTGCGAGAATTACGACTTTACCAAGGAGTCCGAAGGCCGTATCAATATTATGCGTGAGGATTGTATTGCACATATTATGGAGTATGCAGGATATGGCAGCGATATGATCAGGGATTTCCACAGCATTGTGCAGCAGTACCGGGAGCTGCCGGATATGATGTCTACAGACAATGAGGCGAGACAGCTGCGCAGGGAAATCACAAAGGTCTTTTACGATATTTATACCAAGGCGTTTATGAGATCAGTTGAGGAACTGGTCAAGCCGTCACCGATCATGATGATGTTTTTCAATTTTGGGTTTATGGATGCGGAGGTGCTGGGGGAAACTAACACAAATGCACTGTATAATCTGACGGATTCGCTTGGATTGTTTCATTCTGCAAATGTCTATACGGTTTATGACTGGCTGGTACAGATTTATCAGGGAAAGAAAGAACCGTCCCGCAATGAATTTGACCAGGATTTCAATGCATTTCTGCTGGAAGAAAAGAGAACTGGGAATATTACGGAAGAGCAGATGCAACAGTATAAAAATGACAGCAGGCAGAAAGTACAGTTTGAGATCCGCAATATGTTTACCTCCGGAAACCGTGTGACCTATGGCCGTGTGACTACATTCTGTCCGGTTCTGATGGAAGAGGATTTCATCAATACCGTGGAAAAGATGGCAGTTACCGCAGAAAAAATTGCCGATGCCATCAATAAGGTGCGCTGTGTGGATTATTCTGCACTCTATCATGATGTCATGTTTTCCGATCCGGATCGCGGAATCAATCAGGAATGGATCAAAAAGGAGATTCTGCCGGATGTGATTCTGATGCCAAATGCCGGAACCCGTACCCTGATGTGGCAGGAGACATCCGGTGCCAAGATTGATACACCGGCGCGTTTCCTGTTTCCGATTTTTTCCGCAGTGGATCTCGATGATCAGATGGTGGAATGTATCGGCCGATACCGCTGGGAGATCTGCAGACGTGTGCAGGGTGTATACTGGAACGATATCCGGGAGAAATCGCTTACGGCGGAGTACTGTGATTTTATTCAGTATTATCGCAAAAATTCAGATCTTTCCGCAGATGCAAAGGAAAAGATCAAGACTGCACTGTCCCGTGCGCGCAACAGTTACCGTGAGGTATTTGTCAAGGATTATCAGGCGTGGATGAAGTATGAGTCACAGGGAAGTTTCCGACTGAATAAAGTGGCAAGAGATATTCTGGTAAGGTATTGTCCGTTTGCAAAGGATATCCGCCAGGGACTGGCCACCAATCCACAGTATCAGAATGCATTTCACAGACTTGATGCGGAAAACAGAAAGAAACTGCAGCGGTTTCGTTCTGTTTACGATAAATATGAAGCAGCCGGCGGAGAGATCACACCGGAACTGAAAGAAAATCTGCGGTTTTATCAGATGTAGGAACGGATATGGAATATATAGCTTATGTAGAGACCCCGTATAAAGAAAAATTTGGAATTCCCAGACAGAGCGGGCTGGCGGAGAGCACCTGTGGGGAAATCATTTTCACACCGAAATTCCGGAATCCGGATGCAGTGCGTGGAATCGAAGAGTTTTCCCACCTGTGGCTTCTCTGGGAGTTTTCTAGGGCAAAGCAGGATACCTTTCATGCAACGGTAGCACCTCCCCGTCTGGGAGGAAAAGAAAAACGGGGCGTGTTTGCCACACGTTCCCCCTTCCGCCCGAATTCGATCGGTCTTTCATGCGTGAAACTTGAAAAAGTGCGCATCGATCAGAAGCTTGGACCGGTTCTTACGGTTTCCGGGCTGGATCTGCTTGATCACACACCGCTTTTTGATATCAAACCGTATCTGCCGTATGTGGATGCCCATCCGGAGGCAGAAAACGGTTTTGCGGAAAAATTCCGGGAGTTTCAGATACCGGTAGTATTTCCGAATGAATTGCAGGCACAGCTTCCGGAACATCTGCGAGGACCGCTTCTTGAGGTTCTTGCACAGGATCCAAGGGCAGCATACAACAAAAAGCCGGATTATATCTATGGGATGGCATTTGCTGATTATGACATCCGGTTTACGGTGGCAGAGGGAATCCTGACGGTAAAAGAGGTCACAAGGCGCACGCAGGAGTGGAAAAAAGTCAAGTGAGAGTTGCGCTTGCGTGGGGAAAGCCTTATAATAAAAACGTCAAAAGTCAAAAACGCGAAGAAATTCGTGTAGTAGTGAGGTAAGAGGATGAAAGAGTTAAAAGAGTACATTCGCAGTATCCCGGATTTCCCGGAGAAGGGAATTATTTTCCGTGATGTCACAAGTGTACTGCAGGATGCAGATGCACTGAAGCTTTCCATTGATGAACTGGCGAAACGCTTGGAGGGCGTTGATTTTGATGTGATCGCCGGAGCAGAATCCAGAGGTTTTATCTTTGGGGCACCACTTGCTTATGTCATGCATAAGCCGTTTGTACCGATTCGTAAAAAAGGAAAACTGCCGTGTGAGACAGTTGAAAAAACATATGATCTGGAGTATGGTACGGCAACGATTGAAATGCATAAAGATGCTGTTAAAAAAGGAGAAAAGGTTGTACTTTTGGATGATCTGATTGCAACCGGCGGAACCATGAAAGCTGCTGCAGAACTGGTAGAGGAACTTGGCGGTGAAGTGGTAAAGATGTTGTTTCTCATAGAGTTAAGCGATCTCAACGGACGGGAAGTCTTAAAGGACTATGACGTGGACTCTGTCGTACAGTTCGAGGGAAAATAAAACCTGGTTTGAGACAGGCATAAAAGAATGGATAAAAGCCCTTCGCGCTATGGGGCACACGATGGTGTGCTTTATGGTTGTGGGGGGCTTTCTAATATTTGATTGTAAATAAAAAGGTAATTTGTTATTATAATCTTATCAGCGTTTTAATGGCGAAACGATTAAAATCTATCTGTTTGGAAAATATGAGCAGTATGAGATCATTGAAATTGAAAAACGAGCGGAGGAAAGAGCATGGCAGAAGTAGAAGGTAGTAAAGATTTGATAAGTGTATTATGGAGTGGCGCAGATATTCTCCGATCCAAGATGGATGCAAATGAATATAAAGATTATTTACTTGGAATTGTATTTTATAAATATCTTTCGGATACATTTTTAATTAAAGTTTATGATTTGATTTATGATGAAAAGCCGAAGAGTTTAAAAGTTGCATTGGATGCATACAAAGAAGCACTGGAAGACGAAAGTGCTGAGGAACTGAAAGAGCAGATAAAGTCAGAATGTCATTACTTGATTGAACCGCAACTTACCTATACGTGTTTTGCTGATGCGGCGAGAAACAATGCATTCAATCGGGAGTTATTGCAAAAAGCTTTTAACAATATTGAACAGAGTGATCCATTGTTTGTAGATTTATTTACAGATATTGATTTGTACTCTAATCGTTTGGGAAATGGAGATCAGAAGCAAAGTGATACCATATCCAGTCTTGTTAAGGAAATTGATAAGGCAGATTTGTTGAATTCAGACGCAGAGATACTTGGAAATGCATATGAATATTTGATTGGACAGTTTGCGTCAGAGACCGGAAAAAAGGCAGGAGAATTTTATACACCACAAGCAGTTTCAAAGATATTAACAAAGATTGCAATTGCAGGGCAGGAAAACAAAAAGGGATTATCTGTATATGATCCATGCATGGGTTCTGGGTCTCTTTTGTTAAATGCCAAAAAGTATGCCACTGAACCAGGTTATATTAAGTATTATGGGCAGGAGCTAAATACTTCTACTTATAATCTGGCACGTATGAATATGTTTTTACATGGAATTACTCCGGAGAATCAGGTACTTCGCAATGGTGATACGCTGGATGGAGACTGGCCGACAGGAGAAGAGACCGATTTCAACATGGTACTTATGAATCCACCATACTCTGCAAAATGGAGTGCAACAGCCGGATTTTTACAAGATGAAAGATTCAGCGACTATGGAGTATTGGCTCCAAAATCAAAAGCGGATTATGCTTTTTTACTTCATGGTCTGTATCATTTAAAAAGTAATGGAACAATGGCAATTGTATTACCTCATGGGGTTCTGTTCCGAGGGGCAGCAGAAGGAAAAATCAGAGAAAAATTGCTTCGTGCAGGGAATATTTATGCAGTAATTGGATTGCCTGCCAATTTATTTTATAATACTTCAATTCCTACTTGTATCATCGTTTTAAAGAAACACAGAGATGGAAGAGATGTGTTGTTTATTGATGCATCAAAGAAATTTGACAAAGGGAAAAAGCAAAATGCCATGACAGATGAACATATAGAAGCTGTTATGGAGTTGTACAGTAAAAGAGAAACAGTAGAAAAAGAGTCCTATCTTGCAAATTTTGAGGATATTGAGAAGAATGATTTTAATTTGAATATTCCGCGTTATGTAGATAATTTTGAAAAAGAGGAAGAAGTCGATATAAATGCTCTTTTAACGCAGATGGATCAGACGGATAAGGAATTGGAACAGGCGCAGGGAGAATTTCTATCTTTACTTAAAGATCTGACATCTACGGATGAAACTATTATGTCCTCGTTGAATGAACTGATTAGGAAGATGGAGGGGTGATAGCGATGGGAAAACCTAAAATTAGATTCAAAGGGTATGAAGACGATTGGGAACAGCGTAAGTTGGGAGAAGTTGCTCAAGAATTCAAAAGTGGAAACTCTTTGAAGGCAGATGAGATAGATATAACAGGCGATTATCCAGTCTATGGCGGGAACGGTTTAAGAGGGTATACTTCGACCTACAATCATGATGGAGAATACGCGTTGATTGGTCGGCAGGGTGCTTTATGTGGAAATATGAACTATTCTGTTGGAAAGGCTTATTTTACTGAACATGCGGTAGTTGTAAAAGCTGATGAAAACAATGATACCCGGTTCTTATATTATATGTTGGATACAATGAATTTAGGGCAGTATTCAGACCAATCAGCGCAGCCTGGACTAGCGGTAAATAAGCTCGTAAAGTTAGAAAATCAGTTTCCTATGAAAGAGGAACAACAGCGAATAGGATGGTATTTTAGCAACATTGACCACCTCATCACTCTTCACCAGCATAAGTGTGATGAATTACAAAAATTAAAGAAATTTATGTTACAAAATATGTTTGTGTAACAGTTTTATAATTATTTTTAAATGCGAAATGTAAAATGAATATAAAATATTTGAATTGAATAAAAATACGCAAAAGAAATATACTTACGATGTAATCTAGTGAAGTATTAGATTTAGGGAAAGAGGGTAAGAATTATGATGTATCCGTTTATGACGTTAAATGATGAAACAGAAATTGTGCATTCGGATATGAATGCAGATGGAACAGTAAAAGTTTATATTGAAACCCCGGATAAAAAAGATGGATTTCATAATATGACATGTTATTTGCCGACTTATGAAATAAAAGAAATCAATGGATATTCAGATAAACAGGTTGAAGAATTTGTGGAAATTATTAAATCAACGGCACATTTGATTATGGAATTCGCAAAAGAAGGGGGATTTGAGCATGCCTCAGGTTTTTAAGGTAGGAGCCTATTGGATATATTTTTGGGCAAATGAAGGGAAACCGTTGGAACCAATACATGTGCATATTGCAGAAGGACGTCCACATCAGAATGCAACGAAAGTGTGGATTACATCTGCCGGAAAATGCATTGTTGTGAATAACATATCAAATATTCCACCAGTTGCTTTGAGAAATATTGTAAGGATTATTGAAGCAAGAAGTGACGAAGTAAAACAAAAATGGTTTGAGTATTTTGGAGAGATACGGTATTTTTGTTAAACGCTTTATATTATCGTAAGTTTTTATAAAAAGAAAAATAGAAGTGAAAACTTGGGAACAGCGTAAGTGGATAGATGTTGTTGATATTTCAACGGAGATGGTAAATCCAACAACTGGCGAATATGATAATATGCCACATATTGCGCCTGGGAATATCGAATCATTTACAGGTAGAATATTAGACAATGTGAAGACTGTAAAAGAGGAACAATTAATAAGCGGAAAATTTAGATTTAGACCAGATGATGTTGTTTATGGGAAGATAAATCCTCAGCTCGGGAAATACTTCTACGCTACTGTTAATGGGCTTACAAGCGCAGATGCTTACGTTTTTAATGGTAAGAATGGGTTAAAACAAAAATTCTTATTCGCATTATTACAGACAAGTGATTTTTTCAAATATTCTGTTTCAGTTTCAAAACGTTCAGGTATGCCTAAAATTAATAGAGATGAATTAAATGCATACAGTTTTTTAATGCCATCAGAAGAGGAACAGGATAGAATTGGAAGCTATTTATTGCAACTCGACCATCTTATCACCCTTCACCAGCGTAAGTGTGAAGAAACTAAAAGTTTGAAAAAATATATGCTTCAAAAAATGTTTCCTGAAAATGGAAATTGCGTTCCAAAAATTAGATTTTCTGGATTCGCGGACGCTTGGGAACAGCGTAAGCTAAAGGATTACCTTGAAGTTTCAAGAGAAAAGAACAAAACTGAATCTTATGGAAAAGAGGATGTACTGTCTGTTTCTGGTGAGCATGGAATAGTGAATCAGATAGAATTCCAAGGTAGATCATTTGCAGGAGTATCAGTAGCAAATTATGGTGTAGTTGAAGCTGGCGACGTGGTTTATACTAAGTCACCATTAAAATCCAATCCATATGGAATAATAAAGACAAACAAAGGAAAAACGGGCATTGTATCGACTTTATATGCAGTATATAAACCAAGAATGAATACAAATTCAGAGTTTGTGCAAATTTATTTTGAATTGGATTCTCGCATGAATTCATATATGCATCCATTGGTAAATAAAGGTGCTAAAAATGATATGAAGGTTTCTGATGAGAATGCATTGAAGGGTCCGGTTGCCTTTCCAGAATTGGAAGAACAAAATGCAATTACGCAGTATTTTGACAAGCTAGACCGCCTCATCACTCTTCACCAACGTAAGTGTTATAGATTTATTGATATTGCGTTGGACGCTTGGGAACAGCGTAAGTTATCTGATATTTATGCTTCTATAGGAAATGCATTCGTTGGAACTGCTACACCATACTATGTTGAAAGTGGGCATTTTTATTTAGAGTCAAATAATATTAAGGATGGTCAGATAAATCATAACTCAGAAATCTTTATTAATGATGAGTTTTATGAAAAGCAAAAAGATAAGTGGTTACATACAGGTGATATGGTTATGGTTCAGTCGGGACATGTTGGTCATGCAGCTGTAATACCTGAAGAATTGGACAATTCAGCCGCCCATGCTTTAATTATGTTCAGACATCCAAAGGAGAAAATTGAACCATACTTTCTAAATTATCAGTATCAAACAAACAAGTCTAAAAAGAAAATAGAGGAAATTACAACTGGTAATACAATTAAACATATACTTGCTTCAGATATGCAAGAATTTGTTGTCGACATAACAAATTATGATGAACAAAAGAAGATCGGCTCATATTTCCAAAAACTCGACCACCTCATCACTCTTCACCAGCATAAGCTATTTTGCGCAAAAAATGTAATGAAATACATAACAACCGATATAAACACACCCAAAAAGGAGGCTATTATGGCAGAATTAGAGTCCGTGATAGAGCAGAAACTTATTGAACAACTGATTTATGGTGATTCACAATGGACGTATCGCGAAGACTTAAAAACAGAAGCAGATCTTTGGAAGAATTTCAGATATATTCTTGAACAGAATAATAAGGAACGTTTAAATGGAGAGCCACTTTCGGATGCAGAATTTGAACAGGTAAAGAATCAACTGCAGTTTTCATCATTCTATAAGGCTGGCGAATGGTTAGTTGGTGAAAATGGAAAAGTAATGGTACACGTACAAAGGGATACCGAACGGTTGCATCTTGTTGTGATGAATCATGAGCATATTGCAGGTGGAAGCAGTGTTTATGAGGTGATTAATCAGTACAATGCGTTAAAAATGGATGAGGATAGTAGTGTAAATGCAAGAGACCGAAGATTTGATGTTACTCTTATGATTAATGGATTGCCGATGATTCATATAGAATTGAAAAATAAGCAGCATTCTTATATGGATGGATTCTGGCAGATTAAAAAATATATTGGAGAGGGAAAATTTACGGGAATATTCTCAGCTGTACAGATGTTTGTAATCAGTAATGGGGTTGATACAAAATATTTTTCAGCTGCAAGTGATAGCGAATTGAATCCGAAGTTTATCAGTGGATGGCTGGATAAGGAAAATAACGCAGTTTCCGATTACCTTGTTTTTGCAAAAAGTGTGCTTCGTATTCCGGAGGCACACGAGATGATCGCGAGATATACAGTATTGGATGAAGAGGCAAAGCGTTTGATTTTGTTGCGCCCTTATCAGATCCATGCAATAGAAGCAATTCGTGATGCTTCTAAGACTGGAAAATCTGGTTTTGTATGGCATACAACTGGATCAGGAAAAACCTTAACTTCTTATAAAGCTACCAGAAATTTGTTAATGGATATTCCAGCGATTGATAAAGCTATCTTTTTAATTGATCGAAAAGATCTGGATACGCAGACCACCATGGCATTTCAGGCATATGCGAATAATGATCTGATAGATGTAGATGAGACAGACAATGTGTTTGATTTAAAGAAAAAGTTGAAATCAGATGATCGTCAGGTGATTGTGACAACGATCCAGAAATTGCAGAGATTAATTACCAGAAAATTGCAGGAAGGTACACCGGAATATCACAAAATTAAAAACCTGAAAATTGCATTTGTTGTAGATGAATGTCATAGAGCTGTCACTCCTGGAATAAAGCGGGAAATAGAAAGATTTTTTGGAAATTCCTTATGGTATGGATTTACAGGCACTCCCCGGTTTGCGGAAAATCCATATCCACAGATGGGAGATCTGCCCCGTACTACACAGGAATTATATGGAGATTGCCTGCATAAATATACGATTCAGAATGCCATTCATGATAATGCTGTTTTAGGATTTCAGGTGGAACATAATGGACCCAAAAATAAAAAGGATGAAACGGACAGTAATCTTTATGTAACCGAAAGTCATATGTTGAAAGTACTCGAGGTGATTTTGAATAAATCTTATTATAAGTTGGGATTTCAAAATGGAAAAGGAAAGACATATGAGGGGTTACTTACAACGAGTTCCATCCAATTGGCACAAAAATATTATGATTTGTTGAAAATGGTAAAGGAAGGGAAGACAACACTTAAAATAGATGAAAAAATAAAACAGGTATTACCGGATTTCCCAAAGTTTGCAATTACTTATTCCGTAACAGAAAACGAAGAAGGTTCCCATGTAAATCAGCAGAAGATGCAGGAATCATTAGATGATTACAATAAAATGTTTGGAACAAAATATGAGATTTCTCAAATACAGGGATACAATGGAAATCTGAATAAGCGTCTTGCAAGGAAGGATGCAAAATATAAGAGCAGAAATGAGCAGCTGGATCTGGTGATTGTAGTCGATCGACTCCTGACCGGTTTTGATGCACCGTGTCTGTCAACGATATTCATTGACAGACCGCCAATGGGACCGCACGATTTGATTCAGGCATTTTCCAGAACAAATCGTATTTATGATAAAAATAAAGTATATGGTCAGATTGTTACATTTCAGGCACCAAAATTATTTAAGGAGAGTGTTGACAATGCGGTACGATTGTATTCTGCAGGAAGTACACAAACAGCTCTTCTGGCAGATTGGAAAGAGGTGGAATCGGCATTTCGCAAGTCATTAAAAGCACTTCGAATATCTGCAGAGACTCCGGAAGAAGTTCCGGGAATGTCAATAAAAGAGAAAAAAATATTTGTTAAGCTGTTTCAGGATTTTGACAAGTTTTTTGCGCAATTAAAATCATTTACACAGTATGAAGATAATATGCTGGCTGGATATGGTATTACGGAAGATGAGTATACGGATTATGCAGGACAGTACTTAAATGCAAAAGAGGAAATTAAAGAAGATACCGATGGTCAAATTGATGATCCGGGAGTGCCTGTCGTAGATGAAGATTATGAATTAATGGCATACAGTCATACAAAGATTGATTATGAGTATATTATCAATCTGATCCAGAACATTGTATCACCAGATGAAGAATTACAGGATGTTACACAGGAACAGAAACAAAAGCAGATGGATGAGGTAAAGCAATATGTGGAAGAACTCAGAAAAGATAATCCGAAAGTAGCTGAGATAATGACCACTTTAATTGGAGAAATTGAGCAGGATGTAAATAAGTATAAAGGACAGTCCATTCTGAATATTGTTGAAAATATGAAACAAGAGTGTATTGAAAAAGTAGTTACAGATTTTTGTATTACATGGTATACGTCTAAAGATGATGTTATGTATGCGGCAATGCATTATCGAAATGGAGAGATCCCGAATGAGAGTGCAATTAAAGAGACAGCAAATTTTACCAGTTATAAAGAAGTACAGGAGAGAGCAATTCCAAAATTTAAATATTATACAATGATGATTGCTGAGTTAAGAAAAACTCTGGATGAAGAAATTAAACCTCTTATGAACCATTAGTATTGATTTGTATATATAAATATTCTTTACTGTTCTTATCAGCGTAAGTAGTACAGGAAACGGAGGTGCTTATGCGAAATGATGAGAACACCACAGAACTTTTCTGTAATTATTATAAGGAATGGGTTAATGTATATAAGAAGGATGCCATAAGAGAAGCAACTTTGGCAAAATACCGAATGACACAAAAGTGGGTAGAAAAACTGGTGCCGGATTTGAAAGTATCTGAACTTACAAGAACGATGTATCAGCAGCTTTTAAATGATTATGCAAAAGAACATGAAAGACAGACAACACTTGATTTTCATCATCAGTTGAAAGGAGCAATTCTGGATGCCGTTGATGAGGGACTGATAGAAAGAGATCCTACAAGAAAAGCAATTATTAAAGGAAAAACACCAAAAGTAAAAAAGATTAAATATCTCAATCAGTTTGAACTTCATACATTGATTGCACATCTTGACATAAAGGAAAAACCAAATTGGGATTGGTTTATTCTATTGGTTGCCAAAACGGGTATGCGTTTTTCAGAAGCACTTGCAATTACTCCAGCAGATTTTGATTTTGCAAGGCAGACATTATCGGTAAGCAAAACCTGGGATTATAAAGGAGCAGGTGGTTTTTTACCTACTAAAAACAAGTCATCGGTCAGAAAAATACAAATAGATTGGCAAATTGTTGTAAAGTTCTCTGAATTGGTTAAAAATCTGCCGGAGGATAAGCCGATTTTTGTAGGAGAAGAAAAAATATATAATTCAACGGTTAATGATGTTCTTGCTAGGCATTGCAGGGATTGTGGTATTTCAGTGATTTCAATTCATGGGCTTCGACATACACATGCATCACTGTTATTATTTGCAGGAGTATCCATTGCCAGTGTAGCAAGACGCTTGGGACATGCCAGTATGACTACTACCCAGAAAACATATTTACATATTATACAGGAACTTGAAAACAAGGATGTAGATCTGGTAATGAGGACATTATCTGGATTATAGAACATTAAAATTTTAAAATTGTGCCGCTTACGCTGAAGCTCTCTGTTTCATGACACTGTATACCATTATAGCAGAATAAAACAGCATGACCTGTACATACTATCAGAAAAACAAAGTAAGGAGAGATAGTATGGATCAGCAGGTTGGATCAGGGAGTCTTTGCTTTGCAAAGGCTCCTTTTATTATTGGAACAGCATCTGTGGTTGGAACCAAAGAGGGGGAAGGCCCCCTGGCAGATGCATTTGACTGTATCGGACCGGATGATAAATTTGGTCAGCAGACATGGGAGGCCGCAGAGAGCAGTCTGCAGAAAGAAGCATTGACGCTTGCCCTCGGGAAAGCAGATCAAAAGCCGGAAGATATGAGGTATCTGTTTGCCGGAGATCTGCTTGGACAGCTGATTGCCTCATCATTTGGATTAAAAACGTTTGAAATTCCACTGTTTGGACTGTACGGGGCATGTTCCACATGTGGAGAAGCGCTGGCACTTTCTGCAATGACGGTAGCGGCCGGATATGCGGATCGCGTGGCGGCAGTCACTTCGAGCCATTTTGCCAGTGCGGAAAAACAGTTCCGTTTTCCGCTGGAATACGCAAATCAGCGTCCGGTAAGTGCCACATGGACAGTGACCGGAGGCGGTGCTTTTATTCTGTCAAAGGATGCGAAGCAGCCGCTGGCAAAGGTGGCGGGAGTCACAACCGGAAAGATTGTAGATTACGGAATCAAGGATTCCATGAATATGGGAGCCGTGATGGCACCGGCTGCCGCTGAGCTGATTGCGCAGAATCTTACGGATTTTAAACGAAAACCCGAAGATTATGACCGGATTATCACGGGAGACCTGGGAGAAGTCGGTCAGCAGATTCTGTTTGATCTGCTGCTGAAAAAAGGCATGGATATCCGCAAGCAGCATGAGGACTGTGGCATGTTAATTTTTGATTCACAGACACAGGGAACCGGTTCCGGAGGATCGGGATGCGGATGTGCAGCCTCGGTGCTGAGTGCGCATTTCCTGCCAAAACTGGCAAGCGGGGAATTGAAAAGAATACTTTTTGTGCCGACAGGCGCACTGCTTTCTACGGTCAGTTTCAATGAAGGACAGACAATACCGGGGATTGCACACGGTGTTGTGCTGGAAAGCTGTATTTCATCCGCAAAAAAGGAGGGATAAGGATATGCAGTATGTAATTGCATTTGTAACAGGGGGAATGATCTGTGCACTGTCACAGATCCTGATGGAAAAAACAAAAATGCTTCCGGGACGTATCATGGTTCTTTTGGTCTGCCTTGGGGCCATCCTTGGATTTGTGGGGATCTATGAGCCGTTTTCCAAATGGGCGCAGGCGGGCGCGAATGTGCCGCTTCTGGGATTTGGAAACAATCTCTGGAAGGGTGTCAAAGAGATGGTGGACAAGAAAGGATTTATCGGTATTTTTCTGGGAGGCTTTAAAAACTGTGCGGCAGGACTTTCCGCAGCACTCGTTTTTTCTTATATTGCCTCCCTGCTCTGCCAGCCAAAGATGAAAAAGCACTAGCAAATCTGGAAAATTCTGTTGTATAATAAATGGGAATTTTGCACACACTAGCTTTGTAGATCAAATAAAAGGAGATATGTGTGATGAAAAAATTAAAAGTTCTGATGATGGGCGGAATGCTTGCAGCAGGGATCTGTCTGTTTGCGGCCTGTGGTACAGCAAATGATGACGGAACGAACAATGGTGTAAACGATACTTCCAATACACAGGTTACTACACAGGAAAACATTCCGGGAACGGACAATACGACTGGAAATGGTACAACAGACAATAATACGGATGCCGGAAATTCCAAAAACGATGGCAATGTCGGAAAAGATATCGGGGATGTGGGAAAAGATGTCGTGGATGGTGTGAAAGATGCCGGTGATGCTGTGGCAGATGGCGTGGATGATGCAATTGACGCGGTAGATCCGGATGCAGACACAAACAATGGCGGTAAGACCAATACCGGACGTTAGACAGGATTACCTATGAAAAAAGAAACTTACGTTAAAATGACCCAGCCGTTTCGGGATGACCCGAAACGTGCGCGGGCGTTACATAGAGCAAATAAAATATTGACGGTTGTGATTTTTGTGGCATATCCATGCCTGCTTCTGTGGCTGCTGTGGCAGAAGGATATGCGGCTATATAAAGCCATCTGTGTGCCGCTGGACGGATTTATTATTGTGACGGTTGTGCGGGTCTGGATCAACCGGAAACGGCCGTATGAAATATTTGAACTGCCATCTGTGATTCCAAAAGATACGAAAGGACATTCCTGGCCGAGCCGGCATGTGTTTTCCGCGGCAGTGATTGCGTTTACGTTCTGGTTTGTGTGCCCGGCTGTGGGGATTGTATTTTTGCTTATGACAGTTGCTATTGCATGGATCCGGGTAGTTTCCGGAGTGCACTTTATCAGTGATGTAGTGGCGGGATTTCTTTTTGCTGCGTTTTTTTCTTTGTTTTTTTAGTGTGGTTTTCACCGGCTATGCCGGAAAAATTACTGGCTTTCTTTCCGGAACTGGCGCGGTGTCATGCTGTATTTTTGTTTGAACACCCGGTTAAAATAGGAAAGATTTTCAAAACCGGATTCCGCCGCAATATCCAGAATGGAGGAGTCGGAAGTTGTCAGCAGACGCGAGGCGATTGTCAGGCGGTAGTCCCGCAGATAGTCCACGAAAGACGTTCCCATAGTTTCTTTGAAATACCGCATAAAATGAGATTCGGAAAAATCAACGGTTGCCGCGATGTCGGCAATCGTTATTTTTTGCATGTAATTATTTTCAATGTATTTTAAAACAATTTTCATTTTATCAAGCGTTTTGCGGTTGCTGCCTGTCGTTAAGTTCCGGCAGCGGTTGTCTAAAATAAAGAAAAACTGGTACAACTGACTTTTGATGTACAGTTCATAGCCCTGCGGTTTGGTCTTGCTGATCTCGTCACAGGCATCAATTGGCATGATGACATCCGTGTAATAAGGATAGACAGGGGTGAAGATGGTTGGAACCGTGACTTTTCCACTCATAAGAGGAAGAAGAAAATCGGTGGCAGTCACATCGTTCTGTCGTGGAATCAGCATACTCGGATTAAAGATGATATTTTCATATTCCATGAAGGCATCTTCCAGCTGGTCAATGGAGTGGAGCTGTCCCGGAAGAATAAGAGCCAGGGTCGGACCTTTTACTTTGTATTCCCGGAAATCTACTGTAATGCGTCCCATCCCCTTTTTGATGTAGATCAGTTCCAGTTCATCGTGCCAGTGCAGCGGTACACGCGGAAAATCCAGTGGGATCGAGCATAGATATGTATTATAAGGAAAGATAATATCCCCATGTGTGATGGTTTCGTGATAATTTTCATATTCAAGTATATTCATATCTTTATTTTAGCAGAATTGTCCTCTGCCTGTAAAGAACAAAAACACAGAAAACGCATGAAACAGGCGAAAACACAGGATATGCAGGCACTGTGGAAATGTACCAAGACAGGTAGCAGGAAATTGGTAAAATTTAACAGTCATGGGCTATTTGAATATGAAAAATGATAGAATAGTATCAGTTTTTGCTTGAATACGACAAGAAATCAGCAGGAAAAAATCATATACTAAGTACATCAAAACAACACGAAATCTTGTGGGAGGGAAAACACATGACTTTAGCAAAAGCAGTATCTATGAAATATAACAAGACCATCGAGAAGTGCTCAAACGAGGAAATTTACTATGCACTCCTTGATATGACCAAGCAGATGGCAGAGGACAAGGTCAGCAACGAAGGAAAGAAGAAGCTGTATTACATTTCTGCAGAGTTCTTAATCGGAAAGCTTTTATCCAACAACCTGATCAACCTTGGCATTTATGACAGTGTAAAGTCCGAGCTTGAGGCATCCGGAAAGAACATCGGAGAGATCGAGGAAATTGAGCTTGAGCCTTCACTCGGAAATGGTGGACTTGGACGTCTGGCAGCCTGCTTCGTAGATTCTATCGCAACACTTGGATTAAACGGTGACGGTGTCGGATTAAATTATCACTACGGACTGTTCAAGCAGGTATTTGATCACAACTTACAGAAAGAGACTCCAAACCCATGGATCACACCAGACAGCTGGCTGACAAAGACAGATGTCACTTATCCGGTACAGTTCGGTGGATTTACCGTACAGTCCAGATTATATAACATTGATGTCGTTGGTTATAACAACCGTACTACAAAGCTGCGTCTGTTCGATATCGAGACTGTTGATGAGAGCATTGTCGGAGATACGATCGATTTCAACAAAGATGACATTGCAAAGAACCTGACACTGTTCTTATATCCGGATGATTCTGATGACAAGGGACGTCTCCTTCGTGTTTACCAGCAGTATTTCATGGTAAGCAACGCTGCAAGACTGATTCTTGACGAGGCAGTAGCGAAGGGATCAAACCTGCATGACCTTGCAGATTATGCAACCGTTCAGATCAATGATACCCATCCATCCATGGTAATCCCGGAGCTGATCCGTCTGTTACAGGAGAGAGGCATCCTGATGGATGAGGCAGTTTCCATCGTTTCTAAGGTATGCGCATATACCAACCATACCATCCTTGCAGAGGCTCTTGAGAAATGGCCAATGGGATTTTTGGATAAGGCAGTTCCACAGCTTATGCCAATTATCCGCGAGCTGGACAACCGTGTACGTGCAAAAGTTTCCGATGAGAGCACCTACATCATCAAGGACGGACTGGTACACATGGCACACATGGATATCCATTATGGATACAGTGTCAACGGTGTTGCATACCTGCACACAGAAATCTTAAAGAACAGTGAGTTAAATAACTTCTACAAGCTTTATCCGGAGAAGTTCAACAATAAGACCAACGGTATTACCTTCCGTCGCTGGCTCATGTCCTGCAATCCGGAGCTTTCCGCAATGATCACAGACTTAATCGGTGAGGGCTGGAAGAAGGATGCCAACGAGTTAGAGAAACTTGGCAATTTCGTCAATGATGATGCGGTACTGGATCGTCTCCTTGCAGTAAAGGCTGGCAAGAAAGCAGATCTGAAGAATTACCTGAAGATGAAACAGGGATTTGAGATTGATGAAAATTCCATCTATGATATTCAGGTAAAGAGACTGCATGAGTACAAGAGACAGCAGATGAATGCACTCTATGTCATCCATAAATATTTCGAGATCAAGGAAGGAAAGAAGCCGGCAACTCCGATCACGGTATTCTTCGGAGCAAAGGCAGCACCGGCTTACATTATTGCAAAGGATATCATTCATCTGATCCTCTGTTTACAGCAGATCATCAACAATGATCCGGAAGTAAGTCCATACTTAAAGGTATTTATGGTAGAAAACTACAACGTAACCATGGCTGAGAAGATGATTCCTGCATGTGATATCTCCGAGCAGATTTCCCTTGCATCCAAGGAAGCATCCGGAACCGGTAACATGAAGTTCATGTTAAACGGAGCACTGACACTTGGAACTATGGACGGAGCAAATGTTGAGATCGCAGAGCTGGTTGGAAATGAGAATATCTTTACCTTCGGTGAGGATTCCCAGACTGTTATCGACCGCTATGCAAGAGGCGATTACAACTCCAGAAGCTACTATGAGAAAGATTCTGAGTTAAAGAGAGCCGTTGATTTTATTGTAAGTGACACTGTAAAGTCTGTAGGATGCAGTGAGAACTTAGAGCGTCTGTACAATGAGTTGTTAAACAAAGACTGGTTTATGACATTCCCGGATTTCGAGGATTACATTGCAACCAGAGAGAAAGCGTATGCAGCATATACCGATCGTAAAGATTGGGCAAAGAAAGCACTGATCAACATCAGCAAGGCTGGATTCTTCTCCTCTGACAGAACCATCGATCAGTACAACAAAGAAATCTGGAAATTATCTTAATTGAATATAGGAATACAAATAAATTGTTATTCTCCTCCTTAGATGGGAACCGGACGGATGGTCCGGTTCCTTTTTTAGCGTTTTTTGGATTGTTAAAATTTGCAAAAACAATACAAATGTATTGAAATAGAAATGATTTAGCATTATAATAAAGAAAATGAATGGGAGTGGAGGTGCTGAATATGGCTAGTACAATTCAAGTCAGGGTAGAAGATGAGTTAAAGAATAAATCAGATGCATTATTTAAAGATCTGGGTACAGACACAACAACAGCAATCAGAATGTTTTTAACACAGGCTGTTGCTACAAATGGATTTCCTTTTGAAATCAAAAGACAGGCAGAAACAAATCCATATGCACCGATGACTGAGAAAGAGATGCTTGCAAAATTGAAAAAGTCCAGAGAGCAGGGGAAGTTCAGAGATGCAGATGATGTGATTTCTGATATGAGGTCAAAGTATGGACTATAAGATTGTTTTATCAAGGGGTGCGGAGGAGGATCTTGACGGATTCGTTGCATATCTTTTGTTTGAAAAGAAAAGTGAACAGGCTGCAAGAAATTTATTAAACGATTTTGAGGCAACAAAGACAAGTTTGTCAAATGTTGCCGGAAGTCTGAAACTCTGTGATAATCCCAAACTAAGAGAGTTAGGATACTACAGAATCAATTTCCTATCGCATCGATATTTTATGTTGTATCGTATTGAAAACGATACAGTTTATGTGGATAATATTTTTCATGAATTGCAAGATTATGAGAATAAATTAAATTAAATATTTAAAAATTCCTATCTATGGGGTATCTTTTAATTTTGAATATTATTTAGGAGATTACTCAAATAGGTAGGAATTTTTTATGGAAAAGAATCCAATTGCTGAATGTAATAAGATTCAAAAGAAATATTATCCAGAGTTGTTTGCCAAATTTTCTGGGGGTGAATGATCCTCGAAATCAGAGTTATATAGATTATCCAGTCAGGGTCATGCCGGGAACCATGTACTACAAATGCATAGGTGGAATTTCAAAAAGACTGCTTCTGTATCGATGACCGCTATGGAAGAGTTTTGTATATGCAGGACTATGCCAGTTATGTAAAAGATGACATGATTTCCGAGCTCTGTGATCTGAGCCGGGATCGGATGTTATCCATTGATATCCTGCCCGTACCAACGGATGAGGCAGTGCGGTTTTTATCATACTGATTTTAATTGTAGTATTATCGGCGGAGCTGCTTTTATGGGGAATTTCCAGAGTGCAGAGCCTCTAAGTGCAGAAGTACTGGCACATACCCCGACGATCCAGAGGTATGCCAGCGAATATGGAATCCCAGAGTATGTTGCGGTGATACAGGCAATCATGATGCAGGAAAGCGGAGGAAGGGGAACAGATCCCATGCAGTCCAGTGAATGCCCTTATAATACCGAGTATCCCAATAGTCCGGGAGCAATTCAGGATGCAGACTATTCCATCAATGTGGGAATTCAGTATTATGCAGACTGTATCCGGGAGCATCCCAACAGCAGGAAGTATTATCTTTTTTGACTGGGATCATGATGGTGTTAGTGACCATGTGGGAATCGTGGAAAGCTGTGATGGAACGACAGTCTATACGGTAGAAGGAAACTCCGGAGATGCGGTTAAGGAGAATAGTTATACGGTTCATTCAGCATCTATTATGGGATATGGAATTGTTTCAGGGATGTGAAAGTCTATATCGTAGAGGCAAAAGCATATGAGAGAATTAGTTCTTTAGTTCCAGCACATCAGCCACTACTTCATATTTCAGTGTAATACGCTGGTTCATTATTTGCTTACGTGCATATTCTGCCACAGGCAGATTTGCTGTTTGGGCATTTTCTGTGACAATATCATATTCCATATCGTTGAGACGGAGCATGATGTGATGGTTTCGTTTTAGTTCCTTCTGTTTTTGTATTAGTGAAAGGATAGAGTTGAGATAATACTGCTTTAGAAGTAAAATAGATGGTATCCTATAGACAGGATAAAATTTAAAATTATAGGGTTTGTTTTTGAAAATGGTGCAAATAAGCACTTTATAACAGGAGATAGATATTTATGAAATATATTTTATTAGTTGAGGATGACCTGAGTTTAATAAGCGGATTGTCTTTTGCAGTGAAAAAAGCGGGATATGGACTGGATATTGCACACACCAAAAGTGAAGCGGATGAGATATGGGAGGATGGAAAATACGATTTAGTGATTTTGGACGTATCTCTGCCGGATGGTTCTGGATTTGATATATGTAAAAGAATCCGGGAAATATCGAAAGTACCGATTATGTTCTTGACTGCAAGGGATGAAGAAACAGATGTTATCATGGGACTGGACATCGGCGGTGATGATTATATTACGAAGCCGTTCAAACTGGCTGTGTTCATATCGAGAATCAATGCCCTGATCCGTAGAAGTGATAACTTTAATCAGGCAGATGTGGAGTTGAGTTCCGGTGGTATTACTATCCAGCTCTTAAAGCGAGAGGTATATAAGAATAATGAGAAAATCGACTTGACAGCGAATGAATATAAACTTCTGTGCCTGTTGATGGAAAACTCAGGACAGGTGCTTTCTCCGGAACAGATTTTGGGAAAACTCTGGGACTGCAACGAAGATTATGTGGACAGCAATACACTGACGGTCTACATCCGCAGGTTGCGTACCAAAATTGAGGATAATCCGGGAAAACCAGAACGGATTGTGACGGTACGCCGCATGGGTTATAAATGGAATTCGGTGGAGTGAGGTGAAGTGTAAGTGAAGATACTGGTAAACAAGAAAATCAAGAGTTTGTTCTGTAAAATAACGGCTTGTATCATGCTGTTTACCTTGATGGCTACGCTGCTTACTATTTTTGAGATAAGACCTACGGTGTTAGTTATCTTCTTGTGCATGATTGGAATGGGAATTGCTATTGTCGTTTTCTGCTATGGTTATTTTAAGGAACAGAACGAGATTATGGAAACAGCGGTGGCACAGATTACAGAATATATTTCCGGAAACCATAAGGCCCGCATTGACTGTGATGAGGAAGGAGAGGTGTATCGTTTTTTCCATGAGGTAAATTCTTTGGCGGCCATCTTAAATGCACATATAGAGCAGGAACGTAGATCAAAACAATTTTTAAAAAATACGATATCTGATATTTCCCATCAGTTAAAGACGCCACTGGCTGCATTAAATATCTACAATGGACTTTTGCAGGATGAGACCGCTGATATGCCAGAAATTCAAGAGTTCGCATTGTTATCAGAGAAAGAACTTGATCGAATAGATACACTGGTGCAGAATCTTTTGAAGATTACAAAGCTGGACGCAGGCTCTATTGTGTTGGAGAAAAAGCCAGAAAATGTGGCAGAGATGATGAAGGATGTAGAACTACATTTTGCGTATCGTGTTGAGCAGGAGCAAAAAGAATTGTTACTATCTGGAAGAGAAGATGTTTTGCTGTGTTGCGACCGTGACTGGATGCTGGAGACGGTGGATAATATTGTAAAAAATGCATTGGATCATACAGAAAACGGAGATACCGTGGAGATCAAGTGGCAGAAGTCTGCTTCGATGGTTCAGATTCAGATAAAAGATAATGGATGTGGTATCCATCCAGAAGATATTCACCACATTTTCAAACGGTTTTACCGGAGTCGTTTTTCTAAGGATAAGCAGGGATTAGGGCTTGGTCTTCCTCTTGCAAAGATGATTATTGAAGCACATAACGGTACGATAGAGGTAACTAGTGAACTTCAAAAAGGAACCACGTTTACACTCAATTTCTTAAATCCTACAAAATTGTAGGCTAAGAGTCATGTTACTGTAGGATTTGGGTGGTATGCTTTCTATAATAATCAAAGAAAGAGGTGCATAGTATATGGATTTATTAGAAGTTCAGTCTATTTCAAAAACTTATGGCAGCGGAGAGGCAGCCGTACACGCTTTGAAAAATGTTAGTTTTTCTGTACCAAAGGGAGAATATGTGGCGATTGTCGGGGAATCCGGTTCCGGCAAGAGTACGCTCCTTAATATGATTGGGGCACTGGATAATCCCACATCAGGCAAAGTATTGATTGAAGGCAAGGATATTTTTGCGATGAAAGAGAGTAAGCGGACTATTTTCCGTAGGCGGAATATAGGATTTATTTTTCAGGCATTTAATTTGATACCAGAATTGACGGTGGAACAGAATATTATTTTCCCGATACTGTTGGACTATCAAAAACCAAATCAAAAGTATCTGGAAGAATTGCTTGAGGTACTGAATTTAAAAGAACGCCGTAACCATTTGCCGGGCCAGTTATCTGGGGGACAGCAGCAGAGAGTAGCAATTGGACGTGCACTAATCACACGCCCTTCGCTGATTCTTGCTGACGAGCCAACAGGAAATTTGGATTCACAGAATAGCAGCGAGGTAATTGCTTTATTAAAAAATGCGTCAAAGAGGTATGCACAGACGATTATTATGATTACCCATAATCGAAGCATTGCACAGTCAGCAGACAGGGTATTGCAGGTATCGGATGGCGTACTGACCGATATGGGGAGGTGCAGTGAATGAAAAGCTATTTAAGCCTCGTGCCTATTTCGTCAAAGGTACATGGACGACAGAGCCGAATGACACGTATTTGTATTATTCTTGCAGTGTTTTTAGTGACTTCAATCTTTTCGATGGCAGAGATGTGGAATGAATCTGAACTGACAGCAATGCGTAGAAATCATGGAGATTGGCATATTGCTCTACAGAATCTTCCGGAGGAAAAAGTACAACAGATTATGAAAAATTCTGACATTGCATTTTCTTCATGGTATGATGAGATTAATGCAGACACGGATCAGGGCTATTATATAGGTGGTAAAAATGTAGTTTTATATGGTATCGAAGAGAGATATGTTACAGACATTATGAATTATCCATCTGAGGGCTCTTATCCGCAGACGGAAAGCGAAGTAGCCCTCAGTATGGACGCAAAAGAACTTTTTGGCAGTAAAATTGGGGATCGGGTTATCTTAAAGACACCTGAGGGCGATTTTGAATATACCATTTCCGGTTTTTATGAGGATGATAAGGAGTTCAATGATATGATTCAGGGATGTTGTGTGTATATGAACAGGACTTCCTTTGATGAAATCTGCAGCACAAATGGGGTGGAGGAGGATTCGCAGTTTTATATTCGGTTTCAAAAAGAAAATGGATTAAAGAAAACGATTGAAAATTTAAAAGTGCAATATCACCTTACAGATGAACAGGTCAGTGAAAATACAGCCGTATTGGGATTTTTGGGAGCCAGTAGCAGTGAAACATTTAATGGGCTTTATCCGCTAGCGGCAGTTTGTCTGGTAATCATATTGGCGGCAGGAGTTTTAATGGTTTCAGGCTGTATGAACAGCAATGTGGCACAGCGGACAAAGTTTTTTGGTATGATGCGTTGCATCGGGGCAAGCCAGCAGCAGATTTTACGTTTCGTAAGATTTGAAGCTCTAAATTGGTGTAAAACGGCGATACCAATTGGATGTGTGCTTGGAACGGTGATTTGTTGGATGCTTTGTGCGATTCTGCGATTTTTTGTAAAGGGCGAGTGGGAAGACATGCCACTTTTTGCAGTTAGTCCGGGAGGTATCCTCTGCGGAGCTATGGTCGGCATAGTCACTGTTCTGATTGCAGCCCATTCCCCTGCAAAGCAGGCGGCGAAAGTTTCTCCAGTGGCGGCAGTATCGGGAAATGCGGGAGAAACAAAAAAGATTGTTCGTGCGGCCAATACGAGGCTTTTTAAGGTGGAAACGTCTCTTGGAGTTTACCATGCGACAGGGAGAAAAAAGAATTTATTCTTGATGACAGGTTCTTTTGCCCTTACAATCGTGCTGTTCCTGACATTTTCTGCCTGCCTTGATGTGGTAAATAAGCTTCTCCCATCAGCAGTGAGCAAATTCACACCGGATATTACGATTGCAAGTGAGAATGATACAAATTCCATAGACGGGAATCTTTTGAAAGAAATTGAACAAATTGAGGGCGTGGACTGGGCTTTTGGTTTTGGGCTGTATGCATCATATCCTGTAGAGATAAATGGAAATGAGGGTACTATTGATTTGTTTTCCCACGATAAGGCATTGCTTGACAAGTTCAAAAATTCGGTAGTCAGTGGTGATATAGAGAAGGTATATGGAGACGGAAACTATGCGATGGCAGTATATAATCAAAGCAATCGATTAAGTGTCGGGGACAAAATAAAAATCGGAAATCAAGAACTTGAGATTGCCTGCGTCGCATCCGAAGGAATAGGAAGTGTCAGTAACGCACCGACTGTGGTATGCTCAGAGGAGACATTTACCCGTCTGACAGGAGACTGTGGTTTCGTTACAATAGGAGTCGTATTGAAAAAAGATGTATCCGAAACCGCAGTAAAGAAAATCGCTAATCTGGCAAACGGAAATCTCTTTTCAGATAATCGGGAAGTGAATAGTGAAAACAGTGGTTCCTATTGGGTGTTCCGAATTGCAGCATATGGTTTCTTAACAATTATTTCCTTGATAACCGTGTTGAATATTATGAACAGTATTTCCATGGGCGTGTCTGCAAGAGTGAAGCAATATGGGGCAATGCGTGCTGCCGGTATGGAAAGCCGTCAGGTCACAAAGATGATAACAGCAGAAGCTGTTACATACGCTGTCTGCGGAATGATTGTAGGAATTGTATTTGGGCTTATGTTACATTATTTGATTTATGCGAAAATTGTCATTACTCATTTTGGCGGCAGTTGGAATATCCCATTTAGCACCATTGGAATTGTATTTTTGTTGGTTACATTTTCATGTATTATTTCGGTTCATGGACCGGCAAAACGTATGAGAAACATGGCAATCACAGATACAATTAATGATTTGTGATTGAAAGGCTGGTTAAAAACTGTGGTACAGCGGACAAGAAAATCTGCTGTACCACAAAATGTTTTACACATCAAATTTAGAATGAGAGAATGGAGTATTTTGTCTTGGAAAGTATGGTGAAAAAGAGAATTACTCAGGAATACATCAAAAGAATTGAAAAGGAATAACAATTTAAGCTGTGCGAAGAAGAGATGCGATTTGAAAAAGATTGCATCTTTTTTTATATTTATATGTGGATAGAAATAAGCCTCAGTAATCATGATTATAAGAAAAAATTACAGCAGGGAACGGTTTTATTACAATGAAGGGAAATTGAGTGAGAAGTAATGCTACAATCTATTTCATAAAAAGAAAGAACAGGTGATGAAATGAAAATGATAAAAGATTACATGATGAAACTAGGATTTGTTTTTAAAGAAATTTTTAAAGCAGGTCCAAGTGTGTTTTTTCTTTCTGTAAGTTCAATGATAATTGCAGGTATTAGTCCGGTATTAATTACCTATTTGACAGCAGAACTGATAGAAAGATTAGGGCAAAATATTGGAAATAATTCTCAAAGCGTATATGTGAAGGTAATCGGCACTTTTGTTGTAATGTTTCTTCTTGTGGTAATATCGTATGCTACTGAAAGCGTAAAAACGGTGATATGTGCTGTAGCAGGACTAAAGTTATCGCATAATATTGAAAACATAGTTGCAGATAAATTCTATAGAATAAAACAGGAAAGAATTGATAATCCAGAATTTTTAGACTTACATTCAAATACGTTAAACAGATGTGGCTCTGAACCCTTGAATTTGATGGAAAGTTTATTTGGCACAGTTGCGAATCTAATAAGTCTTATAGGATATGTAGTTATTATAGCCCGATATAATTTTATAGCTCTTTTGGTTATTGTTATTTTTACTTTACCGATAATTGTTTTTAAACGAAAATACCAAGGATTAACATTTCGTTTTTATAATGAAAGAACAATGCAATTGAGAAGGATTATGTATTATCTGGAACTACTTACTGAACCAAAATATACAAATGAAGTTAGAGGATATAGACTGCAGGATTATTTTAGCAGTGAGAGAAAAAAGCTGTTTCGTGATTTTATCAAGGGAAATACCAAAATAGCAGGGAAAGAAATAACAGTATCGTTATTTACCAGTTTGCTTTCTATGATAGGTGCTATTTTAGTTGGAATATGGCTTGTTCAAAAAACGATAGAAGGAACTATAACGGTATCTGAGTTTTATTTGCTGATTACAGCAATTATGACACTTGCTACTGACTTATTGGCATTGTCGGATCAAATTGCATCTAATAGTAAAAGCATGATGTTTATTAATTACATATTTGATTACATGAAAGAGCCGAATGTAATAGAAAGCAAAAATCTGAAAATCGAAGAAAAATCTACACATAATATTCGATTTGAAAATGTAAGCTTCAGATATACAGGTGCGGAAAATTACGTGCTGAAAAACATAAATGTTCATTTTGATACAAGTGAAACGGTTTGCCTTGTTGGAGAAAATGGAAGTGGGAAATCTACATTTGTAAAATTATTACTAAGAATATATGATCCGACGAAAGGGCGTATATTGTTAGATGGAATTGATTTGAAAGAATATGATATTAATGAGATTCGGAAATTTTATGGAGTATTGTTTCAAGATTATGTGAAGTTCTCAGATAGCGTACATAATTGCATTGGTTTTGGCAATATAGAAGAAATCCAAAATATTGATGGAATAGCAGAAGCTGCAAGATTAACAGGAGCAGATGCCTTTATTGATAATTATAAAGATGGATATGAAACAAATCTAAGTAAAATGTTTTTCAATGATGCAGTTGAGCCATCTGGAGGGCAGTGGCAGAAAATCGCAATATCCAGGGCTGTTTATTCCAATGCTCAGGTGTTAGTTTTGGATGAACCAACTGCAGCACTAGATCCAAAATCAGAGGTAAGAATGTTTGATACATTTAAAAAAATAAGTGAATTAAAATCAACACTTATTATTTCGCACCGTATGTACATTACAAAATTAGCGGATAAAATCATTCTATTAGAGAATGGCAATCTTATAGAGGAAGGTAGTTTTGAAGAACTTATTAAGATGAAGAAGGAGTTCTATTCCATGTATAAAATACAATCAGATAGTTATTCCATGTCTGTTGAGTAAACAAAGATAAAAGAGGGTTATTGATTATTTATATGGTCTGCTATATAGATAATGTGAGAAAGGAAGTGATAATATGCAGAACAAGAAAGTTAATCTGAAAAAGATTAATAAGTCTAATAATTCAACTGTGAGAACACTGGATTGTCATTGCACATGTGAAGGTAGAGTAGGACAGGCTTTTATGAAAGGTTATGTAGGAAGTTTTATTTAGTCCAATCTACAAGTGATTATCATGTATGAAATATCTTACATATATTAAATGCAATTTGAAGTAGATTAGGGAGGTGAAAATATGACAAATAAAAAGGTTAATTTAAAAAAAGTTAACAAGGCGAATAATTCGACTGTAAAAACGTTGGATTGTCACTGTGGATGTGCAGGTAAGCCTGTATCTGCTTATAGCAAGGGTTATGTAGGAATGTTCTTATAATTCTAGCTGCGGTACATAGCAGATATAAACTCTGCAATAAAAAGTTATCTTGTAGCAGGCTATATAAATAATCAATAACACACTAATGAAAGAAGGAGAAAGCATGTATTTAGCAAAAGTAATCAAGTCAGAAAATCATTCATATGTCTATGACGCATTAAACAACAGGTTGGCTACAATTAATGCGGAAAAAGATTTGTTAGAAGATGAGAGATATGCGGAATTCTTACATGATAATGATTTTAGAGATATAAAAAAACCATGTGAATTTGAGGTGAAATATCCTTTCAGTAAAGAAGAATTAACGGAAATGTTTAACGGTAAAATAAAAAGTATTACGTTGGCACTTACAGAACAGTGTAATTTAAGGTGTAAATATTGTGGATATATGCCAAAATATTTGGATCATGATTATCATTTGAAGGAGATGCCAAAAGAGATTGCTTTTAGAGCAATAGATTTTCTTATGAAAAATTCGTATGAAAGTGATGTATGTAATATCGGATTTTATGGTGGAGAGCCATTGCTCAGGTTAGATTTAATAAAAGAATGTATTGCCTATGTGAAAGAACGATATCCGTTTAGACAGCCTACTTATAATATTACAACAAATGCCACATTACTTGATAATAAAGTAGCAGCTTTCTTGGTTGATAATGATATTAAGATAACGCTTAGCCTTGATGGACCTGAGAAGGAGCAGAATAAATATCGAGTTGATGGAAGCAACAAAGCCAGTTATGATAAAGCTTATCAAAATATTCAGGAACTTTGTAGAAAATATCCTAAATATTTTAAGGAAAGTGTTAACTATAATGTGGTTTTGTATAATGGGGCTAGTAAGAAACTTTTTGAGTCTCTGGATAATCTGTGGAAGTTAGATGTGACGCTGGTGGACTTATTTGAAACGGAATACTTTAGGAAGGTAAGAGATGAGAGTGATGGAGAAGATAAAGAGGAACAGTTTGATGCGGAAGCTTATGATTTTGCATATAGAAATATGTTGACAAATATGAAGAAATATTATAATGCGTTTAATACATCAGAGATTAGCAATGCCATTCTTCCAGGTGGTTTTTGTATTCCTGGTGTAAGAAAAAATTTTGTTACCACAGATGGAAAAATCATTGTATGTGAGAAAGTAGATGAAACACAAGAACTTTTTGAAATTGGAGATGTTTATACCGGAATTGACATGAAAAAGATTGAAAGGCTTGTTAATGAGACTGTAAAACGCTTAGGAAAATGTAAACATTGTTGGGCTGCTAGATTTTGCAATATTTGTTTTATGGACATTTTGAAAGTAGGAAATGAATATTGTGAAGAATCACGGAAAAATGTGGAGAATGAGTTGGAATATTATCTTAATCGTATTTGCACAGATAGAGATTTGGTTAATTATATATCCAATATATCATTAGTTTAGGTACCAGGAGGATGAAAATGAAGGTTGCATTAATTGATATTGGAGTTTCTAGAAATGAAGTTGGAAATAAAATGCTGGTTCGACACTTCTCGTTTGACAATGGGAAAATAGTGGAGAAATATAAAGAGCCGGAAGAAGAACATGGTACACGTTGTTTTAAAGAAATTGTTTTAAATGTCAAGAACACGAATCTCCAGATTTTGGATTTAAATATAGTAGATGATTCAGGAACACTTCAGGTAAATCAGATGATAGCAGCAATAGAAAAAGCAATCAAAGAACAGGCTGATATAATCAATATCAGTTTGGGCCTGACAGAATATTCACAAGAACTGTATGATATATGCAAAAAGGCTGTGGAGAGCAATATTGTGATTTTATCGGCTGCATCACACAATAATACAATATCGTTTCCGGCAGATTTTAACAATGTGATTTGTGTAAATGTAGATCAGAAACAGAACGAAAAAATAAGAACAACGGGAGCTAATACTGTTACTATATCTATGAAAGACTATATCATAACAGAAAACGGAGAGGAATTTGACTTTAGCTCTTCTAGCATGGCTTGTGCAAGAGTATGTGGCTATTTTTGCGACGCACTTGGGGATAGACCATTAAATGATAAGTATAAGGTATTATTGAAAAAATATAATGTTAAGATTCAAAATTCGGACAACATTCATTGTGATAATACGATAGAAGCGTGCGAGATAAAAAATATTTTATCAAACAATAGGACGGCTGTTGTACTTTTACCAGAAAATGCAACATGCAAGATTAAAACGAATATGCTACATAAAAACATCGTGGCATATTATGATTATGAGAAGGGCGGTTTTTATGGAGTTGCCGATGGTAAGGAAACGGCAGATTTCGATGTGATAATGTTGTTAAGTTCATTATATTGTGATTTGCAGTTCCCAGCGACAATAAAAGAAAAGTATAGGGACTATCGGATTATTTGTATCGGGAATTTTCTTGAAAAAAATGATAATGAATACTTGTATGATTATGATAAGTATAAGGCATCGGAAATGACAGTTTTAGAAAGACCTGTTATCGCAGTTGTTGGATTGTGCAGTGGATTAAATAAGACGGATGTTCAAATCGGACTATTGAATAAATTAAAAGGAGACGGATTGGATATTAAAGCGATTTCTAATAACCCAATAGGATTGCTGTATGATATGGACGTGTTTACTTATCCGACAGAATTAAAATTTCCGGATATTGTTTATTCCATAAATAAATTCATGTATCTGTCAGAAGTAAATGAAGAGATGGATGCGTGGCTTGTTAATATTGGTGGAGCAATTGGGCAAGTAAATAATTTGAACACCTATAATTTTGGAAAGCTAGCAGATGCTTATTTCTCTGCTGTAAATATTGATGTGGCTGTTATGTGTGTAAATACTTTTGTAGATGTGTCGAATTTAAAATTACAACTAGCAAACCTATACAAGCATGGAATTGAAAATATTTTTATTGTTTTGTCTCACAATGATATTGATGCAACAACTATGGATTATAAAGATGGACTACAAACTTACTATGTAGACAATGAGAAGTATTTGCAGGCATTGAAATATCTAAAAGAAAATGTTAAGGAAAAGGTGTTCTCTTTGGAAGATGTACAAAACGGTATTCTCTATGAGAAGGTCATCGAAGTATTGAGTTGATAAGATATTAATTGTATTTAGAATAATGGTGGATGTTCCTGTTTTGCGGAAACAAAAATAATACAGTAGCGGGGGTTGTAATGAAAAAAGATTGCAATTACTTAGCTTTCTTCTGATATTGGTAATGATTTTTCCAGTATCCGTATTTGCAAGTGAGAATAATTATATAGCTTGCGATCTAATTGGAGCAGAGCAAAGTGAGTTTGAGAATTTGGTTGAAGAAATTCAAAATATCAAGGCTACACATCCAGAGTATAAGGAAGAAATGGTTCAGAATATTTTGGATGAACATCATCTGAGATATGGAAGAGGTATCGTTGATGTTTGGAATGTACTTACAGATTCAGAAAAAAGGTTGTGTATCCGTTATCCTTTTGATGCACTGAAGGTAAATACGGCAAAAAATATTGCTACTTCACAGACTGAGGCGAAATTTGAGGTAAATGGCTTAGGAGATAGAAGTGACGCTTTTCGTCACGGAATATGGAATGCTGAAATGACGGTTTTGATAGGAAAAGAAAAGGCAGAATTATTTGCAACGGCACATGAAGATAAAGATGTGACTGGAAACGAGCCGGATGGATATTTTAAAGTAGCACATCGAGATATGGATTTATATAATAATGAAGTCGGAAGGAACATAGGAGAAAATAATATCGTTGTATCGGAAAATGAGATGTCAGATATTATTTATCAGGAAATACAGTCACCGATAACACAGTTTATATGGTTACATGAGTAGTAAGAGAGCAGTGCATTTTGTACTGCTCGTCTTTGTATTTGATGAAAAGACGTAATTTATTACTTCTATTATTTGTATCACAAGAAGCCTATTAGGGTAGCATATATCTATAATATGCTTAAGAGGTAATCAATTATGGAGAGTCGTATCAAACAACTTCGTGAAAATAGAGGGCTAATACAGGAAATTTTGGCTTCTGAATTAGGAATTACACAACAAATGCTTAGTAAATATGAAAGAGATGTGTTGTGTATTAAAGTGGATGTGTTAAAGAGGATAGCCGAATATTTTAATGTGACAACGGATTATTTACTGGGAGTTTCAGAAGTGAAGAGAGATTTGCAAGGACAGATGAAAGTGAACAAGACATTAGACACCTATTATGATCTTATCGAGATATATAAAGGTTTAGATGAGTATGATCAGGAAATGGTATGGTCAATTATGCAAACGGTAAAAAAAACTGGTGAAAAACGTAAAAGAGACAGGGAAAATACAGAAGAGAGTTGATAAGAAATGCTGAATATAGCAATTTGTGATGATGATATTCAGACAACCGGAAGAATGGATATGCTGTTGCAGGAAATAGCAAAGCGAAATTTTATGGATGTTGAAATTGAAGTGTTTTGGAATGGAAAGAGTCTTGCAGATGCAGTTGCAAAGGGGACTTATTTTGACATGATTTATTTGGATATAGAAATGGACAAAGAAGATGGGATTTCGGCAGCTAAAAGAATTAGAGCCTATGATAAAAACGTTCTTATTATTTATGTTACAAGCCACGAAAATCATATGCAGGAGTCTTTTGAAGTCAGACCGTTTCGTTTCCTTGTGAAGCCAGTGAGTGAAAAACAGATTGAATCGTGTTTTAAATCAGCATACGAAGAAGTGTATTGCGGAGATTCGTATTTTCGGTATAGCTATCAGAGGGTAAACCATAAAATACCAATTCGTGAAATTTTGTACTTTGAGAGCAATAAACGTAAAGTATTTATTGTGACGGAAAAAGATACATTTGTCGCATATGGAAAATTAAATGATATAGAGGAAAGTCTTAAACAAAGCAAAGTGCCATTTTTACGTGTTCATCAGTCATATCTTGTAAATTATAAGCATGTGGAAGGGCAGGCATATGATTTCGTAGTTATGGATAATGGCAAAAGAATTTCAATCAGTGAAGACAGAAGAAAATTAATCGGAGAGCAGTACTGCTCAATGGAGGACACATTTTATGTCAATGAGTAAGACATTGTCACATGGAACGGATATATTGTTTATCATATTTGCGGTATATCTGTTCTTTTATTATTTCGATATATTTTTAAAAAGAAGAAAAAGAACAGTTTTGTCAATGATTGGATTGGTTATATTTATGGCATGGCAATTTGAAATGTCGAGCGTGAATTTGCTGCCAGCTTATGGAAATATTATTGTTACTATTATCACTACATTGTTTGCGGTCGCCCAAATTTATGAGGGGAAGTTTTGGAACAAATGCATTTTTACAATTGCTTTTAATGCAATCTGGATGTTAATGGAAACATTAAGTAACTATATGCTTATGACTTATTGCGAGCAATATGCAGAATCTGAAGCCGTGGGATCGGTCACCTCAAAATTGATTTTCTTGATAATAATTATGGCATTGAAAAAAGTGTTTACTGATGATGAAATCAAGGAGTTGCCTGTAAGATATAGCATTATGTTTGTTTTGATTCCAACGGGAAGCATTTACATTATGAACAATATTTTTATGCTTGGATATAAAGTTCATAGTGACCGGGCAAGCTTTCGTTCTGCAATTACGGCACTTATTCTTTTGTTCATGAATATATTGATATTTTATATTTATATGAAATTGGCGGATGATCTGCAGCTAAGAAGAATGACCTCTGTTTACGAACAACAATTAGATTTGTGTGAACGGCATCAGCAGGAGAGAGAACTGTCAATACTTCAATTAAGAGATGTAAGACATAATATGAAAAACAATCTTGTGTCGATTCTTGCATATGCAGAAAACGGAGAAAATGAAAAAATCATCAGATTTGTCAATGAGATAATGGAAGAAGGTGGAATAAAGACATCTACAGTTACAAACAGTGGAAATATTGTTATAGATTCATTAATTGGATATTGGTATGTTGAGGCAAAGAAAGCTGGAATAGATTTTTCCGTAAATTTAAATATCCCTATGGAAATGCCGTTTAGAGGAGCGGATATTTGCCTAATACTTGGCAATTTATTAGAAAATGCTGTAGAAGCAGCACAAAGAGCAGAGGGTGAAAAGTACATTAGACTTCACATGAAATATGATAAAAATAATCTGCTGTTATTTGTGGAAAATAATTACAAAGGTGTGCTTATAAAGACGAAAGATAAAAGGTTAAAGTCTACAAAAACAGATGCTGGAAATCATGGTGTAGGTATTCCGTCTGTATATCGAATTGCTGCAAAATATCATGGAGTGGTTACGATTGATGATAATGTGGCAAATCGTTTTTTAATCAGAGTAGTGTTATACGGAAAGCAGAAATAATTACATTAATAGTCGGTATTATTACATTATGCTTAGCATTATGGGAAAAAGAGATAAAATAAAAAGATAATTTTAGGGAAATGGTGAATGCTTTTTAGAATGGTATTGTGGTGGTGCAGTATGACGGAAGTGTTATTATTCAGTAATGATGAAAAGATTTTTAATTTGACAAATAGTGTAATAGATGGAAGATATAAATTAACATGGTGTACTTATAAGTCTTTAGAAAAAAAAACATATCCATATCCAGATATAGTTATTATGCACTTTGATAAAGAGATGGTTAAGAAAGGGACATTTAAAACAATTGTTCAGGTAAAGGGGAGACTAGGGCAAAGGATACCAATCCTTGCGCTGATGGAAGAAGGAACACCGCAAAATATTTTTTCAACATTAATAGCGGGCGCTTATGATTATTTGGAAATTATGAAAAATTCAAAAGAATATAAAAAGAAAATAGAGGATGCTATTCGGTGGAAGTGGTATCTGGGAAAGTATGGACTGAGAGAAAAATAGTAGTGATATTGAACGTCACTACTATTTTTGCGTTACATGAAAAAAGGAGAAAGAGCAGTTTCAGAAAAAGTTACATGAATAGTCGTTTTTTTTACAAGAAAGATATATTGGCTGATTTTTGTAGTAGTGTAAAGGAAACAAATGAAAGGAGATTCAAATCATGAATTCTAAAAAAGTAAAAAATCAGTCAGCAAAAGTATTGGCAAATGTATCTCTGAAACTCGGCAAAATGTCAGCAGATAGTGCGTGCTGCTATATTTATCATCAGCCTAAAATGCCGGAAGCACTGAAAAAAATGAAAAATATTTAATATGAAATATTTTTCGGAGAAACTGACAGGTTATATTGTTAAATCTGGTGCTGTTCCAGAGGAATCATATGAAATATACCAATATGGGTTTCAAATAGGACTTGAAATGTTGAGCTGTCTTTTAGCTTGTTTTGGAATTGCGGTATATTTGCATATGATTCCGGAATTTGCAGTGGTTACAGGAATTTTTATGATGTTACGCAGTTTTGTTGGCGGAGTGCATCTAAACAGCTTTAGTGCCTGCTTTATGTGTTCTGTTACTGTGCAGACGTTGGTATTGGTTGTTAATCGTCTGTATACACAACCATTAAATGCTGCGTGGGGAATAATTGTGTTGAGCAGTATTCTGATATGGAATATGGCTCCGGTACAAAGCATTAACCGGGAACTTGATGCAGATGAAAAAAGACACTGCAGAAAGGTAGCTGTAAAAATTATTGCGGGCATATATGTGTTTGCGGGGATTTGTACACTTACTGGGATGAAAGCAATAGTGTCTTTGGTTGCAGTGACAATGGCAGTAGTTTTGATTTCACAATATATTGGGGTAGTAAAGTATAAAATAGAAAAGAGATAATAAGCGGGAATAGTAGAAATCTATTATTTCCGCTTATTTTATTTGAGGACAAAAGAATTGTTTATTTTTTCTAGGTAACACTGTTTTGGTAATAAAAAACGTCTGCTAGGCTTCGGCTCAGGAGGCGCTTCTTGTTATAAGGATAAAAAAATACTTCCAGACCCGAAGATTGGGGGCTTTCTATACGAGATATGGGTAAAAGGGAAAAAACCTTTACTCATATATTGTGGACGGGAAGGCGGTGAATTCTATGGAGAAATCTTCTTTCTATGATGAAACAACGGTCAGACATCAGTTTGATAGGAAATGCAAACTGGCACTGGATGACGAAGTGGTAGATTATGACCGGCATATGGATTACCGGAGAAAGAATGAAGTACTGTTTTCGAAATTATCTGAATGCCAGGCAGGAGAATTTTCGGTATTGGATGAATATAATCTGGAAATATATTGACTTCAAGTAATGAGTTAGGACATTGAAGTAAAAGATGGGTTGATTGTTGAGACTCTGCGAATTCTCATAAAAAGAAGCGAAATGTAATTTTTCTGTTGTATTTTCCAGGCACACAAAGGAGCAGTACATATTTTAAAGAAAAATACAAAAGAAAAGAGTCTAACTTCAGAAAGAGCGTTTGGTGGTGTCACAATTCTAGATAGGATTGCGGCACTTTTCTTTTCGACAAAATTCGAAGCGGGTTTACAGAATAAAGCCAGAGCGCCACCACATTCCGATTTGATTTCAAAAATTCAGATCGGAGGTTAAGAAAGGATGACTTTTAATAAAGCAAAGGCGGAGAAACAATGGCTGAAATGGAAAGAAACAGAAGAGGAAAAGCTTCGGCAACTCGGAATGGACGAAGAATCAATAAGAAAGCTTCGGCAGATGGATTGGGAAGATTTCGAGGAGGAACGCAGATACCGGGAACATCTCGTAGAAAGCAGAGGAGAAGCAACTGGGGAGAAAAGAAGTTTCCTTATTAAAACGCTTATAGAAGGAAAGGAATGCGGAAGTGAAATACGATAAAATAGTTGCCATGAATCAAGAAAAGAGTAGGAAAAAAGTGGACGTTGCTAAAAGAGAAATGAAGAAGATAAAGGAGTATGCAGAACGAGGATACACTCATGCGGTGGCACTTGATTTGTCGAAATACTTTGATACACTCAACCACGAAAAGCTCCTAAATCTGTTACGTAGAGATATAAAAGATGAAAGAGTGATACAGTGGATTAAGAGATATCTGAAAAGTGGTGTTATGGAGAACGGAGTAGTCATGGAAACAGAAGAAGGTTCGCCACAGGGTGGAAATATCTCGCCATTGTTAGCGAACATCTATCTGAATGAGTTCGACCAAGAGTATGAGAAACGCGGAGTTAAATTTGTCAGATATGCAGATGATATCGTTCTTCTTGCAAAGAGTGACAGAGCCGCAAAACGATTACTTGAAACAAGCACGAAATATCTTGAAGGAACACTGAAATTAAAGGTGAACCAAGAGAAAAGTCGAGTGGTCAGTGTAAGAGTATATGCGAGGGTGGCTGAATTATTATGGGGTTGCAGATATGAAGAAGAAAATAGATGATTTAAATAAATGGCTATATCACAGAATCCGTATGTGCATCTGGAAACAATGGAAGAAACCGAAGACAAAGATAAGAAATCTGCTAAGGATGGGAGTACCAAAGGACTTGGCATGGCAAGCAGGAAACAGTCGCAGAGGATATTGGTTTGTGACTCATACGATAGCGGTCAATTTAGCAATGACAAAAGAAAGACTGATAAACAGTGGCTTTTATGATTTAGCCACCGCCTATCAGTCTGTGCACGTCAACTATTGAAAGCGCCGTGTACCGAACGGTACGCACGGTGCTGTGAGAGGACGGGAGTTAGTCACTCCCTCCTACTCGATTAAATTACGGCATTGTCGTCTAATCATTCTTCAATGGAACCAAATACTATCTTTGTAACAGAAACGCTCTTGGGTGCTGACATATTTTTTACTGGAAGATATGAGGAAAATCAGCTATAATAGTAGTAAGAGTCAGGGGAGAAGAAACAACAGGAATATATGATGTGCGAAGGAGGAACGCTATGAAATGGAAAGGGCGAAGACTGCTTGCCATGGCACTTACCGGTATCTTGCTGGCAGGATGCGGGGCAGCCGGACAGGTCGATGATTATGCAACGAATGAGGGAAGTACACAGGAGGCTTCCACCAAAACAACGGGAACTGAAAGCGGAGGGATTTCAAAGGACAAGATCAAGGTAGGGGTTTTGCACTTATCGGATCCGGCAGAAGGCAGTGGATATACCTATACACATGATCTTGGCATTCAGGCAATGCAGCAGAATCTTGGATTATCAGATGAACAGATTGACAGAAAAATAAATGTTGATGATTCGGATAAAGAGGCAACCGAAAAAGCGATTCAGGAGTGTGTGGATGATGGATGCAATATTATTTTTGCCACCAGCTGGGGATATATGGATGCCACGGAGGAGATGGCGGAAAAATATCCGGATATATATTTTGCACATGGAACAGGATACAAAAGCAACGGAAAGAATTTTGTAAACTATTTCGGGCGAATCTATCAGGCAAGATATTTAAGCGGAATCGTAGCGGGAATGAATACCAAAACCAATAAGCTGGGATATGTGGCAGCGATGGATTCCTCCAATTCCGAAGTGACAGGAGGTATTGATGCCTTTGCACTTGGGGTGTATTCCGTGAAACCGGAAGCTAAAATCTATGTAAAAGTCACGAACAGCTGGTTTGACCCGGATGCGGAGAAAGCAGCAGCACAAACCCTGTTAAATATGGACTGTGATGTGGTCGCGCAGCACTGTGATACAGAATATCCACAGACAATGGCACAGGAAAAAGGGGTGTATGGTATCGGGTACAATTCCGATATGAGCAAAAATGCTCCGGATGCCTGTCTGTGCAGCGTGATCTGGAACTGGGGTGCTTATTATACAGCAGCAGTGCAGAGCGTGATTGACGGTACCTGGGATGGAAGCAATTATTATGGCGGTATGAATGAAAATCTGGTAGGGATTACGACACTTGCTGATTTTTGCACAGATGGAACACAGGAGGCTGTGGATACTGCAAAAGAAGATATTTTATCCGGGAAAAACGGTGTGTTTGACGGTGTGATTGAAACAAATACCGGGGAAACGGTTGGTGAAGAAGGAAAAACGCTGGATGATGCCACAATTACAGGTGGAATCAACTGGTATTTTAAAACCGTTGAAGTGGTAGAATAGGGGGCATATATGAGTATACGAAAGAAAATTCTTGCAACCAGTATAGGACCGGTGCTGGTATTAGGGGTAATTACCCTGCTTTTTATGCTTACGATGGTTAAAAGCTCCCTGATGGATGAGGTACAGGATGCATTAAAAGGTACCGCGGCAGCCACCCTTGCCGCCTATGACCAGAATACCGGGGATTATCTGGAAAGTACCAATGGGGATATCTGGAAAGGAAGCTATAATATATCAAAGTCGGAGAGTCTTGTGGACCGGATCAAAGAGAATACCGGTATGGATGTAACCTTTTTTTATGGAAACAAAAGGATTATGACATCTGCGCTGGATAAAAAAGGAAACCGTATCCTTGGTTCAGAAGCCGGAGAGCGTGTGGTGAATCAGGTGATCAAAGGGAAAAAGCCGTTTTTCAGTACAAATGTTTCACTGGATGGGACGAGAAATTATGGATATTTTATTCCAGTGTATCAGAATGGAACGACAGATCAGGTTATCGGTATGGTGTTTGTCGGAACCAATAAGGCACGAAAAGATGCAATTGTCAATAAAATCCTTGGAAGTATTATGATGGCATTGCTTGTAGTGATGCTTTTGTGCATTGTTACGGCGATGCGCATGGCAGCCTCTATCAGTAAAAATATCAAAAACAGTGTTGCTGTTGTAGGAAAACTTGCAGATGGTGATTTAAATGTGTGGGTAGATGAAAAACTTCTGAAACGAAAGGATGAGATCGGTGATCTGTCTCGCGGAACCATGACATTAAGGGATGCCATGAAGTCCGTAATCCGGGATATTTCAGAAAATGCAAAGCAGCTGCTTTCAACGTCACAGATTCTGGGTGCGGCAGCAGACAACACCAATGGAACAATGTCACAGGTACAGCAGGCGGTCAGCCTTGTAGTGGATAATTCCAATGAGCAGGCGAAAAATTCGAGAAATACTTCGGATCATATGAAAATTATGGGGGAGAATATCACGGAAACTACAGCAGAGGTACAAAATCTGGATCAAAATGCCACATTTATGCATTCTTCCAGCGAAAATGCTTCCGCAACGCTGGAAAAACTCTGTGGGATCAATGAACAGGTGGAGCAGATGCTGTCACAGGTTCAGCAGCAGACCGACCGGACAAACGATTCTGTACAGAAGATCCAGCAGGCCACAACCATCATTTCTTCTATTGCAGAGGAAACCAATCTGCTGAGCCTGAATGCCTCCATTGAAGCTGCCCGGGCGGGAGAAAGCGGCCGCGGATTCGCTGTGGTGGCAGGTCAGATTAAAAAACTTGCAGAGCAATCGGATCAGTCGAGTCAGGAAATTGAGCAGATAGCGTCAACGCTGATCAGGGATTCTTCCCTTGCTGTGGAAAGTATGCAGAGTATGCAGCAGATTATTACCAGCCAGAGTGAGAGCATGGCAGAAACGCAGAATATTGTAAAAGAAGTGCTGGGTGAGATTGGAAATTCCATGCAGAGTATCCGACAGATCAAAGCAAGTACCCAGAGACTGGAAGATTCCAGAAATGAAGTTGTTCAGGCAGTTGGGGAATTGTCCGGAATTGCGGAAGAAAATGTGGAAAGCACGAAAAAAACCTACGATGGAACACAGGAAGTTGTAGAAACGTTCCAGCAGGTATATGTAAGTGCCGAGCAGCTGCGTGAGATTTCTGATAAACTGGTAAAAGGAATCGGGTATTTTCATATCTAAAAGAAACACAGAGTGTCGGAAAATTCCGGCACTCTTTTTATGTCATGAATCTGGTATAAATCCTGTGATTCTGATATTCATAAATTTGTGAATCCGTTACAATGGGGTAAAAGGCTTGAAAATTGAAAGGTTGGAGGTTTCACATGAATTTTGGATATTTTGATGATGAGAAAAGAGAGTATGTAATCACACGCCCGGATACACCGGCGCCGTGGGCGAATTATCTGGGGTCACCGGAGTATGGTGCGCTGATTTCAAATAATGCAGGAGGATACAGTTTTGCCAGATCTGGTGCAAACGGAAGAATCCTGCGTTATATTTTTAACCAGTTTGATCAGCCGGGACGCTATATTTATCTGCGGGATAATGAGAGCAAAGACTACTGGTCTGCATCCTGGCAGCCGGTAGGAAAAGATCTGGAAAGTTATAAAAGTGAGTGTCATCATGGAACAGCATACACAAAGATGCTTGCAGATTACAGTGGAATCCATTCTGAAGTATGTTATTATGTGCCGTTGAATCAGACATATGAGGTCTGGCATCTGAAAGTGACCAATGCGTCAGCGTGTGAAAGAAACCTGACCATCACCGGTTATGCGGAATTTACCAATAACAATAATTATGAACAGGATCAGGTAAATCTGCAGTATTCCCAGTTCATCACGAGTACGGTATTTGAGACAAACCGTATCCGGCATATTATTCACGGTAATCTGGACTGGGTGAAAGAAGGAGAGGAAGTGGATAACAAGCTTGCAATCTCCCGTTTCTTTGCACTGACCGGTGCACCGGTGGACAGTTATTGTGGAGATAAAGAATCGTTTCTTGGACGCTATCACGGATATCATAATCCGGTGGGGGTGGAAAACGGAAAATTATCCGGGGAAATGTGCTACAACGAAAACGGGTGCGGAGCACTGGCAGCTCAGATGCTTCTGAAACCGGGAGAAACAAAGAAAATTGCATTTCTTGTCGGAATGAAAGAACATGAGGAAGCAGAAGCAATCTGTAACCGCTATGCAGATGTGGCAGCACAGTGTGAGACGGAACTGAAAGAACTGACGGGCTACTGGCATGAAAAACTGGAACATTTTCAGGTACATACACCAAGCAGGGAATTTGATACCATGATCAATACCTGGAACGCATACAACTGTTTTATGACATTCATCTGGTCACGTGCGGCGTCGTTTTTCTACTGTGGTCTGCGAAACGGTTACGGATACCGCGATACCGTGCAGGATATTCAGGGTGTGATTCATCTTGCACCGGAGATGGCACTCGAAAAGATCCGGTTTATGCTTTCGGCACAGGTGGATAACGGAGGAGGACTTCCACTTGTCAAATTTACACACAATGCCGGACATGAGGATACGCCGGATGATGCTTCCTATGTACAGGAAACCGGGCATCCGGCATATCGTGCGGATGATGCTCTGTGGCTGTTTCCAACGGTATATAAATATATTGCGGAGTCCGGAAATCTGGCATTTATCGATGAAGTGATTCCGTTTGCCAATAAAGATGAAGCCACTGTATACGAGCACTTGAAGAGAGCACTTGCGTTTTCTGTGAATCATCTGGGACCGCACGGACTTCCGGCAGGACTTTATGCGGACTGGAATGACTGTCTGCGTCTGGGCAAAAATGGAGAGTCCTCGTTTGTTGCACTGCAGTTTTATTATGCAATGACGATTTTAAAACAGTTTGCCGCATACAAAGAAGATCAGGCATATATGGATTATCTGGAAGAAGAACAGAAAAAACTTGGAACATTAATTAACAATCTCTGCTGGAATGAGGATCGTTTTATCCGTGGATTTACGGAAGCCGGAGAGGTGATTGGAAAACGCACGGATCCGGAAGCAAATATGTGGCTGAATCCACAGAGCTGGGCTGTGATCAGTGGACTGGCAACAAAGCAGCAGGCAGAACTTTCCATGGAAAATGTAAGAAAGCGGTTAAACACAGAGTATGGAGCGATTCTGATGGATCCACCATATCACCTGCATGCATTTGACGGAGCACTGGCTGTGATTTACAATCCCGGTACAAAAGAAAATGCCGGTATCTTTTCCCAGTCGCAGGGATGGCTGATTCTGGCAGAAGCATTGCTGGGGCATGGGGATCAGGCATTTACCTATTTTATGGAAAATGCACCGTCTGCACAGAACGATCGTGCTGAGATCCGGAAACTGGAGCCATACTGTTATGGACAGTTTACGGAAGGAAAAGACAGCCCGCATTTTGGTCGTTCCCATGTGCACTGGCTGACCGGAACTGCTTCCACTGTAATGGTAGGATGTGTGGAAGGAATCCTTGGCATGCGTCCGGACTTTGGAGGACTTCGTATTGCACCATCCATTCCGGCGGACTGGGATCAGTTTACCATTGAGAAGGATTTCCGGGGAAAACATCTTCATATTGTGGTAGAAAATCCAGAGCATGTACAGAGTGGATGCAAAGCGTTGTACGTGAATGAGGAAAAGATGGAAGACAACTACATTCCGGTAGAAAAAATGACCGATCAGACGAAGGTACGCCTTGTGATGGCATAGAAGGGAGAAGTTATGAAAAACGATATGCAGTTTACAGGAAAAAACGGAGAATTTCAAATCCGTCATATGGTTGAAAAAACACAGCTCAATTTTCCGGTGGCAAATGAAGAGGGAATCAAAAGCAGCGTGACGCAGACCTTCGGCGGCGATTGTAAGCTGGATCAGAACCATTTTTTGCTGGAACCGGTGAGCATCGAAAATCTGCACAATAACAGAAGTACCCGCAATGTCTGGTGTACAATCAACCGGAAGGAACATGTGTCACTGACCGGAGTTTCGGCGCAGGCAGAATATGCACATTTCCTTGGAAAAGAGGAGGAAGTGACATTCGATGCCGGATTTATGTGGCAGGAGACGAAGCGGGAATTAAAAGAACAGAAAATAGAGGCAGCCGTGCGGATCTTTGCCCCGCTTGGAGTACCGGCAGAACTGATGCAGGTGCGCGTTACCAATAAATCGGATATGGATATGTGTGTGCGCGTGACTTCTGCTATCCCAATTTACGGCAGAAGCGCGGATAATCTGCGCGATCACCGCCATGTAACTTCCCTGCTTCACCGGATCCGTACTACCGGACGCGGCGTGATCTGTAAACCGGTATTGTCATTTGATGAACGCGGACATCAGAAAAATCATATGATTTATTTTGAGATGGGCAGTCAGGGAGATGGAACAAAACCGGAATCGTTCTTCCCAACGGTGGAATCGTTTATCGGAGAAACCGGAACATTTCTGGCACCGGATGCGCTTAAAAATAAAGAAAAAGGCTGTCCGGCCGGTTGTACCGTGGATGGAAAAGAAGCAATGGGGGCGATGGCATTTCCGGAGATTACCCTTGCAGCAGGAGCACATGTCGATTATATTCTGCTTGGTGGCATGACAGAGGATCTGAAGCTGGCAGAACAGGCAGCAGAAATGTTTTGCACGACCGAACAGGCAGATGCTGCCTTTGAACAGGCAAAAAATTACTGGAATGGGCTGGTCAATATTTCCTTTGAAACCGGAAACCCCAAAGAAGACAGTTATCTGAAATGGATCTGTTTCCAGCCGGTTCTTCGCAGAATCTACGGATGTTCGTTTTTGCCGTACCATGATTATGGCAGAGGCGGCAGGGGATGGCGTGATCTGTGGCAGGATTGCCTCTCCCTTCTGATTCTCGACCCGAAGGAAGTTCGCTCCATGATTTTAAACAGCTTTGCGGGTGTCCGTTTTGACGGGACCAATGCGACAATTATCGGGGATAAGCCGGGAGAATTTGTTGCAGACCGCAACAATATTACAAGAGTCTGGATGGATCATGCGTACTGGCCGTTTGTTACCACAAAATTGTATCTGAACCAGACGGGAGATCTGGATATTCTGGATCAGAAAGTGGCGTATTTTAAGGACCCGCAGGCAAAGCGTGGAACTGCCGGGGACGCAGAGTGGACACCGGCATATGGGATGCGCCAGAAAGATGTAAATGGCAATATTTACGAGGGCACGGTTTTAGAACATCTGCTTTTGCAGAATCTGTGCGCTTTCTACGAGGCGGGAGAACATGGAATGATGCGTCTTCGCGGTGCTGACTGGAATGATGCACTGGATATGGCAGCGGAAAAAGGAGAAAGCGTGGCTTTTACCTGTGCGTATATCGGAAATCTCCGTGATTTGGCAGATACCCTTGAAAAATACGAAGCGGCAAGCGGAAAGAAAGAGATTACACTGGCAAAAGAGATGGAAATTCTGATCAGACAGGACCGCACATCGTATGATTCGGCAGAAAAACGGAATGTTGTTTTAAATAATTATGTGAGTCAGTGTGTGCATAATATTTCTGGAGAACAGATTTCTGTGGATATCAGTACTCTGGTGCAGAATCTGCGGGAGCGTGCTGACTGGTATACCGGATTGATCCGTACGCAGGAATGGGTAACGGATGAAAACGGAAATGGCTGGTTTAACGGATATTATGATAATCACGGCAGACCGGTGGAAGGCAAAAGGGATGATCATGTCCGCATGATGCTGACCGGTCAGGTATTTTCTGTTATGGGAAATGTCGCAGATGATGCACAGACCGCTGCGATTATAAAAAGTGCAGACCTGTATCTGTATAAAAAAGAGGTGGGAGGCTACCGGCTGAACACGGATTTTAAGGAAGAAAAATTTGATCTGGGACGAATGTTTGGATTTGCTTATGGCGAAAAAGAAAATGGTGCGGTTTTTTCCCATATGACGGTGATGTATGCAAATGCATTGTATCAGAGAGGTTTTGTAAAGGAAGGATATAGGGCATTGTACACTCTGCTCGAACAGGCCATGAACACACCGGTGAGCCTGATGTATCCGGGAATTCCGGAATATTTTGATGCGGACGGAAAAGGCAAATATCCGTATCTGACCGGGGCAGCCAGCTGGTATATGATGACAATGGTTACACAGATTTTTGGATTCCGCGGAGAATGGGGAGATCTGGTACTAGAACCCAAAATTCTGTTGCGGCAGTTTGACGAAAGTGGCAATTATTCGGCACAGTTCCCATTCCGTGGACAGACATACGCAGTGGTTTACCAGAATCCACAAAAGAAAGAATATGGGGATTACCGGATCACGGAAGTATGGCTGGATGGTCAGCGGTATGCCGGAGAAACAAATACAGGCATCTGCATTCCGTTTGCCGTACTTGAAGGAAAAGAAAACCATACACTTCGGATCGTTCTGGGATAGCAGAATTTTACCATGTGCTTTTGTACTTGGAACTGCGGTATTGTTTTGGGGTCATACCGACATAGTGCTGGAATGTCTGGATAAAATGACTCTGGGAAGAAAATGATAAATAGTTTGCAATCTGAATGTAGGTAAAATCGGAAAAGCGCAGAAGATTCTGCGCTTTTTCGATTTTTTTTTCGCGGATATAATCACTGATCGACACACCGAGGTTCTGCTTAAACAACCGGGACAGATAGCTGGCAGACAAATTGGTGTAGACCGCAAGATCTTCCACGGTGATTCTTGCACTGATGTGGGCATAGATATAATCAATACACTGTACAACCGGTTTGGATAATGCGGTATTCTTCTGCAGAAGGCGCATTTTTCCGGTGAAGTCAAGAGCCATCTCATGATGCAGATCTGATATTTCCTGAATGGTGCTGCAGGCATCCATGTGAATAATGTAAAAATCGCTCAGACGGTAGGCCTGCTCTGTTTCCATGCCGCCGTCAATGCAATACCGTGTGACCAGTGCAACGGTAATAACAAAATGATATTTTAAGTTTGTCAGGGGATTTTTGGAAAGAATTCCCATGCCTTCGGGATTGGTAAACGCTTCTTCCTTTAAATTTTTACTGACTGCTTCGATGTTTCCGTCTTTTACGGCTTCAAAAAAGGAATATTCCTCGGAAAGTGCACGATGATGGATTTCGTATTCGCTGTCTTCGATTTCTTTTTTGCTCCATTGATTTTTCAGCATGGCAAGACCTCCTGTTTATATCTGTAGATTATGTCATGAATCTGATATATTTGCAAGCATTTTTGTATCAGAACCCATTGGAAAACTCTATAATAAAACCATGCTTAAGGCAGAAAAGAAAAGGAGGAAATTTACTATGAAAAAGAAAGCAGTCAGTGCATTATTATGTGCAACCATGGTAGCAGGAATGCTTGCAGGTTGCGGAAAAGGAAGTGATTCCGGTACACCGTCAGATACATCCAAGGGGGATGCGTCAAACGCAACAGAAAGTGCTTCATCAAATCTGAAAGATGATGGAAAGGTATTAAATATTTACTGCTGGAACGAGGAGTTCAAGAGCCGTATTACCGCACACTATCCGGATTACAAGGAAGTGGATGCAACACACGGAAAAATCGGAGATGTGGATGTTGTATGGAACATCACACCGAGTGATGACAATGCATATCAGAACAACCTGGATGCAGCACTGTTAAATCAGCAGGATGCTCCGGCAGATGACAAGATTGATATTTTTCTGGTAGAAGCGGACAACGCATTAAAGTATGTAGATACGGATTACACAGCACCGGTAAAAGATCTTGGAATTACCGATGCGGATCTTTCCAAGCAGTACCAGTACACAAAGGATATCGTAACCGATTCCAAGGGAGTGTTAAAAGGAGTTTCATGGCAGGGCTGTCCAGGTGTTCTTTTCTATAACAGAGAGGCTGCAAAGGATGTACTGGGAACCGATGATCCGGATGAAGTACAGAATTATGTATGTGACTGGGATACTTTCAATGATACTGCTGCAAAAATGCAGGCAAAAGGTTACAAGATGATTTCATCTGTAAATGATACATACCGTGTATACTCCAACAATGTCTCAAGCAAGTGGGTAGAAGACGGAAAAGTACAGGTAGATGACAATATCATGAAATGGGTGGACGATTCCAAGAAACTTGTAGATGCAAAAGAGGCAGGAACCTTTGATATGTGGTCCGATGACTGGTCAAAGGGATTCTATCCGGACGGAAAAGTATTCTGCTACTTTGGACCGGCATGGCTTGTAAACTTCTCTATGGCAGCTGATACCGAAGGATCTATCGGTTACAACGGCGGATGGGGTGCAGCCCAGGGACCACAGGGATTCTTCTGGGGCGGTACATGGATCTGCGCAGCACAGGATACAGATAATGCAAGTCTTGTAAAAGACATTATGTTAAAGATGACAACCGATGATGACGTCATGAAAGACATTGTTTTAGATGATGATGATTTCGTAAACAACAATACCGTTATGAACGGACTGGCAGACGGATCGATTAAGGCAAAAGACGGAAAAGAATATAGCAGCAAGATCCTTGGAGGACAGAACCCACTGTCTATGTACTGCGCAGGTGTTGAGACACTGGATCTGAGCAACATTTCCGCATATGACCAGGGCTGCAACGAAGAGTTCCAGAAAGCAATGAAGAATTACTTTGAAGGAAAGGCAACCAAGGACGAAGCATTAGAGTTATTCTACAAAGGTGTTACCGAGAAATATCCAGAGCTTACTTACTAATTTTTGTTACACATAAGGTCTGAAGCCGGAGTCACCTCTCCCATATTATGGCTCCGGCGGGACGACCGCCAATACCGCGGAGGTAGAAATATGAATAAGAGTAAAGGAAAGGTCGTTCGTTACAACAAATGGGGCTACATTTTTCTGATCCCGTTTATTGTTGTATATGTCGTTTTTCAGCTGATACCATTGATCAGCACAATTTATAACAGTTTTTTCGAAAATTATATGTCCGGTCTCAACCAGGTTGGACCGACATTTGTAGGTTTAGATAATTACAGAGAGTTATTCAAAAGTGGAGACGTGTGGATTTATTTTAAAAATACAATGATCCTCTGGATTATGTGTTTTATTCCGCAGATCTTTTTTTCACTCCTGCTGGGCGCATGGTTCTCCGATGTACGCCTGCGATTGAAAGGATCACGTTTTTTTAAGACCGTGATCTACCTGCCAAATCTGATTATGGCATCTGCATTTTCCATGTTGTTTTTTACACTGTTTTCAGATGCAGGTCCGATTAACTCTCTTTTGATGCAGATTGGATTTATCTCAGAACCATATAAATTTTTATCCCATACCGGAAGTGCCAGAGGCCTGATTGCACTGATGAACTGCCTGATGTGGTTCGGAAATACAACCATTCTTCTGATGGCCGGAATGATGGGAATTGATACTTCTTTATTTGAAGCGGCAGAAGTGGATGGAGCAACTTCCACACAGGTATTTTTTAAGATTACACTGCCTCTGCTTCGCCCGATTCTGATTTATGTAGTGATTACTTCACTGATCGGTGGATTACAGCTTTTTGACGTGCCACAGATTCTGACAAACGGAACCGGAAATCCGATGCGTTCTACCATGACACTGATCATGTATCTGAACAAGCATCTGTACAGCAAGAACTATGGTATGGCAGGAGCACTTTCCGTGGTACTGTTTATCATTACAAGTCTTTTGAGTCTGCTTGTATTTAAAGTATCCGGAAACGATAAGAGAAAGGGGTGATTGTGATGGCAAAAAGTAAGAAAGATATGGAAGGCGGACTTGGGATTCATGCCAGACGTGCCATCGCATATATTGTTTTAATTATAATTTCATTTTTCTGTCTGTTCTGGTTTTATATCATGTTTATCAATGCGACGCGTTCTAAAGGTGAGCTGAAAGCAGGGTTTACGGCATTGCCGAGCGATCATTTGCTGACAAACTGGAACAATCTGGTACATGGAACACTGCCGATCTGGTCGGGCATGTTTAACAGTCTGATCATTGCAGCAGCAACCGCAGTTTTGTGTGTATATTTTTCTACCATGACTGCATATGCCATTCATGCATACGATTTTAAATTAAAGAAATTTATTTATCCGTTTATTCTGATGATTATGATGATTCCGACACAGGTTACGGCACTCGGATTTATCAAGCTGATTACAGGCATGGGACTGATGGATTCCTTTATTCCACTGATTGTTCCGGCCATTGCATCTCCGGTTACGTTCTTTTACATGAAACAGTACATGGAGAGTGCGCTTCCGCTTTCGCTGATAGAAGCTGCACGTATTGATGGTTCCGGAGAGTTTCGTACGTTCAACAGCATCGTTCTGCCGTTGATGAAGCCGGCGATCGCCGTACAGGCAATTTTCAGTTTCGTCAGCAGCTGGAACAATTACTTTACACCGGCACTTGTGCTGCATGATGACAAGAAAAAGACACTTCCGATTCTGATCGCGCAGCTGCGTGGTGCAGACTGGCTGAAGTTTGATATGGGGCAGGTATATGTCATGATTACATTCTCGATCCTGCCGGTTATCGTTGTGTATCTGATTCTTTCCAAGCATATTGTACAGGGGGTTGCTCTGGGAAGCGTAAAAGGATAATAGAAAAAGAAAGGGGTTTTTACAGTGAAAAACAAAACATTATGGAAACAGGTGGGAGCGGCAGCCATTGC
>OGQZ01000055.1_pt1 | contig 79216 bp, 87 predicted proteins | sample 1553321 | NCBI WGS metagenome assembly OGQZ01 (sample SAMEA2579958, study PRJEB22360) | human gut metagenome | reverse complement strand
GATTACGGCCACTTTCTTGCCTTGCAATACCGGCGTATCGCTCTCCGGATTGGCGGCATCCATCAGGTTGACACGAGTCAGGTATTCATTGGATGACATGATGTTAATCGAATTCTCACCCGGTATGTTCATGAAATTAGGCAGTCCGGCACCTGAAGCAACGAATATACCTTTGAAATCTTCCTCTTCCAGTTGTTCTACACTGATAGTCTTTCCAACGATACAGTCTTTAATGAAAGTGACACCCATCTTGGCCAGATTGTCTATTTCGACATCTACGATCTTGTTCGGCAAACGGAATTCGGGGATGCCGTATTTCAATACACCGCCGATTTCGTGCAATGCCTCGAATACTGTGACATCGTATCCGTATTTAGCCATATCTCCTGCAAAGGAAAGTCCGGCGGGACCGGAACCGATAACAGCTACTTTGATTCCATTCTTTTCGGCAATCTCGGGAACGGATATTTGTCCGCTTTCGCGTTCGTAATCGGCAGCAAAGCGTTCGAGATGGCCGATAGCTACTGCCTCTTTACCCATTTTCAAGTGGATGCATTTGGATTCGCATTGCTTTTCCTGCGGGCATACACGGCCGCATACGGCAGGAAGAGCACTGGTTTCTTTCAGTGTTTTGGCTGCTTCGAGGAATTCACCGCGTTCGATGTTTTTGATAAAACGGGGAATATCGATTCCAACCGGGCAACCGCTCATACATCCCGGATTGGCACAGTCCAGGCAACGTTTGGCTTCCATGACGGCCTGTTCTTTGGTTAATCCCTGATTTACCTCTTCTTTACGGCTGTGAGAGCGGTATTCGGCATCGAGTTCGTTCATCTTGCAACGTTCTATATTCGAACGTTCTTTGGCTTTGATGCTTTTGCGTAATTCTTCGCGCCAAGGGGCGTTACGGCTGTTTTCATCTGTAGTTGGGATGGCTTCACACTGTTCTTCGAGTTTGTGCATTTCTTCACGCTCGATGTTTTTGAAGGCACCCATACGTTTCAGCATTTCGTCGAAGTCCACTTGATGCCCGTCGAATTCCGGACCGTCTACACACACAAACTTTGTTTTACCGCCGATCGTAATACGGCAGGCACCGCACATACCTGTGCCGTCTACCATGATGGTATTCAGTGATACATCTGTAGGGATTTCATATTTTTTAGTCAGCAGGCATACGAATTTCATCATGATGGCCGGACCGATAGCGAAGCATTTGTTTACCTTTTCGCGTTTGATGACCTCTTCCACACCTTCTGTTACGAGTCCTTTACGGCCGTAAGAACCGTCGTCTGTCATGATAATCACTTCGTCCGAGCTTTCGCGCATCTCTTTTTCAAGGATAATCAGTTCTTTGGTACGCCCGGCCAGAACGGTGATGACACGGTTTCCGGCAGCTTTAAGAGCCTGAACGATAGGCAGCATCGGAGCAACACCTACGCCACCACCGGCACAGACTACTGTCCCGAAGTTTTCGATGTGTGTGGCTTGCCCCAGTGGACCTACAACGTCGGTGATGTAATCACCTTCATTAAGTTCACAGAGTCTGGTAGAAGAAAGTCCCACCTCTTGCACAACCAAAGTGATGGTTCCTTTTTTTACATCAGCGCCCGCAATAGTCAATGGCATACGTTCGCCCTTTTCGCCTACGCGAACAATGACAAAATGTCCCGCTTTACGCGATTTTGCTATTAGCGGAGCTTCTATCTCCAGTTTGAACACTTTCTCGGAAAAATGTTCTTTGTTAATGATTTTGTTCATTATCTAATTAATTTGTTGGAATTACTACGTAACTGCTATCAGAATGATATTTTGGCAAAGATACAGCTTATTTGGGAATAATAAAAGAAAAGCCGCCTTTTTGGGGCGGCTTCTTATGCATCTGTGACCATTTCCTTTAATCGATAACCTCGAATCCGCAATAGGGAACCAATGCTTTCGGTATCCGGATACCTTCCGGTGTCTGATTGTTTTCGAGCAATGCAGCTACGATACGCGGCAATGCCAATGCGGATCCGTTAAGTGTGTGGCAGAGTTCTGTTTTCTTTTCGCCATTGCGATAACGACATTTCAGACGGTTGGCCTGATAGGTGTCGAAGTTGGAAACGGAACTTACTTCCAACCAGCGTTTTTGTGCTTCTGAGTATACTTCGAAGTCGAAGCAAAGCGCAGCGGTAAAACTCATGTCTCCTCCGCAAAGACGAAGAATGCGGTAGGGTAATTCCAGTTTTTGCAGCAGTCCTTCTACATGGTCGAGCATTTCCTGATGAGATTGCTTGGAGTGTTCCGGTTTGTCGATACGCACCAATTCTACTTTGGAGAATTCGTGCAGGCGATTCAAGCCACGCACATCCTTGCCATAAGAACCTGCTTCGCGACGGAAACATTGTGTATATGCACAATTCTTGATAGGCAATTGTTTTTCGTCTAGGATGACATCGCGATAGATATTAGTAACAGGCACTTCTGCTGTCGGAATCAAATATAAATCATCTACTTCGCAATGGTACATTTGTCCTTCTTTGTCAGGAAGTTGTCCTGTGCCGTAACCGGAAGCGGCGTTGACCACTGTCGGTGGCATGATTTCAATATATCCGGATTTGCGTGCTTCATCCAGGAAGAAGTTGATAAGGGCACGTTGAAGTTGTGCACCTTTTCCTTTGTATACAGGAAAACCTGCTCCTGTGATTTTAACACCCAAGTCGAAGTCTATCAAATCATATTTTTTTGCCAGTTCCCAGTGGGGAAGTGCATCTTTGGGAAGTTCGGTTTCCATTCCTCCCATTTTCTCGACGACATTGTCTTCGGCACCTACACCTTCGGGTACACTGTCATAAGGAATATTAGGAATCGTATAGAGTGCATTCTGCATATCGGTGGCAGCTTGTGTCATTGTTGCGTCCAATTCCTTATTACCTTCTTTTAATTCTGCTACACGTGCGCGTGCGGTTTCAGCTTCTTCTTTCTTGCCTTCCTTCATCAGTTGTCCGATTGTGCGCGAAAGAGAATTAACTTCTGCCAGATTTTTATCTAATTGATTTTGGGTACTACGTCTCTTGTCGTTAAGAGCAATAACCTGCTCTATCGTTTCTTTTGCATTTTTGAAATGCTTCTTTTCCAGTCCGCGGATTACCGCCTCTGTGTTTTCTGTAATTTGTTTAATGGTAAGCATATCTATACTTTTTATGAACTTTCACTTAATGGATGCAAAGATACAGAAAAAACGAACAATCAAGCAACGAAAATATCTAAAAAAGAAAAGGAGATGCAATCGCTTGGATTACATCTCCTTCTTTTAAATATTCTCAGTTGTGCAATTATGCTTCAGTTGCAGGAATTACAGAAACATATCTTCTGTCTTCTTTACCTACTTTGAAGTTTACTGTACCGTCTACTAAAGCGAAAAGAGTGTGGTCTTTACCCATACCGATGTTGTCACCCGGGTGGAATTCAGTACCTCTTTGACGAACGATGATGTTACCTGCTTTGCAAGCTTCGCCACCAAATATCTTAACGCCTAATCTCTTGCTCTGTGATTCGCGGCCGTTCTTAGAACTACCGACACCTTTTTTATGTGCCATTTCTTCTTACTGTTTTAATTGATTAAGCTACTACTTCTGTAATTGTTAACTCTGTAAACTGTTGACGGTGACCGTTCAGTTTTCTGTGACCTTTTCTTCTTTTCTTGTGGAAAACAAGAACTTTGTCACCTTTAACCAAGTTTGAAACAACCTGGCAAACAACTTTAGCGCCTTCTACGGTAGGAGCACCTACAGTTACGTTACCGTTGTTGTCTACCAACAAAACTTTGTCAAATTCAACAGTTGCACCGTTTTCAGCATTCTGAATGTGGTGAACAAACAGTTTCTTGCCTTCTTCAGCTTTAAACTGCTGACCGTTAATTTCTACAATTACGTACATTTTTATTTTATATTAAACGGGTTTCTTCCGCAAGGTGGATCTACCAGGTGACCACTTTTCTACCTTCACGGACTCAAATCGGGTGCAAATTTAGAACTTTTTCCCGACACAACCAACAGATTTCAAGATATTTTTCTTCTTAAATGTATTTTTCTTCTCAATGATTCAGCAACGCCTTCAAATCGGCTACTACTTCAACATGAGGATAAGCTTCCAGTTCTTCACGGGAAGTCATACCGTGCAATACACCCAGAAAATCCACATGTCCCGCCTGGGCCGTTTCTGCATCCACGATACTGTCTCCTATATATAAGGTATCTTCCGCCTGAACATCCAACTTCTCCAAGGCCAGACACAATCCCTCAGGTGAAGGTTTGTGAGCAGTCACATCTTCTCCGCCTACCACAATATCCAGAATGCCCTCCGGAAGCTTCTGCCCCATCAGTTCCATAATCCGGTAGCGATACTTCGTAGAGATAATGCCGATCTTTGCTCCCTGCTTCTTCAAAGCGAGCAATGTATCAGCCACTTCCGGAAACAAAAACGTATTTACAGTCATATACAGATCGGCTTCCTTCACATACTCCTTCCGGTAAGTTTCCAGCACAGAAGCATCCGTAACGCCAGTCAGAATAGAGAAAGAATCCTCCAGCGTCTTTCCGATCGTACGCTTGATGGTGAAATCCTCTATTCCTTTATACCCATGACGCTCCAGCACATTCCGGAAACATTTCACGATTCCCCGGGAAGAATCCGCAAGCGTATAGTCAAAATCAAACAGATAAGCTTTATATTGTTTCATTATTTCCAATACTCAAAGTTTCATCCGAATTACTCCATCGGCTGGTAATTCTTGGCCAATCCCCCTTCACTGGTCTCCTTATACAAAGAAGGCAGGTCATGTCCGGTCTGCTTCATCACTTCCACTACTTTATCAAACGAAACCCGATGACGTCCGTCCGTAAATGCCGAATAGATATTTGCATCCAGCGCACGGGCAGCAGCATAAGCATTACGTTCAATACAAGGAATCTGCACCAATCCGCACACCGGATCACAGGTCATTCCCAGATGGTGCTCCAGCCCCATTTCAGCAGCATACTCAATCTGCGAAGGACTGCCTCCGAACAACTGGCTGGCAGCAGCCGAAGCCATTGAACAAGCAACTCCCACCTCAGCCTGACAACCGGCTTCCGCACCGGAAATAGAAGCATTGTGTTTAACCACGTTTCCCACAAGTCCGGCCGTAGCCAGCGCTCTAAGAATACGCGCATCACTAAAATCCTTGCTCTGTTGCAGATGATACAAAACAGCAGGAACCACTCCACATGCACCACATGTCGGAGCCGTTACGATCTTTCCACCTGAGGCATTTTCTTCACTGACCGCAAGCGCATAGGCAAAAACCAGACCGCGAGACTGAAGATTATCCTTATACCCTTTGGCACGTATATAATAGGAAGAAGCTTTCCGGCGAAGGTTCAAAGGACCGGGCAACACCCCTTCAGCATCCAGACCACGCTTGATAGCCGCCTTCATGGTTTCCCATACTTCTGCCAGGAAATCCCAGATTTCTTTTCCCTCACACTGCTCCACATATTCCCAATAGCTTCGTCCGGTCTGTTCACACCAGTAAAGAATCTGGCTCATGCTATTCATGTTATACACGTCTGGAGTAGAAAGACTGTCGTGACCTTCTTCAGCCAGAGCTCCTCCACCCACGCTGAACACGGTCCATTCGTCTGTCACCTTTCCCTTTTCATCGAGCGACTTGAACGTCATTCCATTAGGATGGAAAGGAAAGAAAATATGCGGTTTCCAAAGAATCTCTACCGGAGCATGCGGCTGGATAGTATCCAGAATAGCGACATCTGTCATATGTCCTTTTCCCGTTGCAGCCAGACTTCCATAAAGCGTTACCTGAAAAGAAGCAGCCTCAGGATGTTTGGCCAGGAATTGTTCGGCAGCTTTGCGAGGGCCCATAGTATGGCTACTCGACGGACCGGTACCGATGCGGTATAATTCTCTGATAGATTTCATTGTCTTATAAATATATTAAGGTGTAAAAGCATGCAAATATACGACTTTGTTTTGTAAAAACCGGCAAAGCGGTTATTTTCTCATCACTTCAAATCAACTACGGTAATACCGGCCCCTCCGAACTGCACATGTTCATCCTTGAAGCCAGCAACTCCGGGAACCGTTGCCAGATATTGCCGGATCAGTGTACGAAGAATTCCGGAACCCGTTCCATGCAAAATCCGCACACGGCTCACGCCTACCAGTATCGCATCATCAATGAAATAAGTCACCGCCTGAACAGCCTCATCGCCCCGCATACCCCGGACATCAATATCCTGCTTGAAATTCAGTTTCTTTTCATACATCCGGTCTTGCGTTTCACTGCTCACAAAAGTGGCCTTGGCCATTGTATTTGTCTGCTTGGGAGCATCCGCCCGTTCCAGTCTGTCAGCTTTCACATTGGTTTTCATCAGTCCGAACATCACCACAGCATTCTTTCCGTTCAGTTCCATCACCTGCCCTACACTGGTCTGCCCCTTGATCCGTACATAATCTCCCGCACCAATCGGTTTGACTTTCACAACCGGCTGCACCGAGGGTTCATTTCCCTGTCTCTCCTTACGTTCCTTCCGGCGTTCCTGCTTCTCGCGCAGACGGTCCATCTTACGGGCTATCTTCTCTTCCATAGCCGCCTTGTCCGCTTCTTCCACCTGACGTCGGAAATCCGCCAGATTCTGACGAACCTCACGGGTACGTTCCTTCTCGGCCTGTGCTTCCTTGATCGTACGGATGGTGTTTTCAATCCGGGCATTCGATTCCTCCAGCAAGCGGCCGGCATCTTCCTTCGCCTTCTTCAGAATCTCTTTCCGGCTCCGGTCCAGTTCCTCCAGTTCACGCTCATATCGGGCTATGGTTTCCTCCATCTGCTTCTCACGCCGGCGGATATTCTGGCGTTTGGTTTCCCAGTAACGCTTGTCACGCACAATATCCTGCAAATACTTGTCACTCTGAATATATTCGCTACCTACGATTTCTGAAGCATCAGCTATGACATCTTCCGGAAGACCGATCTTACGGGCAATCTCCACCGCAAACGAACTTCCGGGATTTCCTATCTGAAGCTGAAACAGGGCACGCATTTCATGACGGTCGTACAACATGGCTCCGTTGACCACTCCTTCATGATCTTCGGCAAAATGTTTCAGGTTCTGATAATGGGTCGTAATGACTCCGAACGTTCCTTTCTGGTTAAAACGCTTCAGCACAGCTTCAGCTATTGCCCCGCCAATCTGAGGCTCCGTACCACCTCCAAACTCATCTATCAGAATCAGACTCTGCCCGTCGCAATACTTCATCATGTTCTTCATGTTGGTAAGATGCGATGAGTAAGTACTCAGGTCATCTTCGATGCTCTGCTCGTCACCGATATCAATGAATATATGACGGAACACACCAGCATGACTCCGTTCGTTCATGGAAACAGGCATACCGCATTGCAACATATATTGCAAAAGCCCCACCGTCTTCAGACAAACAGACTTACCTCCGGCATTCGGACCAGAAATCAGCAGAATGCGCTGTTCACGGGTCAGCTCGATATCAAGCGGAACCACTTTCTTTCCGTGCTTGGCCAAAGAAATCTGCAGGAGCGGATGAACGGCATCAAACCAGTCAACCACCTGCCGTTCTTCCAAAGACGGCTTTCTGCTTCCCGTTTCCATTCCCCACAAAGCCTTGGCACGAATAAAATCAACTTCGGCCAGGAACTCATACGACTGAAGCAAAGCCGGAACATGCGGACGTACAACAGACGAGAAATCCGTCAGGATACGGATAATTTCCCTGCGTTCCTCACCCTCCAGCTCGCGGATGCGGTTGTTGGCTTCCACCACTTCTGCCGGTTCAATGAACACGGTCTTTCCGGTGGCCGACTCATCATGAACGATTCCCCGGATCTTTCTTTTCATACCGGGAGCCACCGGAATCACCAGTCGTCCGTCGCGCATGGTCGGTGTCACATCCTTCTCCACATACCCTTCCGCCTGAGCCGTACGAAGAATAGAATTCAGACTTCGGGAGATACTTCCTGTCGTAGCAGCCAGTTCACGGCGTATGCGAAGCAGTTCTGGAGAAGCATTATCCTTCACCTTGCCAAACTTGTCCAATATATCATTGATACGCGCAATCAGCATCGAGAAAACCATCACTTCGCCTGCCAGTTCATAAAGAGCCGGATAAGGCGAATGCGCCTCCTCGTCCTCCTCATCATCCGTCTGACGGAGAAAGCGTACCACGTCACGTATCGTTTCCAGAGAACGGCGCAAGTCAAACAATTCCGACTCATCCATGTAAAGCCCTTCCACACGAATCCGCTTCAAGGAAGAACGCACGTCAAAAAAATACTGGCTGGGAAAATCGTCCTCTCCCTGCAGGATACTGATAAACTCCATAACCTGCTCGAGCCGTCTGTCTATTTCGCGGTAATCATCCGAAAACGCCATTTCATCTACTCGTTCCATACCCAGCGTACTGAGACATTTGCCTTTCACCAGTTGCCGGATCTGGTCGAACCCTATTTTCTGTTCAAAGTTCTGAGGATATATCATGTTTTTTCCTAAAAAATCAATTCATTTTACGTGTACAAAGGTACGACATTGAGGGCATATTGAAAAAAAATAAGCAAAAAAGACTTCAAAAATTTGCAGATTCCAAAATAATGCGTACCTTTGCATCGCCTTTGAGAAACAAGGCACTCTCAAAAAGAGTTTTGGAGAGGTGGCAGAGTGGTCGATTGCGGCGGTCTTGAAAACCGTTGTGCTGCGAGGCACCCGGGGTTCGAATCCCTGTCTCTCCGCAATAAACCTTGAAAATCAAGGTTTTATGAAATAAGTACACGAATTTGTACACGAAAGCCCCAATATTGGGGCTTTTTTCATATCCATACGTTATGAGTAAGCACTCCGATATAAAAGAAGCCCGGCAAAACCGGGCTTCAACATTGTACCCGGCGCAACTCCGGGCTTTCGCAACAATGTGGATGCAAAATTAGCAAAAAATCAAAGGATTTTCAAAATACCCGAAAGAATCTTTTTTATCCAATTGATAATTGGCACGCGTTTAAGGTAAAGCAATGCAGCCACACCGATTAAAGCAATATAAAAGATGTATCGCCATCGGTATGGGTCGGGGGTCGGTTCCTGCTGCTTTTCCGTGTTTGTTTCATTCTTCAACACGGTGGCGGCATTTTCAGATTCTTTGCTTTCGCTCGATTCCTTGCTTTCTCCCTTTTGCTCAACATCGGTTTCAATCACCGTTTGTTTTATGGACTTGACCACGCCTTGCACCTTACCGATATTGTCCAAATCAACACTTGCCGTTGGCTTGGGTGTCGGTTGTGGTTCGGTTGGCTTTGGTTCGTCTGCAACCTTTTTACCCGAATCCTTGGCAAGTTCGCCTTGCGGCTGCTCGATTGTGGTTGGCGGGTAAAACTCAATTTCGGTGATTGTAACTTTTCCATGTTCCGTCCGGGTCGTGTCCACAACTTTTTCGGTCTGCTCTGTTACTTCCTTGACAACTGCCGTGCTGTCAAGTTGCGATTCCTTGGCTTTTGTCGCCTTTCGTGTCGCGCTGCATGAAGCAAGCAACACAAGCCCCAACACAAGTGCTAAAACCTTTTTCATACATCAAATGTTTTTAATGTCATTCAATCGGTTCAACCAGCCTTTCAAGAAACGCTTGTTGGTGTGCTTCATCAACTCGCTTTCGGTCGCCTTGCGCCCGATTTTCTTTTCATATTTGGCAATGCTTGTCCGGGTTATGTCATTGAAGAAATCAACACGTGCTTGGAATATCGCTTCAAACAATTGGTCGGGGTCTGCAAAATTCACCGCCGACAATGTTTTGTTTCCGACAATGCCATCATCTTTGACACCAAGCAATCTTTGGGGTATGACAATGCCGTGTTTGCCCGAACCCCAAACCCAATCGACCAAGATGTTTGCTACCTTTTGCGATTGTATTTGGTCGGCTTTCCACCTATCCCAATAATGCGGTTTCAATACCCGGTTCTTCACGTCCGTATCTGTAAGCAATTTCAAGTCCTTAACGTCAATATCCTTGTCGCCGTCCTTGTCATAACCTACATTTCGCCAAGTCGCGATTGTAACACCTTTGTTTGTTGCGCCCCCTGCATCTGCCGGGTCATTCACAAAACCGCCCTCCCATTTCAGGATGAACGGCAATAATATATCAATGTTTGCCATCTACCTTAGATAATAATGTTGCTATTTGAATACCACTACAACGTATGTTCTTTCCTACAAGCTGCTTATCCATGCTTTTTTCACCGCAAAAAGAGAATCCCAATATGCCAATCGGCTTTTCACCGTCAAACAAAGTGAGCAATGCGATTTCGTTTATATTGTTTGACTTCATCTTGTAGTACAACCGTTCATCAATTTCTTTAACCTTGTCAATGCCGCCATAAAAGAAACCGTCCTCTAAAACCCTTACAATCAACTTGTATTTTGACAAGCTGAAATCGGAATAATCTTCATCAACATTCATAATACCATCCCGGACTTCTTCGATTCTCATTGAGCCGAACAAGAACGGCAACCCGGTTGCAAGGTTTTTACTGCCATTATGAAATTCGATAAGCCAAGTTCTGTCGGCATTTGCCGTGAATATTGCCTTTGACAAAATCCGCCGAATCTGTGAATCCGCTTCCAACCTTGAAGATACCAACTTGTCGTGCTGCTCTGTCTGTATATTAGTAACACGTTCAATCAAGTATTTGGGATTCAATGCGAAGAAAACGACATAACCAGCCACAAGCAAGATAAACAAGCCTTTCAGGATGGAAAAGAATCCGTATTTCTTTTGCAGATTGAGCAACTTTTGAAGCCACCCAATCCCTTTGTCCAACTGTTCCATAATCAAGTGAATTGAAAACATTTCCCGACCTTGACAATCGTTGTGTCCATTGGGTACAATTGCAACGGTGGCAAGCCTTGTTCACTCCTTTTCTTGTTCACAACGGGCAAGTTGCTTTCGGCTTTCTGAATTGCCGAAATCAAAATGTCCGACCCGGTAAAACAAGAACGTCTTTCCCCAATGGGTGTCCCGTCGGGGTTCTTTGTGTAGCAATCACCGTCTTTGTCGGATGATTCATTGAAAGTCGCAAGCACCACTTGCATTTGCATTCTCAACCCGGACGCATTCTTTCCCGGATATTTGGTTGGCTGAATGATTGTCTTTTCAATCAGGATTCGGCGACCGAATAAATCTTCAATTTCGATTCCTTTGCCAATCACCACGTCCGATTCAATCCCAAGTTCACAAAATTTTGCCATTGGTCTTTAATGTTTAATTTTACAATGTGTTTAACAATAATGCGTTCAAATCTTCCGTAAACTGCAAGTATTCCTTGTATTCGGCAACCGCATTATCATTGACTGAAACGCCAAGGATATGTTTGTTGTAAGAGTTTACAAGGTCAAATTCTGCCGTTTCGTCAAGAACGGAACGAATGATTACCCTTTTTAAGTTCGCCTTTGTCGGCTTGTCGAATGTGCGCACTTCATAACACTTCCAACCGACTTGAACTTCTTTTTCCTTACCTTCAGGAATGCCCGTTTCGGGTTCAATGTTGAAACGGAACAAGAAAGAACCGTCGTTGTCCTTTTCCAAAACGGCGGGTTTGCCATGCGCCATGTCATAATGCGCATTTGCTTCGATTGAATTTAATTTCATACGGGAATGTTTTTGAAAGTTTCTTCATTAAATTGATTGAATTACAGTATTTACACCATCCCCACCAACTGCATATCTGTTGTTTGTACACCTCTTTTGTCGGGGCAATCTTGCGTTTGTTCAACTTTGCCACCCGGCGACAAAGTTTCTGCTTGATTGATTTCCGCAAAACGGTGTGAGAATGGTAAAATACATAGCCCAAGAAGTCAATCCCCCTTGAATCAACGGGAAAGACTTGGTAATTGCGTTTGACTTTAAGTTTCAAGCCACGCAAGTAAGCCCGGATTTCGTGCAACAATCCGTGCAAAATATCCTTGTTGTGTGCAAGAATCACAATATCATCGGCATAACGCCAATAATACTTCACCCTCTTTTCCTCTTTCAACCAATGGTCAAAATATGCCAAGAAAAGGTTGGCAAAGTATTGGGAAAGATAATTGCCGATTGGCACACCCTCAACGGAATCTATAATTTCATCAAGCAATGCCAAAAGGCGGTTATCTTTTATTTTGCGCCTGACCACCTGTTTCAACAACTCATGGTCAATGGATGGGTAAAACTTGCGGACATCTATTTTAAGGCAATACCGCGTGCCATCCGGGTCTTGCTTCAATGCGTGCCTTAAATCCTTGGCGCATTTATGGATTCCACGGTTCTTGATACAAGAATAAGTGTTCTTGTTGAACAATGATACCCAAATGGGTTCAAGCACGTTCATTATCGCGTGGTGCAAGATTCGGTCGGGATAATATGGCAACCGATAAATAAGACGTTCCTTGGGTTCGTAAATCGTGAAAATGTGATACTTGGATGTTTTGAACGTACCGTTTTTCAAACTTTCGTGCAATGCAAGTAAATTGGCATCACGGTTTTTGTCGTGAATCATAACACCATAAGAACGCAACTTACCTTTCCTCGCTTTTTCATCTGCAAGGCGCAAGTTTTCAAGTGAAATCACACGTTCATATAAATTTCCAATTCGTTTCATTGTTTTACAATAACACAAGTTTGCTTGTATATTAGGATTCTTCGGGTGTTATCCCTACCAAAACCGTTTTACCTATTTCATTTTTTGCCGTTGGATTGCTCCAACTCATTCAACCCCGGTCGGGTCGTTTTTGTGGCAAGGTTTCCGATATGCAACTATATTTTTTACAAGCATAGCTGAGAACCGATATTCGCATTCGCATTCGTAGCCGTATTATTCGTATTCGCATACACGAACCCTGCATTCGCACCATTATTCGCATTACCGCTGAACAAAACGCCACGACATCGGACAACCTTTTATTTCAAAACTTCAAAATCACATTTTATTCCGGCTATCTTGTTGAAGCCGTTTCGATTTGCTCGATTTGCGGGAAAAAGCAAAGCCGAGAACCGAAATGCGCAGTCGCATTCGTAGCCGCATCAGACGCATTCGCAGACACGAACCCCGCATACGCACCAGAATACGCATTACCGCCGAACAAAACGCCACGTTCAGAAACTCCACTTGCCGGAATGCTTGTGTAGAAGTAATCACAAAAATACGTTGTAGAACCCGCACCGACTTCAAGGGGCATAATCTCGCCATGTTCACCAAGGATAAGTTTCTTCACATAACCCTCCCGTCTTGGCAAGTTACCACGTAATTGATAATTAGCAACTCCCGAACTTGTGAAATGCGTGGGGTCGTCACAAACGTAAAATTCAGACAACCCGCCATCTGCTTCCGATTGAATCAAGCATTTGCAAGCATCCGTCCATTTCCACAAATGCCCAAAAGGATTTTCAACGCCTCGATAAGATGGAACATTCACTTTGAATGGAACTGCATCATATTCCGTTGGCATTGTATATTCAACAACCCCTGTGTGATTGCCAAGGCTGTTTGTTGTACCACAAGGAATCACCGGGTAATATCCATTAAAATTGCTCCACTTCGTGCCATTCAATGTTGTAACACCCGCACTTAATCCGCCTTGGTGATAACCACTTTCATCAAGTTCGGCATTAAACGCATCTTGTGAATTGAATGTGCAATATTCAACAGCGAACAACCACCATAACTTGCGGTGTGTATGATACAAGTTGCAATTCCATTCGGTTGTACCACGCTTGCGGGCATACGCACGGAAATTAGTTAATGATATTGCCGTTGCGGGCATACCAAGTTGTGTCTTGGCTGTTCCATCACGTGAAGCATCATTATTTCCACCGCGGTAATCCGCATCCATAGAACAAACAGCGGCAAGTTTGCTTGTTGAGCGTTGCACGGTCGCTTCCACGGCTGAAACATAGTCTTTGCGCCAAAGATGAAAACCGGGCAATGGTTGTGTTGATTGTAAATGCCGACATTTGTTGCCGTCCATTTCAAAACGTACATACATATTAGGTAGTTCAACCATATATTGTCCGTCCTTGCCCGTCAAATCTGCCGCCGCGCCGTTATCACGTTTGGTTGAATCATTTGCGTGCAAATAATAATTTACCTTGCCATCATCTTTCAAGATGCAACGGCGCATCAATGATTGCAACGGCAATTCCTTGTGCAATTCCATCTTGCCTATTCGTGTCGGCTTTGGATTTGAAACGGTAATGTCCCATTCAATGCCGTAATAATAATCATAGGCGAATTGTGGCTTCGTGCCACCTACTCCGATAAGTAAACCCATATCAATAGCCCCATTTTAAGTTAATACCTGACAATGATGTTTGCTTCACCGTCTTTACTATTTCGGGATTCCAACCGCATTCAAATTGCGTTTCTATGAAATCGCCATCACTCATCCCGGCAAGCTGCACCGATAACAACACGGGCTGCGTGCCGTCATTTTTGATGTTGAAACTTTGACCGTCCGGCAATGAAAAGTTCTTCATTGTCAATTGGTCAATGATTCCCATCTTTCCTATTTGGGCGGAAACGTGTTCGCCGCTTCTTGTTTCATTCATAATTGAAAGATTTTTGATACAAATTTACGTCTTTAATGTATTACTATAACACAAAGTGGATAAGTGAAGAATAACTTTATGCCAACAAGGATTCAAGATGGTTGATTTCATCCCGTATGGATTGCCTTTCAGTGTGCAATTCTTGTATGTCATAAGGTAATGTCTTACCCACCAACGAACATTCATAACACTTCGTAACCCTGTAATCAGATTCCGAAAGTTGTTGCTTCAATTCGTTTATTTGTGTCTTTATGGCTTCGGGGTCGGTCTTGATTTCCCAAAATTGCACCACTTTGCCATCAATTATTTTACATGAATCAACTGCAATTTGCCCGGATTTAACTTGCGGTTGTTCACTCTTGACAAATTCAAGGAACCCGGATTCCCTTAATTCTGTCATTCTTGAACCGTTGAGTGGTGAACAAAATATCACATCAACCATTCCATTATCTTGTATTTTTGCTAATTCCATAATTATGTTCTATATTGTACCAAATAATAATCAGACGCATAAGCCCTTAATATAACGCTATCACCTTGCGCCATATCAATCCATCCATATCCACCGTTTGGTCTATTTGCGTTGTTATCAACCAAATGTCCACCGTTCACGCCGGATAATCTAATTCTATTCTTATTTCCCAACCATGTTATTTGAATATGCAATGAAAAGGTTCGCATACCGCCCAAATCATTCCATATAGGTGCAAGTTTTGGCAATCTTACCTCTCTATATGAAGAACCAATTGAATGAAAAACATAAGAATGCGTTAGATGAATATAATTTTCAAGTGAATCGGAATATGCTTCACCGATATATCCTTTTTCAAAAACGGCAAGTTTCCCATTTATCAATTGATTTCCAAAAACGGCAAGTGCCTTTGGCTTGTACCATACTTCATTGTTTTCACTGTAACCATCCCTATGTATTTCAACGGTCGTACCCATGTTACCCGACAATTCAAATAAAGCATTGTATGGATAACCTAAAGAACTTAAACAACCTACAAGGGTGCGTTGACTACCATTATAAAAGCGAATAAAGTTGTTCAACAATGCAAGCCCACGTGTTGTGTCTTGTTCAGATGATGAACCATAACCGATTTGTCCTTGTTGGATTCGGAAACCACCTATATACCCGGATATTGCATTTATGACACCCTCAACCGTTGCTTTGGTCATAACAACCGAACCATCTTGCATCACACGGTAAGGCGCAGTTGCCCTGTTTTCAAAAGAAGCACCAGCCCAAAAACGAATAGAGTTTGCCGCCGTTCCTTGCCCTGTCATACCCGCAAGGATGCTTTTATTGTCACCTGCAACCTGAATCGTGCCTGACGTAACCAAACCGCCGTCAATCACGGTCTTTGTATTGTCATAATCAACAGCAACAACCCAATCATTAACATTATAGGATTGTCCTTGGGTCTTTTTAGTCTGACAACGGCGCAAATCTTTACCATTCACCCATAAATCGCCTATATCATAAGGTGGGTAAGGGGTGGACACAAATACACGTCTTTTGCCGTCTGCCGTATCTTGTGCATTGTTGGCGGCTTCGTATGCTTCAATTGCTTTTTGGTCTTCAATGTTCACCCAAGAATAAGAACTTGAATAACGCTTCAATTTCTTTTGTGTTGAGTGATACCACATATCACCAACGTGTTTTGCTTTCATTGCCGTTGTAGTCCAACTTGAAGCCGGGTCGGTTGTCTGAAACCATGTTTCAATCTTTCCGTCAATCTGATTGGTTAAATCGATAATGGCATTGTTGTATGTGCCATTGATAAACTTGTTCAATTCGGTGTTGTCCGTGTACTTGCTTGCCTTTTCCCAATCGCTTGACGTGTAAGAACCCGTTGCCCGTGAAGTCTTACAACGCATAATATCACCGCTGCCGCCTTGAACCCATAAATCACCTACTTCATAAGGGGTGTAAGGGGTTGACGTGAAAATTCTTCGTTTTGTTTTTGCAAGTGCAAGTGCATCATTTGCAAGTGCAAGTGCTTGTGCAACTTCTGAATCTTGAAGAACTTGCCAAGAATAAACCGAACCGTTCTTTATAAATCGGAATACTTTACCGCTTTCCGTATTATAAAACAAGTCGCCCAAATGATTTTCTTTCATTTGGTTGGTTGTCCAATCCTTTGCCGGGGCATTGGTCAATGTAGGGTCGTAGGTTTCAAAGAATTGTTCAATCTGCCCATCCAATTGTGATTGGATTTCCGAAAGAATGCCGGGCAACGTGTTGTTTATAAAGTCTTTGTTTTCCAATGATTCTTTCCCTAATTCTTCAAGGGTCTTTTCTTGCCCATTAGAAGAAAACACAATACGCCCGCCAATTTCGGAATTGTCCAAATCAAAATAGGTTGTGCCGTCTGCCGATTCAATACGCCCGGTTTTGATGAAACGACCGTTCACCATTGTAAAACCATACGTCAAAGCCAAAGAACGAATATTCAATTCGGGGTCAATACTTGATAACGTACCGATTAAAAAATGATAATAATTCACATCATCTTCAACCTTGATTTGGCTTGTGGTGAATATGAACACCCCGGCATTGCCGTTCCTTTCGCACTTTGCATAAAGATAATATGCACTGTTGTTCCCGGTCAATGTCGTTTGACCGTCTGCCATTACCCATGACACCGCCGATTCTTCTTTGATAGTGTAGTGGGTCAAAACACCGCCTTGCCACTTCACCAATCTTGGATTGCCATTGTAATTCGGTTGAAATACCGTGTTAATCAATCCGAATTGCATTGATTTTGCACCTACCGATAAGGCAAGGGTATCAATTGAACCCGGCTTTATCTTGTCGGTATAATAATCGCCATCAGGGTCAAATACCATGTTCAACACTTCACGGCTTGACCGCCAATTTGCACGGGCGCGGGTGGGGTCTTTCAGGCTGTTAATGGTAACAATCTTGTCAAGTTCCACCAAGTCTGAAATCACGCGGTTGGTAATAGTTGCGTTGGTTGTAATGTCCGAAATGGTCAATGTGTAATCGTAGGGGTCAAGGATATTGCGCACAAAGGATTTTATGCGAATAGCCTTGTCCACATCAATGTCGGCATCAACAACGTGCAAGAAATCACCGGGGGCAAAGAAATTCGTTACCGAATCATTTGTTCCCACCAGCTTTTCCAAGAAAGCCTTGGTAACGCTCAATCCATATTGGACTTTGGGTTGGCAATTTTGGTCGTAATACTTGTTTCCGACTTCCGCCAATTTCGCTTCGGCTTCCGCTTCAATATCACTTGGATAAGCGACATCAAGAATCTTGTATTCGTTGCCCACTCCGAATTGGAATGCCATTGAAGTTTCAGACGGGAACACATCGCCCCGGTCGTCGGTTGTCTTTAACAACGTGAACTTGTGCGTTGCATGGTCGTAACTCTTTACCTCGAAATCATATCCGGCAAGATTGCCCGTGTTGAAATGAATCTTTGCCGAAACGCCATTGATAAGATACAATGTTTCACCGCTTGCATTGGTCGCGTTCAAGTCAAACGGAAACTTCTTGTCTATGAAGCTGAATGTATCAACCACAGATTCAACCGAACCCGTGAATGTGGGTTTGACATCATCAAAATTCTTTCGTCCCTCAAAGACACCGTATTTGGCTACCATTTCGGGCTTCTCAATGTATGATTGCCCCTTGGTCTTACCCGGTAAACAAAGGCGGTCAGCGCGATATTTTGAAGTAATGTTTTCGGTTGAACCATACACTTTCAACCGGGTAACAATGTTTGATGAAGAAACATTTTCCCGGTGCAAGTCATACAAGCCGCGTCCTTTGCCATACTCGAAAGTAAAAGGCAATGTTTGCCCGACACGTTCATAAAGATTGACCGTGTAAACCCCATTGGATTGCACAATTTCAAATTCAACATTGAAGTTGGATTGTCCGCAAAGATTCTGCAATACCGACAAACAGTTATCAGATTCACCGAAAGTCAAGGTCTTGTCGCCAATGGTATCAGGACAAGCCCCCAATTTCCATTTACCCGGAAACACACGGTTTGCATTGGCAATAAGAACCGTCATAAAGCGGTGCAAATTACCCGTCAATGTGTCGCCTTGCACATCCTGCAATTCATTGGTGGTGGTGTCAACGGTCAAGTCGTATGTAATGCGGAACAAGTCATATTGCACACCCTCGAATTGCAAGGTATATTGAAATTGGTGCATTCCTGTTTTCTTGACCGACGGCAAGCGGTTCAACTTATAATCGCGTCCAAACACGGTGATTTTATCGCCAATGTTATATGTTTGCGGAAAAGGTGATTCAATGGTAATGTCCACCGTATCTTCCGCATTCAAGCCCCAATTCTGTTTTGCCGACGTTATCCCGGTCGCCGTGCGCCGATTCTGCATTGGCACACGGTTTCCGTTAGGCTGCGTAATGATTATATTCGTTCCCATACAATAATAGCATTTGTTTCAAATGAAGAAATTTCATCAATGCACCCCGTCACTACCGGGAAATAATCACCGTTCACATCATAGTTGTGTGTAATTTTGACGGAATCACCGCTTATGTCATAATCAACCGAACCGTCACCCCAATAGATATTCACATATTTGGTACTCGTCAAAGTGATAGTGCAAGCCTTGGTCGCATCGTTGACGCGAATGTGCTTCAATACTCTTTTGACGGGTTCGGGTTCAATCAACTTCAACTTGAATGTGCCAACCATCAGTTCATCGCTCCATTCCTTTGATATTTCAATGGCATCTTTGCAATACACTTCATAAATCAAAGGTTTCACGGGGTGAACGTCAATGACAAGGCGGTTTGTTCCTTTCTTGTCAAACTGCTGCTCAAAAGTGGTAATCTTCTTGATAAAGTCCATCTTGGATTCAGCTTTGACAAAGCAAGACAATGTGATTTCCCTTGATTCATAGAATTTATGTGATAAATCAACGCTTTCACCGTGGTAATTATCCCAATTCAATGTCGCGGGGGCTTTCATTTTCGGGCGGTTCATCACACCGTCCGAACCCGACACAAATACGCCATATTCCTTGAAGTTTACACCATCCAACAAATAGGCTTGTTGTTTGCTTGTGGACAATTCATTGATAAGTTCATTTTGCGATAAGGCGACATTGTAAATCTTGACATCATCAAGCAATCCAAAGCCGTATTCACCACCGTAATAGTCTTGGCACAAAGACACGCCAAGCAAAGTACTTGATTTGGTCAAGGTCTTTACCAATGATGAATTGACATAAAAATTGAATGATGCACCACGTCTTGTTATTGCAAACGAATACCAAGAACCGGGGGTTGCTTCAATAGGAATTTCAATGAAATTTTCAAGACCTGAAAAATTAAGCAACCAAATCATTTTTTGCGGTGAACCACATTCGATTTCCCGACCTTGTACCCACATCATAATTGAGAAATCAACATTCATGGTGGGTAACACCGATTTGGAAACATCGCAAGTGTCCGACCCGCCAAACGAAATTGCATTGCCGTTCTTTCCGGCAACGAATGCCGCACCGTTCACAACCCCGTCGGCACGTGTTTGGCTATAATCAAAAGCAACCAAAGAACCGTTGCTTTCGTCAAAAGGCATTTGGAAAATAATATTATTCGCATCCATATTCAATAAGTCTTTTTATCTTTTTCCCGGATTTTTATAACGGCATCATTTGTTGCATATCTGTTTATTGAGCCGCCATGATGGTTCACACAAACCTTTGCCCGGTCGCTTGCATAAACACTTATAACGGCATCATCATAAATATCAATCATTACAAAGGCATTGTCTTTGGCAACCACATTCAATTCAGAATTATGCTTGACGAAGATTTCGCAAACTTCATATCCCTTTGCTTCAATGCGTCCACAAGTCTTTCCCAAACACACGCATTTGGGCTTATTTTCGACTTTTATATTGTCATCAAGAAAAACCCCTTGTTTCTCCATAACTCCTTTGAAATGCTCCCTTATGAAGTCGTTTTGGGGGTAATCATTAGCAAGGCAAAAATCAATGCCTTTCAAGTACATTTCCACCATTGCTTCTTTGTTTTGCAAATTCTGCAACTCATTATGCCAAGGTGTACATATTCCTTTGGCTTTTGCTTGCCGGGCAAGTTCTTTTGATAGTTTCATATATTACTTGTTTTATAGTGAAACACTTTCGTTTATGATAAACCTTGCGACCTCAAAGAATCACCCGTTGAATTGCGTTCAAGTATGGTGATAATTCTTTCGATTCTTGCCAAATAACGGTTGTATGCCGTGTTTTGGGCAATGGTGTTCAAGGCTTGCAATGATTGACGTAAAATTGCCGTTGATTCAAGTTGGTTGATACGGATTGCATTCATTTGTCCGGCAACAATACTTGCGGTTTCTTCTGAAACGCCCTTGACTGCTCCCGTCAATGAATCATCCGTTTCTTCAACATTCAAATCCTTAAACAAATCCTTGTAAATGCCCAAGGCTTGTTCATAATTGTTGGCGGCTGCTTGCACCTTGGCTTTGAATGCTGCAATTTCATCATCCGTCAAACCGTCAAAGATAAAATCATCACCATTCCACCAACCCATTGAATTTTCCAATTGGTCAAGTGCGCCTTGAAGCTGTTGTTCCAAGAATTTCTTTTTCAATTGGTTTACAATCAAGTTTTGTAAAACTTGATTCACTGTTTCTTCAAAAGCCTTAGCCGAATCTTCACCAGCCTTGAAAGCGGTTGCCAAGTTATCCGCCAATTGGGTTGCAAAGTCTTTCGCATTGGTCTGTAACAAGTCATTTGAAATTTCATCGTACATATCCGCAATTTGGCGTTCCAATTCGGCATATTGTTCCTTAAATTCATCAACCCTGCCCCAATCGGTGTCCTTTTTAGAAATTTCCGCTTCCCAAGATGCACGCAAATGTTCTTGTTGTTCTTTCATGTTGCGAATTGCGGCTTGTTGGTTCTTGTACACCTCACCGCCCAAAGCCTTGTCAATAGCCCATGAAAGTTGAGTGTAAGCCTTTTCAAGTTGTGAAATGGCTTCTTGGTGCTTCTTTATTTGCTTTTCTGCTTTTCGGTCTTTGAAGTTGAACAAATCAAATGCAGACGACAATATGCCGATTGAACCTTGAATCATAGATAAGGGATTGCCCGTTGCGATACCTGTTGCAAGTTGGCTTGCCCCATCCATAATTCCGCCAATGTCATTCATTATCGCTTGGGTTTCTTCGTCCATTGTAATGCCCATCTTTTCCAACCCGGACGTTACGGCATCAATTGTTCCGCCCACAAGGTCAATCGCACCGCTTGCGCTTTCAAACATATTGGTCAAAGCCTTTTTCTTGCTCTCATCATCCGCCGCCTTGCCATAGTCCTTGATAGATGAAATAAGTGCTTTGAATGGGTTGCGCTCCTGAATTTCATCTTTTATTTCCCCGATTTTGTCTTTCAATGTTTCAAGGTCTTTCGGGTCAAACTCAATACCAAGATATGCACCATCAAGATTGTTGATTTTATCAATCAGCTCTTGAAGTTTCCGGGTACTTATTTCGTCAAGGTCGCCAAACATCAATTCCCAATCCGGGTGTGCCTGTAACTCATCAAGGGCGAATTTGGAAAGGGCTTTGGCTTGCGCTTTGTTCAAGGCTTCTACCATTTCAGTATTGCCGACCGCTTGCGCTGCTTTGCGCTTTTCCTCGTATTCATCAATGATTGCTTGTTTCTTTTGTTCAAACGTGCCATATTCCGACAACATCGCATCATAATCAATACCGCCAATGCCGTTTACATCATCGGTGTATTTGTTTTTACGGTTTTGTATTGCCGTGTCAATATTGGCACGTTCCGCGTCCGTGGTGGCTTGTTCCCTTTGCCGCATAAGCAAGGCGACATCATTGTTGAATTGTTCTTCAAGACGGCGTTTTTGCTCAACGTATGAAGCATATTCAGCCAACAACGCTTCGGTTTCTTCTTTCAACTGCTCTTGCGTGTTCTTTTCGGCTTCATCAAGGGATTCGGCTTTCGCATTGTCCACTTCCGTTCCATCATTCGCCAATTCCTTGCGTTTTTGCTCAATGATTTTGAGCATTTCAAGAACGGTGCTTGCATTGGTCAATTGTTCATTCAATTCTGTATTGAACGCTTCCAAAACCGTTGCTTTCGTTTCTTCTGCAATGGCATCATTGAGTTGCCGCAATTGCTTGTTTTGCGACTTGGTTCGATTGGCAACATCAACCGCCAAAATTTGGTCGCGTTGATTTTTCAAATAGTCAATATATGTCGCCCCCTCTGCAAGCAACTTTTCAAACTCCTTGTGTGCTGATTGAATCAATATGGCATCACCCGAATTGACCCACTTATTGAATCGTTGATATTCGGTTTTATACTTGTTCAATTTTTCCAAGAATGGGTCTTTATTGGTTTGGCTTCCACCCGTGGTTGTTTTCTTGCCTGTTATTGAATCGGCTTTTTTCTGTAAATCCTCTATTTCCTTTAACTTCTTCTTGTAATCATCATTATTGGTAAGGCGTTTCAAGGCTTCTTGTTTCACTTGAATGGCTTGTTCAATAGCCCCCAATGTTCCATCCGCATACGTTTGTGAAGCATCAATTCCGGCTTGTTTCATCAAATTGAAGCCGTTAGATTCTGCTTTGGCTGCATCGGTAAATCCTTGGGTGATTTCTGTGCGCAATGCTTCAATACTTGCTTTTACCTTTGCCTTTTCTTCATTAGGAACAACATAAGTTTCTGTTGTCCAATATGCGCCCATTCCTGCACCATGTTTAATTGAACGCGTTTTGGTTACATTATCCGGCATCGCATTGTATGCTTGTTCCTTTTCCATCAAAGTTTTCACCTTTTCTTGGGCTTGTTGAACAAGAATCATTGCTTTGGCTTTTTCAATTTGCGCATTGATGAATGCTTGCTTATTATTGATAAGTAGATTTTCGGCATCTGTAACCCCATTGATTGATACCCCCAAATCATCAAAAGCCTTTTTGTTGGCTTCAACAAATTTTTTCTTGGCTTCCATATCATCACCAAGGGCATTCCATTTTACCGATAATTCTTCAATTGATGCAATAGGCTTGTAAGCATTTTCCGCAACGGATTTATACCATTCTTCTTGTGCTTTCTTGGCTTCATTCGCTTTACCGACAAAGTGGGAAACAAGTGCTATCAATGCCGAAATTCCTGCAAGAATCCAACCGAATACCGGGATTGACTTAATCGCCGCACCGACCATTCGGAATGCCCCGGCAAGACCTATATTCGCGGCTGTTCCTGCTGTTGCCGCTGCTGCTTGCGCTCCCGTTGCAGCAGTGTTTGCCCCTTGCGCCACCGTGTTTGCTCCTTGGGCGGTTGTATTTGCTTGGGTCGCTGCCGTGTGTGCGGATTCTGCCGCCGTACTTGCAATGGTCGCGGTTGTATCTGCTACCGTTGCGGCGGTTGATGCAACTTGTTCACCACGCCCGATTGCCAACAACTTGTTCCACCACTCTTTCAAGCCGTTAATGGTTACAAGTTGAAAAGCCGAATCCTTGTTTAAAGTTTGCGCCACTTGTTGCAATCCAATGGTGATTGACATCAAGGATTGAACTTTCAACATTATCTTTTGCAAATTCTCATTTTCTCCGGCAAACAATGATATTGCACCTTGGGCGGCTGTAAATCCGCCAACAACACCTGACAATCCTTGAATCATGCCTTGAAATTGGGCTTCATCATTTGCAAGAACGCTTCCTTGTGCTTGAATATCCCCTTGAATATCCATCAAACGCCCAAGTTCTTCTTCCAATTCCTTATAAGCGGCACTTTGTTCATCTACACCATCGGCAATCAATGACGCCATTTCTTCCTTTAGGTCACGAATACGGGTGCGCAAAGAAACATGGGATTGTGCCGTTTTATCTGCTTGCTTGGCTACTTCTTCCAACTTGCCCGCTTCTTCTTCAAGTGCATCTGATTGTTCGCGCAATTCATTTAAAAGTTGTTGGCGAACCGTGATTTCACCTTTGATTGCGTCCGCTTGTTGCTTTAATGCCCTGTAATCATCATCACGCCCGGACACAAAAGCATCGCTTGCAGCATGGCTTAATCGGTCGTATTCATCATTTAGGCTTGCAATAACCCTTTCATGTTCTTCACAAGCCGCACCAATTTGCCCCAACATGGCACGGATTTGGTCGAATGACATTGCACAACGCACATTGGTTGATTGTAAATTGTTCAATTCAACCGTTAATGCGGTAAGGGCTTTCTTTTCCGCATTAAGTTCTTGTTTTACCGCAATGGCTTCACTCATCAAGATTTCTTGTGTATCACCGGGTTCAATTGCATTTATCTTTGCGTCCAAATCCGAATATTTGTTTTCCAAATCCTGAACAACCTTGCGTTGGATTTCAATACATTCAACCATTTCTTGTGTGGTTCTGTCCATTACATCACCACTGCCAACAACGGCATCGGAAAAACCTTGCACCCGTCGCAAGGTTTCATCTATCGCCATATTTAGTTGGTCATTGTCCATTATGGACTTGAAAGACAATGCCCCACCGTCAATTTCTGCCATATTACATCAAACTATTTACATAATTCAAAATTTGCTCACTGTTGTTTTCCGTCAATTCGATTTCTTCAACCCCGGTGTCATTGTTCATGTCATAACTTGGGGCATCAATCATCATACGTTGGACAACCGACCATGCAATGCCGTGTAACAGATAATCATAAGTCCAGCCGAAATGTTGGCATATAGCCCCCCGGCGACCGCATGGACTGTTTAGACCTCGTTGTTTTCCTCTATCCGAATCGGCATTGTGGTTCTTTCTTGCTGCATCAATCGAATAGAGTTCATAAAATCCCCAAGATTGCACATTGCATTCACAAGGACATAAAGTTTATACAAAACGGATGGTTTGATTTTACGGGCAAACAAAGAAGTCAATTCTTCAAGTCGCTTGGTATCTTCAACCCACCGTGTACCACCTTTTCCATGTATCGGAATCAACCTATCTTCACCAAGTACGGCGATTGCAATAATCCTTGCACACCGAATCGAATGTTTATGGGCAAGCCCCCTTGCGCGTTTCATAGAATCCTCTGACTTCATCAATGATTCGTCAATGGTCAATTCGATTGTTTCGGCTGAAATTCGGTCAAGGGTTGAAAGGGTCAATTCGTCAATTTTGAACGTGCGTGTAATCTCGTGCGGTATATGTCTTTTGAAAAGCCCAAAGAACTTCTTTTTAACCTCAAAATCGGTGTCTTTGACCTCAAATGACACACCTTTATTGATAAGGGTGTTGAGTTCCGCCCGTTCTTGTTCAAGTTTAATTTTATCGTCTGTCATACACTTTATTAAAGAATGAAGCCCCCAAAGCTGAAACACTCCGGGGGCTTCGGGTTTACGTTAAGATTGCACCCCGATTTTTATTAGGGTTTCTTCGGTGTTCCTTTCAAGGCTTTTCCGGCTGACACCGCCATTGGGGTAACGGTGAAATCCACAAGGAAAATTCCCTTTGCGGACATATCGGCATTGATTACCGCTTCAATATCTCCATTCGGTATATCAAAATCCAATCCCTTTTCCGTTATTACCCGGATTGCCTTGTTTGCAACCACTTCATCGCCGTTATACCCCCAAGCTTCCTCAATTTTTTCACCACCAACGTATGCCACAAGGTCGTCCACGTTTGCATCCATAATTGAAAATGTCAATTTAGGAATCTTGCGTGACTTCTTGCGCACTTCAGGGGCTGCCATACCCTCTTCGTAATGCTCGGTTACATCGGCGGCATCTTGGGCAATCTTGCAAGTGTCCTTATAGGTCTTGCCAATCTTGGACATTTCAATGGGCATCGTCCCATTCGGGGCGGCTGCACCGACCTTGATTTCACAAAGTCCAAGGGTGATTAAAGATGTTCTACTTTCTGCCATACTGCTATGGATTTAAAATTTATTCAATTTGAATGTTCCAATCAATGCGGATGTTGATAAAATGTTGATGGGTATTCGGTTCATACATTATCAACATATTACCCGGTATAATCATCAACCCATCAATATTCGCATTTCTCACAAGTTCCAAGGCTTCTTCCGCCAAGGCTTTCAACCGTGTGCGATTTGCCGAAACTTGCATCTTGCCTTTGATTTTCTTGCTTGTGTCCGGGGTGTATATATTGATGTTTGACGTACCGATTTGGGGCAATGTGTCTTGCGACAAATCAATGGTATTCACAACAATATCTTCATCGGTTGAATTTTCGGGTCTGTCATCACCCACATAACAACCGCCTTTGATGGACGTTTTGCCATTAAGCAATTCAAACAAGATTCCGTCGGTGTCAAATGCTGTTTTCATTATTCCGCTGCACGTTTGATATTCGTTATCAACTTTTCCAACATTCGGGGCAATTCCCGTTCTGCAAGATGTTCGGCACTTGATAGCACGTTATATCCTTTTGCTTCAACATAGGCGGCATAATTCATTCCGGCAACCACAACAAGGGCAACACCCTTGGTTTCCTTGCCGATTTTTTCGGCAATGCTTTGTCCTGCCTTAACACCTTTTGCCGCCGCTTCACTTTCCGCACCACTTGCGGCATCAAATTGACCATGTATTGCAACGCCATCAACAAAAATTTCATATCCTGTTGACGAAAGCAAAGCCCCCGTCTGCATCATATAGCCTTTGTTGTTTCGCGCTTCAATCAAGCACATTTCACCAAGCCTTTGTAATCTTTCAATCTGCTTTTGCTCGACCATATCCAAGAAAGCATCAAAACGCTTCTTGACATCATCTTTGGTGAAGTTCGCTTTTATACCCATAATCTTGAATGCAATTGTGAGGGGTCAAAGTTCAAGCATATTCCGGCAATGCGTATGTCCGTACAATCAAGGTCGTTTGCAATAATCACCCTTGTTCCCTTGTTTACCCTTGGGCAAGTTTTGGGGCATTGAATTACAGATGTTGCCTTTTGGTATTCACCCCCGGCAACTTGATATTCCGTGCCTTTGCCGTCGGATTCCTCGCGGCACATGGATATGAATTTGCGCGACGTTTTACATTCCGTCCAATTGCCTTGCTCATCCTGTATGGATTCCACGGATTCTTCGATGAATAGGTAATGCGGATATTGCTTCACGTATGCCATAATCACCAAATATTTGAACGGTTACGAACTTTCGGACGTGCGACCAACACATTTTCTTTGCCCAACTCATTGCACAATGCAGTATAATACAACTTGACGGCTTCCATATTCCAAGAAATCGAATATCCACCCTCGGACACGTTTTGCAACATACCTTTCAGGATTACGGACATTCGGTTGTAAACCGCCACGTCACACGCTTTTACATCTGCTTTATCATCTGCATCAAGACCGCCTTTTGCCAAGATAACATCAATATCATCTTCTACAAGGTTAAGTCCATTCAATGATTTGGTCAAATACTCTTTGTTTGTCATAACTTACTTTCTTGCAAAAGACCTTGGGACGAAACGACCGAAATCATCGCGTCCCATCGGTCAGTGTTAGTTTTTATTCCAAGAAGTTGCGTTGGTCTGCATCAACACACTTCTTCCAGCAAGATTCCAAGCCGGGAAAAGGTTTGCAATTCCCTCGGTAACTTCCTGAATGGGTGATTCATTGGAATACTTCTTGACCAAAGTATGTCCGTGCATAACCTTTTCGGCAACACTACCGGGCATTTTCTTTGCATCAATAGGCTTTTTCCAATAGGTTTTTCCAAGAACCTTGCTTTCAGAGAAAAGAATAACATCATCTTCAAACGGATTTGAAGTGTTGCGCGTTCCGTCTGCAAGTTCAATCGTAATGTCTTGGTCAATTACGATAATCTGCAAACCGCGATACAATTCTTTCTTTTTGGCAAGATATGCGTTGACAGTTGCCAAATCCGGTGCATCTTGCGTGCCTGTTGCGTTCTGAATGAATGAAGAACACTTCTTCAAGACTTCTTCTTGTGAAGCAAACTTTTCAAAGGTATCAACATTCATAAACGCAAATTTGTAGGTTGCACCATATAATTTCTTACCCAACTTCAAAGCTGCTGGGAAATCCTTTGTCAAAGGCTTTGCAGCCGTACCCGACGAATAAGAAGTGGTAACACCAATCTTTTGTTCCGCCGGAATCAGGTAATCAACATCATATTCGGTAACAACTGCCGCATTGTTGGAATTGGTGAACTTGACCTTGCCAAGCGAAATTTGGCGTAATGCAATCCATTCGGCACGGGCTGCAACACCATCCCAACAAAACTTGGTATCTTCCGCCCAAAATTCGACAAGTGCTTTCAAGTCGGGGTTGTTGCTCGACATTGCAACCATTATGTCGTATTCGGTCAATTCATCTTCATTCTTTTCTTTTGAAATGGTGATTTTCGGAATATCACCTTGAATGCGTGAAATGGCTTCACGGGTCTTTCTCGGAATTGTCGCACCCCTTGCCACAAGGTCGGCGGCAATCTTCAAGCCCGATTGCGCTTCAAGCATCTTCCACGTCAGAAAGTTTGTTTCTTTCAACGGGAAAAGGGTTGGATAATAGTAATCTTTGAGGTCGTAACTACGAATTACGGCTTCCATATCCTTTTCATTCAACCCAACCATCAATGATTTCTGCATATTGGTTTACTTTTGGGGTTACACATAAACAATTGATTTCAATGCCGATTTAATGGCATTGTCCACGGCGGGGGCATTGGCTTCTTTTACCACACCGATAACCCACGCATCAACAAACAAGTTGTCGCCATGCTCAACATCATAGTTCGACCCCGCAATGGCAACCGGGGTAACTTTCAATGTCTTGTTGGCTCCACTTGATTCAAATGCACAAGTTCCGGCGGTAATCTTCGCTCCAAGCGTTGTTCCGACGGTGATAACGTCCTTGGCTGCATCGGTCTTGTCAATAGCCGTAATGGTCTGACCGTTACAAGCTGCCGTTGCGAATCGGTCGCCAACTTTGAAATGGTGTCCTTTTGCCACTTCATAAGTCGTTGCCGCTTCGGTCGCTTCGGTGATTACTTGCGCCGTCTTGCAGACCACATAAAGACCATTTGACCCCTTACCAAGGGGCGTTCCCTCAAACAATGCCGACCCACCCAAGTTTGCAACCTGAACGGTTACACCACCGGGAATGTCCGCTACACGGTGAAGAATGCACTTCACAATGCGATTGTCCTTTTTCCTTTTGATTGTCAATGACATTGTTTTGAATTTTAGAATTTGACTTAAATTTCTTTACCCTTAAACGTGGTGTTTTCGGGTTTAAGGCTTTCTACATATTCGGCAACTCCTTTTGAAATACCGCTTTCTTCCTTTTGGGAGAATAGCGGGCTTCCGCCTGAATTGCTCAAATCAATATCAGCCTTGTTTTGATTTGCTGTTGCAATGTCCGCTTCCTTGCCTGTCAAGTATTCATTGAAATCTGCATCATCCTTGAAGTTCATCCGGGCAAAGTCTTTCAGGGTTTGAGCCTTGAAATTTTCGTCCTTACATCCGTTTAACTTCTCGTTCAATGCCTGAAGCCTTGTTTCGGCAATAGTCTTTGCTTCATAACCATTCAACTTATCATTCAAAGGGGCAACCGCCGCATCAACTGCTGCTTTTACAATGGCTGCAATGTCGTCGGGGTCGGTGTCTTTCGGGTTCTTCTTACCGCCGGGTTCGGTTTTCTGAACCAAATCGAACTTCTTTTTCAGATTGGTTTCAAAAGTTTTGTTGCTTTCGGACACTTCCTTGTCCACATCGGCGCGGTAATCCTTGACAAACTCATTCACTTGCGCATCGGTGAACTTGTCCACAAGGGTTTTCGCTTCATCTTCGGTCGTGCATTGTAACGCAAGTGAACGTGCCAATGCAACAAGTCCGTCTTTTCGCACGCCTGAAAACTTTGCAATCAGTAATGCCAAAATTGTTTCTTTCATTTTCCGATAATTATAATGTTAAACAAATCAATCACAAAAGTATTATGTTTTATAGTGATACACATAGAAATAAACTTGAACTTATGCTTTACTTATCCACATTTTTGCACTGCATTTGCATTTTTCTTGCTTAAAATAGTTGTTTTATTAAATATAACGCTTATCTTTGCGGTGTGTTACTATAATACATAACAGATAATATTCGCAACAATGGAAACATCACAAGTAAAAGGTTACTTCACGAATGAAGATAAATTTATTCCAAAAGGGGAATACAAGCCAACATCAGTTGATGAATACAAAGCATCGGTTGATTTCTTGATTCTCTCATGTGGCAATCGCTATGCAATCAGCTTCAACAAACCAATTGAATTGAAATGCAATCGTTCAATCAGCCGGGCAAACTGTGGCGGTTATGTGTATTACGTTACCGACAAGGCTTTGGCACAATTGAAACAACAATATTCATGGTCGTGTGATTTTTAATGCGACTTAACTTCTAAATTTTCGTAACAATGAAACAATTAACATTTAATCTTTTTGATGCAATCAACCGTGAGGGCATAGGCAACCATATTTGGGGACTTTGCCAAGACATTGACAACACCGCCGATTATTTCGGAACGGTTGAATCCATCCAACTTCAAGGGCAATTTGTTTATGTCTATCGTGAAATAGATGAAACATTTTGCTTTATCAAAGAATCCACGTGCGGCAAACCGACTTATACATTAAGCGTTGCCAACAATGAATTTATTGATTTATATGAACTCTGACATTAACCCGGGTGGGCAACCACCCCACAAATTTTCGCAACAATGAATATTATACGTTCCAAAGAAACAAGGCTTTTCAATTCTCAACTTCGCATCATTGACTTAAAGGGCTACAAGTTCAATACTCCCAAGGGGATTTGTACATTCAATAAGGGGTGGGGACTTGCAATTTTAGGAAAGGGGTTTGTGAAATTCAAATCAGAACAATTGCCGATTCCTTACAATCCAATAGGGGGCAAGAAAGCACTTCAATCAATAATTGATGCCGGGGGCTTCATTCATTACAACGACATTGAATTTGTTATGCCACTTAATTAAATAATCAGGGCGGCTTTCGGGTCGCCCACGAAACTTTCCGATATGAAACGATACTTTGTGAATGGCATTGAAATAAGCGAGCAAGAAGCAAAAGCCATTGAACAAAAGAACCAAGAATATATGAAAAGCCCCGATTTATCAGATTGGGCAAAATGTGAATTTATAATGGTAATCAATTCTTAATGACTATGTTAATAAAAGAAATAAAACAAGCCCTTATCGGCAAGACAATATCATATTATGATGGTTGGGATGGTTCAAGCAATTATTTCAAAATTGGCTATCTGAAAAAGGATGGTTCAAGTGTTCGTGTATTCCCTGAAAAGGGTAAGGGTTGGGGTGTGTTTATTCCAATTCGCATAATCCCCATACTTATTGAGAAAGGGGAACATAAAGAATCTAACGAAATTGAACGGTGTTCTTTTGAAACAACGTGGAAATTACTATAACCAAATGTGTGTTACTATGAAACCAAAAGGAAATGGACTTGTGGAAATTGCCGGAGAAAGAACCGTTGAACATGGTTTTTTCTGCATCAAGTTGGTACGTTCCTTAATGAAGAAGCCGAAATGGGAACGGAACAATATGCACAACTTTGGGAACAAAGATTTGATGAAGCCAAATCCGGGCAATGTGCTTATTCTGAGAAATGCCCGATTTATGCAAGGACAATCAAGAAAAGTGGGCTTCAATTAAAATTGTTTTAATTACTATATTAAATAAAATAATTACCTTTGTATGGAAAAGACAAGTATTGAAACACTCGCAAGCCAATACGGTTTGACGGTGGATTTCGTGAAAGAACTTCACGACAAGATTGTGGACAAGGAAAACTTTGCCCGTGCGGTCAAGATGTTTAATGACGGCTTGTTGCCGTATGATATGGCGACCGGGAAAGACCCAATCAATGTTGCCGAATACCGTAAAACAGTTGCCGGGAACTTGCGTGGCTTCCGGCACAATCAACAAGAAAAGGTCAAAGAAGCAATGGAACAACAAAAAAGAATTGTTGATTATTACAGTGCTTGCACAACTTTGGCATATCGGCACAAGTCAAATAAAGCCGTCAAAGACATTGTTTTCATCAAAGACGGACACTTGGTTGCCTTTGCACGTTTTGAACCCAAACAAGGCGGCATATATGCGGCTAACAATGAAGTAATGCCGGACTTCCATTGGCAACCGCATGAACATTTGGCACGATTGCGAAAGTTGAATAAAGCCTTTTATCGGCAAGTGAAAAAGGTGGCATTCAATTCACCCAAAGAATGGTTTAATTTTAATTTGAAATGATATGCGTTTATCTATCAATGACAAGGAATTTGAAGCAATATCCTTTGCAATAGACCAAATTGAATCCGCATTGGAATCATCGGAAGACTTGGAATGGAACGAACTTGCACTAAAACATCAAAAATCTTTGTACACCATTTGTGAAAAATTCAAGACTGAACGCACAAGGGTTGAAGAACTTAATGAAGCAAGAAGATATGTTCGCTCAAGAAGTCCTTGGCGACCGCAAGCGGAAATTGATAAACTCGCAAGGGCTGTTGTCAAGAAGAAAAACGAACTACGATGAACGGAACAACCATATATCACGTTTGCTTTGGCGACGACAACCATCATTATTTCGGCTCGATTGCCGCCATATTCGACACGTTCACCCCAGTTGAATTGGGCGTATCAAAGTCGCGGTTGTGGGCTTACGGTATTACTGAAACAAAGCCTTATCGCAATAACAAGTGCATCATTTATAGGGGTGTGATACATCGAAAAAAAACGAATAGAAAACTACCACAAAAATGAAAATTGAACAATATTGCATTAGTCTTGGTATCAAGGATAAAAAGGATTTATCCGACAAGCAAATTGAAGAATGGGGACGATATTTAAGCCCCGGGGGTATTCTTTCTCAAATTTTTATATTAGGCACGGAATTAGATAAAAAAAATGCCGTTGCTATGTTGCGAACTGCAATCAATAACAACAAGCATTTTCAATATTCTTACATCATCAATGAAAGTGAAGAAGACGTTGAGTTAAAAGAAAAATTCAAAATATGGCTTGATTAAGGTTTTGCCATATACTTTTCAATGATTCTTCGCATATCATCATATAATTGGGGCGCAATTTCTTTGAATATAGGGTTGCCGCCCCAATAGTTTTCAGAACAATGGGCGATAAATTCGGCAAGCTGTTTATCTTGTGTCCAATACTTGACATCATGCCCCCTTGGTCGGATGAATTTATGCCCGGAAATTGCAGCTTGCAAACAATCGGTAAATGCTCCAAGTTGTTCTTCAAATTCCATTTGTAATGCTTCTTGTTCTTCGCATTTCGCAAATAATTCTTTTTTCAGCCTTTCGGCTTCATCCATTTTGCCTATTTGTTTCAACTCTTGATATTGCTTCCAAGCATTATCCCTGAATTTATCAAAATCAGCCCCGAATTTATCAAGTTTTTCTTGAATAACCCCTTTGAGCCTTTCTCCCTCTCCCGCATTGATAACCTTTTTCCAATCGTCATAAATCTTCATCAATTCGCTTTTAGATTTAAGTGCAATTTGATGGTCAAAGGCGTGTCCAAATTCGTGATAGAACAATCCTTTTCGATACCACGGTGATTTGGACATTCGTTGAAGATTATCATTTTCAAATGATATATTCACATATTTGTAAGTCGGTGAATAATGCGCACCGTTCTTTAATGCGACCAATGGAACAAAATCTTTGAGTGAATCGAAAAATTCCTTGCTTGGCAATGCTTCCATCATGCCGGGTATCTTTTTTACATAGTCTGTAAAAATGTTGTATGGCATATTGGGTGAAATGTTATCAAATCCTATTTGCTTAACTTCTTTCAATGATGCAAGTTTATAGATGTTGTAAGCCTTTTCAATTTGCACATACACTTTCTCATATCCCTTATTTACAAAATCATGTTCATTTATCGCCTTTATTGCTTCATTGTAAGCCTTGCGCCATTGAATAGGAATCTTTGTTGATGAAACACCTTTTAATTCCTGTAAATGGTCAATTGATTTGAAACAAGGTTTCGCTTGTCCGTTCATCAATGATTTATGACTTGACCAAGATTTCAATTCATAACCAAGCCATCTATCAGATTCACCATTCTTTATTTTTTCACGGGCGGAATCAATATAACCTTGGAAACGCGATTCTTTACCATAGAAATGTTCCAAGTTATCCATCAAAGTAGATAGACGTTCTGCATTTGTCGCTTTTGTCTTATCAGACTTAAATTGCCAATCAGGGGCTTTAATTTTAAGAACATCATCGTTGGATGCTTGATTTGTTGCTATCTTACTCAACAAGTCTTGAAGTCTTTTCTTAAATACTTCTTTACCTGTAATCCAATCACGCTTATCACCTGTAATGGCGGCAATGTCGTTGAGTATTTCCGAAACATCAATATTATGTTTCCGGGCTTCTTTTATGGCTTCTGTTGCATCCGCGATATAATTCTTGTATTCCTGCATCACTACATCAACACGACCATGTAAAACAGAAATTGCATTGACAACACCGGACGGATTGCGGTTTTGGATAGCATCATCAAGGATGAATGTATTTAAGCCCCATTCATTGCACATTGCGCGGATTGAAGATATTTGCGGCTTCAATTGGTCAAGCTGCCTTTGTATCGGGTCAATCTTCGGTTGGAGTGAAATAATATCCAACTTCAAGCCTTTGGACAATTGACCATCCTTGAAGTTGTCTTTAATGAAATAGGGTGTTGAAGCCCACTTCTTTTGTGCTTCTTCATGGTTTTTCACCCATTGCTTAAACCCGTCCGGCACATCGGTAACAAGGTTCTTGGCTTCCAACTTCTTGTATTGCGTGCCATGCAATGCAGCTTTGAGGTCGCCAAGTTCATTTTCATCAAAGGTTTCTTCATCCATCAAGATAGGCACGGCATAACACATACATTGCGGATGCCACCCCTTGAACTTGAATGTTTTCGGATAACGCCCAACCAACTTTTCACATATATCACACTTGAACAATGGTTCATGGTTGCTTCTGCGAATTTCATAACCAACGACAAAATCAAGTGATTGCCAACGCAAGAAATCACTTTCACGATAAGCCATATTGATTTCGGAACGTGTAAGGCGCATCGCATTCTTATATGAAGAACGGTAAACACCTTGTCCGGGGTGGAATGCTTTGGCGGCTTTTGACAACACAAGGTTTCCGCGCTTATCTCTTACACGGCGGAACAATCGGTTTGGCTCTTTAAGGTTTTCCCTGACATCACGGGATAATTGGGCGGCATTGCGACCCTCGCCCAAACCTACATCAAGGGCGGATTCCAATTGTGCTTTGTATTGCCCTACATATTTCCAAACCCTTTGCGAAAGGTTCATTCCCTCAACTTTGCGTCCTTGGAATGTCTGTAACGCTTCCAAGTTGCGGTCTTGCATCTTCTTCAACCTTGCTTTGCTCAACTTGGACGTGTCCATTATTGAAGCAATGAAGCCATCATTCTTTTCACAAGCGAACAACCATTGTTTCTTTGACCCCGTTTCAATAACTGTTATCATTCGGTCGGCAAGTTGCTTTGTTATACCTTGCATTACAGATTTAACACCGGGGTAATCATCAAAAGAAAAGGGTTTGTCGGGGTCGTATGTACCTTTTGCCACCGCCTTTGCAATCTCGGTGGTGGCACGGTCAAACAAGGCATTCACGGCTTGTGTGTATTGTTCCGTTTGCCTGTAATGTGCTGCATCGTATGATTGAATCGAAAACCGCGTTGTCTTTTGTCGCTTTGCCATTATCTCCGAATTTTGAAGTGTTCACATTGTGGGTCGTTCAAGAAACGGCAATATTTGCCATTCGTGTAATAGGGGCAACGACACATGAAAGGCTTGCCATTAGCCCCGATTTCATGCCAATCATAAGAATGGGCGCAATCTTGACAATGGTATTTGACTTCCGCTATTTTCGTTTTATTCCGTTTTGCCATAGTACGTACCTTTTGATGTTACAAACTCACCGTGTTTCAATCGGTCAAATGTGCCTTTCTCAACGTGGCAACGGTGTACACCGCATGAATCAGCCACCCAAACAATCCATTGGTCAGGGACACTTTCAACCATCGGCTTTTTCAATATCACATCATAACGGGTCGTGTTATGCGCCGGGATAAACGCTTTCCCGACAACATACCCACTTACCGGGGTTTCCTTGCAGCTTGCAAGACAAAACACCATCAACATTATAAACAAGACCTTACGCATCGCCATCCAATTGAGGTTCACCAATCATAAATGAATTTTCCACGGTTGATTGCTCTTTGATTTTCTGCATCGTCAAAGCCACATCCTTTGAAATACCAGCCTTTTCAACCGATTCTTCTTGTGATATTACGGGCTTGTTGCCGTTGGCGGTAAGCCAATAATTCAAATCTTCAAGTTCATTGGTAAGCATATAAGGCACAATTTCGGGTTCAATCATTATGGCTTCACAATCCCTTTCCCAAGCGGTGTTCATTTGTCCTATATATGCCAAAATGATATTCACACGCCTTTGCAAGTAATCATCGAAAATCTCCCTTTTATCCTGAACTTTCAAATGTGCATCCATGAATAACAGCTTCAAAGCAATGCCACTTATCGCCCCAAGCCCCTTGACCGCATCAAATGAAATATCCGGGGTTTGGGTGATTGTGTAAATCATCTTCAAAAGGGTTTCGATTTCAAGTTTCACAGATTCCGGGGCATTCTGCCAAGAAACATAATTCATTGTTGCGCCATCTTCACCCTCGATTACCGAACCTGCTTCACCTTTCTTTGACCAACCATTGATTTGCCCGGTGACAAAAAGTTTCGGGCTTGCATGATAATCGTTGGTATCGGCAAAGTTTGATAGCAAGTGTTCCAAGCGGTCAATCAGCTTGTCCACATCTTCCGTTTCAAAATATGGTTGATAACCATAAGCAATCGGAATCTTGCCAATTGCAATCGGTTTAGGATAACCGGAGGCTACATCATAACCGTTTGCCCCATTCACCCACAACCAATGTTCCTTGTCCGTGAATGTTTCAAAGTAATCAATTGAATTTTCGCCATTGTCCTTACGGCTAAATGCTCGTGAAAATGCTACCATATCGCCCGTTTCATCGAAGTATGGATAAAGAGTATCGCCAAATTCAGGGGCAAACAAAGCACAACGCAACTTGTGCTTGGCATTGAAGCCATATTTTGAATGCGGCTTTTCAACCGTGTACCAATATTCCGCACATTCCTTGAATCCGAATATCGCACGGGCAATCTTTCGGTTCAATGAATTGCTTTTGACATCATACAAGATACGGTTCAAAGCGTATATGATACCCTTTTCATTGTCATTGGTCGGGGTTGCATTATATTCGGGCGGATTACCGAAACAGAAAGACACGGCGCGTTTGATTATCAACTTTTGAATGGCAAGTGCAACCCTTGCCACCTTTTCCGTTCTGAAATTGACCGCTTCACCATCGGTTGAAATAACCTTTTGTGCTGAATCCGCTTCATTGTCGGCATCTACTTTCACCCTTTTATCCGGGCGCAATATCGGGTCGTTCACATCGTGCAATTTAGGATTCAATGCCTTTTTTGCACATTCCACATCGGGTTGTGGTATAAATCGGCAAGACTTCAATTCCGAAATGACATCATTTGCCGTCGCTTTCTTAAATATTTCTTCAATTGGCATATTGTTATTGTTTTATAGTGATACATTAAAATCCAAAAAGACTTGCCACATCCGATTTCTTGCGGTTTGCACGTTTTTCTATCGTACCCGTCAAAGCATCGGGGGCATCATCATGTTCATTCTTTCCGGCTTTCAGATAACCGCAAATAGCCTTTGCAAATTCGGGGAATAGGCTTTTCCACCCTTGGGGCATAAACGTGAGGTTCTGAACCATTGCTGAATGTTGATAAATGCGTGTTTCTTTATTCTCCGTTTGGTGGAATGAAGAAAACTTGGTCTTGGCATTGCCTAACAATCGACATTGCTTTTCAACATTGTTCTTGAATAGGCGACCGCCGTTGTTGGCTTCCACAATACATTCGACAACATCATGTTTGGTAAGCATTTTTGCAAGCGCGGGTTCTGTGTACTCAACCGGACGTGTCGTATAAAGCACATCAACAATGTAGTTGCCCACATCTGTTTCATCATACACAATCGCACATAAGTAATCCGCGCCCGTGTCGGCGGTGTCCACATAACATTTGCGTTTGACATACTTTGTTGCCGGGCGAATAAGATATTCCACAAAGCCACTTTCGTACATAAGTCCGGCACGCGGTTGGGGGTCTTGTTGATACAAGGAATCGAACACTTGCGGATTTCGCTTGCGTATGGACTGCAACTTTTTCAGATTATGCCGTTCCGCCCACAATGCTTCACCCTCTTGCCTTGGGTCGTATTCGGTCGGCTTTCCCTCTTTGATTGCTTTATATACGACAACAACCCACCCATCCGGGTTTTCCTTTTCATCATATATGCCTTGCTGCCGCAATAATGTACCCGCCAAATCATCTTCATGCCACCGGGTAAAGACAATCAATTGTTGGGAATCATTGTGAAGTCGGGTTTCTGCAACCGTATCGTACCAATCGGACACACTTTCACGGACAATGGGCGACCATGCCGTTTTAGCATCCTTGTAAATATCATCCATTATCAGAATATCAACGGGTTCACCCGTCAATGCTCCCCCCACGCCAACCGTCTTGAAGCCGCCGCGATAACCTACAATTTCGCATTCATCGGCATTTCGTAACCAAGAACCCGCGACCGTTGTAACATTTGAAGCATTCAAGTTGGTATTCGGGAATATCTCGTGATATTCGGGACTGTCAATAATACGTTGAATCTCTCGGTTGAACTTTCTTGCCTTGGGTGCATTATAAGACACAATCGCCAATTTGTTATCAGGATTCTTACCGACCAAGAAAGCGGGTAATCGCCTTGTTGAACCCTCGGACTTTCCATGTTGGGGTGGCATAAAGACCATAAGTTTGCGAATTTTGCCATCTGCAAAGTCTGTCAATACATGATAGTATCGGCGGTGAAAGTCTGCCGGGCGAAACGTGGGCATTGTGGACATTGTAAAGCGCAACAAATCGGAACGACTTTCACGAATAAGCCGTTCTTTCAATGCCTTGTAATACTTTATTTTGTCCGCCCGCTTCTGCATTACTCCAACTTGCGTTTCAATTCCTCGATTTCCTTATCCAATTCTTCATCGGTCTTGCTTGCGAAAAGGTCTTTGCCGTCCTTGCCTGTTACCTCGGTGGATTGCCTGTTGCGCCAATGTTCCGGGTCGCCATTCGTCAAGGTGAATATGATTGCCGCCGTGTCCGGCTGAATGTGCTTTTTTGTGGTGGTTTGTTCCTTGATTATAGGCTTTGGATTGCCCTTTTCGTCTTTCTGCTTACCCGGTATGGTTACAACCTTGGTTTCGGTAACGTCATAGCCTTGTATCTTCTTCATCAAGGATTTCTTTGCTTCAATCACCATCGCTTGCATCCGTTCCGCCTTTGCTTGCTCGATTGCATCGGCAAAGTCGGGATAATCATTCACCCATTGATGGTATGTTTTCGGTGTTATTCCTACTTGACGGCAAATTTCCGCAATGGTGTAGGTGTCGGACTTCACAAGCCCAACAATCATGTCCACCGTTTTTTTACTGAATTTTGCCATTCCTCAATCTCCTTTTTTACGTTGATTTTATTACAATCATAACTATTCTTTCAACTCACACTTAAAGCCCCTGTCTTGTAACTCACTGAATAACAATGATAATTTGGTAACATCGCCACATTCAACAATCAATCGTGTGTCAATCATCTTTTTACCCTCATCATTGTTTTGTTCTTCTTCATCGCCTTGTTCCATCGGAATACCCCAATCTTCCGGGTCAAAATCGAACTTTTCGGCTTCTTGCATTATCAAGTCTGTATCAAACGAAAGGTTTGCTTTACTCGTTGCATTGTCAGCAAGTGCAAGTTCACGTCCTTTGGCTGAATCCAAATCAATATCCGTTCTTTTGACCGCCACAAGGGAATTGCCGTTGGTTTCAACAATAATCACGTTGTCAAAGCCTATGTCAGCGGCTTTTTCGGCGGTCTTGTTTCCTGCAATGATTCGGTTGTTCTTGTCGATAAGGATTGACCGCCCAAGTCCGAATTTCCGCAATGATTCATCCATAAGGTGTTCGCCAAACTCCGTTCCCTTGTTGAAATTCTTATCATCAGGAATCAAAGAATCAATGCTTGCTTCAATCATCTTTGCCATATCATCACCAAATCAAGAAGTAAAACAATAACGACAAGGGAATTGCACAAGCTGCACCAATCATCGTGAAAACCACATCCATCACTTCAACCGTGCCGTGTCCTTTTGAATCCCACCATTCCTTGCAGATTCCGGCAAGACTTCCGGCGGTGAATCCGACCCACCAACCAAGCAAAGTACCGATAACAAGCGAAATCAAAACACCGACAAAGAAATGCTTTCGTTTGTCGGGCTGTTTGGCGGCTTCCTTGGTGCTTTTCCATGCTTCAATAATACTTTCCTTGACTTCTGCAATAAATGCCAAGAATCGGGCTTTTAATGGCTCTTTCACAAAAACCGATTCACCCGAAATGAAAACGGGCGGTTGCGTCTTACCTGAATAGACACCCAACCACACTTTCCCGGTGAACAAAATATTCAATCGTTCTTTGAATGTCGTTTTCCAACACGACACACATTGTTTGCCATCATTCCAAACGGGTAATGATTGACATTCACTTTCCGCCATTGTTGACGGTCTTTGCAATACCTTTGTGGATTGCGCAAAATCAATTGGTTTCATCTGCTTTTGAATTTAGTTTGCAATGCAAATGCAAAATTAAAGCGTGCATTATAGTAATGCACGCTTTAACAAAAAAAGTTAGGCACAACTTATCAAAGTTTCAACCTTATAGGCAAGTTGGCAAAAGACCATGCGAGCAAGGCGGCATCGCGGGCATCTTGATTTGTCCGACCCATCAAGCCCGTAAACGAAGCCAATTCTTCATGGGTAATCTTACGGTCTTTGCCTTTCCAACACTTCACCAATGGCGGGTGCTGCACAACCTCGATTCCGTAATGCTTGCACATTTCAACGATTTTCCGCCCGGTTTCATGGTTTGCCCCGACATCCTTTGCAATCTTTTCGGCTCTGTGTCCTTGGGCTTCATGGAAGTTGCTTTTCTTGACCATCCACCCGGCTTCAACTACAACAACCAATGTTTCTTTCACTTCATCACGGACTTTCCTTGCGTGCTGCAAGTATTCAAGCAAGTTCGGGAAATCCAAGTTAGTAACTTCTAATTGCCTTGTGGGCGGCTTCAAGTATGCCACACCGGATTTTTCTTTGTCCGGGTCAATGGCAATGATATTGTCAAATTTCGGCATAAGACATCGGATTAAAAGGGTAAATCATCATCAACATCTGACGGGACGTTGTTGGTCGGTTGCGATTGGGGCAATTGTTGTCCCGACTGTTGGGTGGGTTGGCTTTCACCTTTCAGACCACACAAGGTAACTTCATTCGCATTGACATTGACGGCAATTTGGTTGTTCCCGTGTTTATCTTGATAGGTCTTTAAGGACAAACGACCCCGGACAAAGACTTTGCACCCCCTTTTCAAATATTGGGTAAGATTACCACCGTCACCATACCAAAGCACGGACACCCATATTGTTGTTTCTAAAACCGAACCATTAGAATCCCTTTTCTTTTCAGAATGGGCAACATTCATTGAAACGTACTTCTTTCCGTTGAACTCTTTTATTTCGGCATCATTTCCAAGATTGCCAATAATTTCTAATTGCAACATAACTTATAAATTTTGTTTTATATACTTCACCCAATCGGGCGTTATTATATCCATCACGTTTTTACCCGGGTTGTTCTTTTGCCAAATCCGGCATTCTCGCAACATTTCATTTGCAACATCCACTGGCGTTCTGAACCTTTTGCCATCAATCAAATTGGTGGCACATTCCGGGATTGGTTCAATGTTGGTGAATAATCCAAGTGTTATGCAAGTGTATTGCTTTTGCTTATCAATACTTCTTGTCGTGCATGATTGGTCGGTTCTCATTGTATTTCATTTTCTGCTCGATATGCCAAGCCAAATCAACATTCAGGGATTCCGCCCACTTATTGACATACTCAATACCGAATTGAATACGTTTTTCAATCCCGATAACATCACGGGACAAGCCCTTGCACAAGGCAAATGCGTTTTCGGTAAAGCTGAACTTGTCAAAAGCCCGGTAATAACGGCAAGGGTTCATCTTGTCGAAATCAATACCCAAAGCCCCGGCAAGGTCAAAAAGACGAATGGCTATATCCGCCAATTCATCTTCAAGCGTGTTTTTGATGCACCTTTGAAATACCTTATCAAACCAATCAGGACGAATTATGCCTTGAAAGGCATTTGCCATTCCCGTATCAAAACCCACTTTGTCGGCTTTTAGTTTGTTTCGGTCGGCTTCTACCAATTCGCCAATCTCGGTTATTACAAGCATCAAACAATGTTCGTTGCTCAATCTCTTTTCCCAAAATCCGTGTTTCACGGCATTGGAATGTGCTTTGTTTGCTAATTCATTAAAGTTCATAACATCTTGTTTTAGAATAATTTTAATTGTGCTTGGTGATACAATAAGCGCTGTTTGGCTGCATTGAAATATCCGGGGTCAAGTTCAATCCCCAACATTTCAAACCCTAAATTGTGTGCTGCTATACAAATAGAACCCGAACCCAAATGGGTATCAAGGATTCTTTCACCCGGTTTTGCATAATGCACCAATAACCATTCGTAAAGTTTAATCGGCTTTTCGGTTGGGTGTATGGTGTTTTGCTTTGCCAACTCACAACGGTTTATTGTTACAACCCTTGTCGGGCAATCAAAAGATGAATATGCAAGTTCACAATCTGACATTGTTAGCCCGGTTTGCCCCTTGAACCAACAAATCCAACCTTTCGTGCCTTTTGTCAAATTCTCCACAAAGTAATTCGCACCCCAAATTATTTGATTGCGCGACACTCTTTCAAGTTCCCGGAAATACTCACGGGGGGGGGGTATTTTTATCCCATCCTTTTTGCTCATGGGCTTTTCGGTTGTGTTTTGGGTTTTTGCACACACATTTCTTTTGACCATCAACCCCGATTCCATAAGGCGGGTCACAAATAGCAAGGTCAAAGGCATTGTCCGGCAAATTCCGCATTACTTCCATACAATCACCATTCACAAGTTGAATACCCCCGAATGATTCAATTTTCATATTGATTTCTTGTAACTATATCAAATACCGCTTTTGTCAATTCAATGTCATACATGGCATCATGCAATGATTCATCATTGACATTCACACCAAGGGTTTTTGCAACTGTTGATAACTTGAAGTTTTCCATATCGGGGCGACGGGTCGCAAGATATGCGGAAGCAAGCACCATTACATCAATTGAGTTTGACCAAAACCAAGAACCGAAATAAACATCGCCATTCTGCAAGAAGAATCCACGCAAAAATTGGTTATCGAAAGCCGCATTGTTATAACCGACCAAAAAGAACTTATCCTTTTTGTTGAACTTGTCCACATACTTGCCAAGCATAGCCACAAACTCTTGATAAACTTGTTGCATCGGCGGGTATGCAAGTATTTGTTCGCGTGTTACACCGCCCACTTTCAAGGCTTCATCTTCAATCATTGCCCTTGGGTTGGGTTGAACGTGAAAGTCGAATGTTTCTTTTATCACGCCATCAATCACGATTTGCCCGGATATTTGGTGAATACCATGTTTGCCGGGGTTTGTTCCTGTTGTTTCAAGGTCGAAAAATACTAATTTCATTGTTTTTGATTATTTGGTTTTGTTATATTCTTCTTCAACACGTTGTAAGACATATTCAAGTGGGCGTTCTTTTATGAACCGTTCCTTTTCTTCGTTTGTCAAAGATTGACATTGCTTGACATATGTTCTTGCGTGGGCTTCCATGACTTCCGGCAATGTAGCCTTACTCCAACAATGTTCGCATAAGGAGAATGTGCCGAATGAATCACTTAGCTCAATGGATTTGGGCTTGCATACTGACCAAGGCAAACTGCAAATTTCGCAAGTTCCAAAAGACGGATAAAGTATTTGATACGCCCTTACTACAAATGGCAATCTTTTTATTCTTTCAATTTCCATACTGTTTTTGTTTTATAGTGATACAAATAATTCTAAATTTTTGATAGCCAATACTCCCATATTCGGCTTGCGATTTGTGCCATCATCACGGGTGGCACCGACATTCCACAAACATAATGCGGTGGTTGCCCGGCAAAGTTGTAATCTTGCGGGAATGATGAAATGCAACACACTTCACTTTGCCCCAAGAACCGGGGTTGCTCAAAATGAATCAAGCAAGATTCTTTGCTTGCAAGGGTGGGGCAAATTCTATCCAAGTACACATAAGTTTGATTAAAATTGCTTCCTTTGCCGAATAACCTTTCATTTGCCGCACCTTGGTTCAAATCACCTTTTTGGCGGTTATCCCATAGCAAACGTATTGTTTTGCTCTTTGCTTCACGACCTTTGAAGTCTGCAACCTCACCAAACATTATCGGCTTTTCGTTAAAGTCTAAATTCAAAGCCGGAACAACATCGAACAAGCCTTGCGAAACAAGGAAAGGCGCGGCAATATCTTTACGCAAGCACACGAAAAATACACGTTCACGGCGTTGGGGAACACCCATTTTTTGTGCATCAAGCAACCAATGTTGGCAATAATACCCGGCATCCTCGAAACCGTCATAAATGCGCCTTACATAGTTCTTGGCTTCACCAAGTAGCAATCCTTTTACATTTTCCGCAACAACCACTTTGGGCTGTAACCTCTTTGCAAGGTCTATGAAATCGAAAAACAACGTGTCCAACACTTGTTCCGCCTGCCCCTCACGAAAATGTTTCATCTTACCCCAAGCATCTTCACGGCTTCCAGCTATTGAAAAGGTAGAACAAGGGGGCGAACCGTCCAAAATATCAAGATTGAACAATTCGGGTGGCAAATCATTTTTTTCTTTGAACGTCTGTATCGGTTCAAGGAAAGGGAAACGCGGATTGTGATTTTGGCAATAGGTGTACATCATACGGTGGTCTATCTCATTGCACCCTATCACATCAAACCCGGCAAGTTTGTAACCCATAGAACTGCCCCCCCCCACACGCAAAACAAGAAAATACCTTGCCTTTGTCCTTGGTGAAGTCGGCACCTTTCAACGTCCAACGGTAATCATATTTGTGCATCATTTAATTGTTTTATTTAATATATTGTTTACTCTCGTTGCTATTTCTCTGAATTGTGGATTGTACTTGAAATCATCTTGATACTTCTTCAGCAAATGAAGCATGGTTGAATGGTCGCGGTGTACGTATTCGGCAATCTTTGTAAGTTTCATTTTGTGCATCCGGCAATGGTACACGAAAATCATTCTTGCAAAGAACCCGTCACGCTTTCTTGATTTTGTTATGTATTCATTGAATTTCAAGCCCGTTACTTCGTGAATGGCATTTTGTATCTGCAACACAAAAAGATTGTTACGAACTACATTGGATTCAAACCAAATATCCTTACCCATCCTTATTGCTATATCATATTCAATTGAAGCCCCGGTTGAATCCACCCAATTATCCATCATATAGATTGCATCGCAAGACAAAAGCATTTCAATGTCCTTGCATAAGTGTTCATTCCAAGAAGTATCTTTGTCAAGACCATTTTTCAAGGGGTTGGCAACCTCAAATCCAAGTTCGGTCAATAAATCTTCCGCACCACTGAACCGTTCTTGCACTTCATCATAAGGCAAACCGCTTATCTTTCCTGATATGTATATTCTCATGGCTGCAAGTTCTTTTGGTTGTTGTGCAAAAACTTATTCACAAAGTACACTTGCCCTTTGCCCGTTACCTTGGTCGTGTTGGATATAAGGGTGTCGCCGTTAGGTTTCTGAATGGTCGTTTTCTTAATCTCGAACAACCCAAGTTCCATCGCCTTTTGTGTCGGCTGATTGTACCTTTCACCGTGTTGGCACAAGTAGCCATTTTCACGCATCCAAGCGAAAAGCCTTTTTTCTCCCGTATTCACTCCATTTTGGCAAATGATTTTTGCAAGTTCTCCAATCAAGACCGATTCATTGGAAGTTTCAACGGCTTGTGAGAATAAAACACGTGGGGCGTCGGCTTCAATCTTCTTTTGTTGTTGCTCGATTTGTTCAGCCTGTGAAGCTGCAAGGCGCAATGCTTCGGCAAAAGATTGTGGTATTGCCGGGGTGGTGGGGGCTTGTTGTACTTGCCTGACAACCCTTTCCATTGCATTGAATTGTTCAATAAAGCCGACCTTGAATTGCATAGCCTTTGCCCCGGTCAAACCCATAGCAAGCAAAGAAAAGCCGTCACGGTTCATTATGAACATCGGGCGTGGCTTACCTTGTGCATCAAGATATGTTGATTCATAGAACCAATGGCGGTGGGCTGAATTTTCAGCCGACCCCAAAATGTTGCGAACCGCTTGCATTATATTCTTATGCTGCTTTCCGAACACTTGTGCCACTTTTAGGGAATCCGTTACGGGCGTTCCCTTTTCTGTCTTATAGACCACGTTTTGTTGAATGATAATACTGTTCATTGTTATCATAGAATTTGTTAGTTAATTATTCCGCATCATCATCAAAAAATTCTCGGTTCTCGTCCATAAATGCTTCAAATGCTTCATCGCAATATACACCCTCACACAATGAATCAAATTGATGGTCGATTTCACCGTTTTTCCAAGGGCAAAATGCACATAGTTCATCGCCCAATTGCTTTTTTAATTCTGAATCTTCCATTTGATTATAATTTTCTTCTGTCCTTTCCTTTGATTTCAAAGTAATTACACATTTCCACCAACCGACTTGCCACACGGTCGCCATAACGGTTCATTAATACATCACCTTGCATCTTCATGTTGGAAGTTATCAAAGTCATTTCATCGCATTTGTCGCCCCGGTATTCGATAAGCTGCCGGACTACATCAATACGATTACCCATGTACAAGTTTTCTTGTGGTTCTTGCCCGAAATCCTGAATGCCAAGCATCGGTTGTTTTTTGAATATCTGGAAATTGCCATTCTCAACGAAGTAGTCACACAAAGCATCTGCACGAATAATCCGCCACCATAGGGGGCGTGGTTGTGAATCATCTTGCCAAAGAACTTTGAAGCCGAAAGCCGTGCAATATGCTTGCATTATTTCCAAACACCATGATTTGCCCGACCCTGTATTTCCGGCAATGTATATTCCACGCTTCAATCGCCCCGGTATCACTTGCCCTGTATTGGGGTCAAGGCATTTCATTGACGGGTCGCAATGCGCCCATTTGATGAAGTTTTCGTAAGTGAATCGGTTTTCATCATCAATTACGAATTTCGGGTTTCGGCTTTTGCCAATCGCTTCAACAATCTTCAATGCTTCATTTACATCATAGTGAATGTATTGGTAGCGTTGGAAGCCCGCAAATAATCCACGCTGATTGATTGCATGAAGTATTTGTTCAATACTTGGCATCTGAATCTTTTTGTTATTTCCGTCTTTTACTTCCATTCGTCATTCACTTTTGTTGTTGTCTTGTTGCCTGAATATGCCGACCGCCTTTCTTTTTCTCCTTTTGCCCAATTGCGAATGGCGGCTTTCCAATCTTTCATCTTGTTTTTACCGACAAACCAACCTTTGCTTTCGTAGAAGTCGAAAAACCTTTCAGCATCGAAAGAATATCCCTTTTCAAGAATATAAGCCCTTATTTCTTCAATTGTGGGCGGTAAAAAGCGGTGTCCGCTTTTCTCTTTTATATTCTCTTTATTATCTTCTTTTCTTTCCTTTTCTTTTCTTTCCTTTGCATCATTTTGCAATGCACTTGCATCGGCTTTGCATTGCTCTTGCTTATCCTTACTTGATTGCCAACGCTTTATGGCTGCTGCTTTTCGCTTTTCCGCTATGTCCGCACGTTTACCAAGGCGTGTTATTACTGACTTTGACCAAAACTTTTCACCATCATTAGTGAACAAATCAAAGTCATTCACGACACTTTCAACCATTGCTACATCAACGTGCAATGCAAATGCAATACTTTTGCACGATTTCAAAGGCAAATGCCCCCCTTGTTCGTATAATTGTTCTACAACGCACCAAAAGACACCTAACCCCGCCGCCCCGTGCTCAATCAAAACATCTTGCAACTTTGGGTCGGTTCGTGCATTGTAATCATGTTGAAAATAGAATGTATCTTTCATCTTACAACGTGTTTTTGTGATTCACCAATGCCAAACAATGCAAAGTCATATTTACATGGGTCTGTGGGGTCGAAAACCGCCAAATTTCGCGTCAATTCTTCAACCGTCTTGCGGTCATTACTTTTGCGTGTAATCAACCCCAATTCGCGCCCGATTCGGGCAACATGGACATCAAGGGGCATCATCAGCTTGTCGGGTGTCAATTCGTGCCAAATACCTAAATCAACAATACCATCTTGACGACACAACCAACGCAACATCAGGTTCAAGCGTTTGCAAGCCGAACCGCCTTTGTGTGAATTGCCTTGCGGATTGGGAAAATGCTTTGAATAACTGCCGTTTGCATCTTTGAATATTTCACGCAACTTGGTGAATCCCGCCCATACGTCAAAACCTCGTTCTTTGAAGAAATATTCCAAAGTGTCATAAGTTCCCGTAATCCAATATGCAAGTTGCAACCCACTACACATATACGCCAAATCCCGCCCAAAGAATGTGCGGTGGATATTGCAATTCGGGTCTATATGCTTCCACCCATCTTGCATCACAAAGTCATAAGGTTTGCCATCCATAATGTCAAACAACATCTTTTGGCAACCTGTCATTATCTGTTTCCTATTACCCCAAGCGATTGTTGAAGCAAGGAACGCGGCAATTTCAATGTCTTGTTGGGATTTGCCCAAGAAACAACGTGGAAACAACACCGGGTCATTATCCATGAATGCCGTTGTGTTATATCTTGCCACAAGGGATTCCAATGTTATCTTCAAATCATTCATTGTTGCGATATTTAAGCCCCCGACCCGGCACAAAGTCAAGCCGGGGGCACTCTGTTAAACCTCAATGATTGCGATTTCCGGCGCAATCTCCCTTATTTGCTTCAATTGTTCATCAATCACCTTGTCGCGCAAATCTTCAAGTGTGGCTTGCGCACCGGGTGAAAGAAGTACGAACGCAACTTCACGTCCATTTACTTGTGCAAATGTTTCAACCTCTATTGTTTCGGGTTGCATACCCTTGAAAATGGGCATTTGAATTGTGAATGATTCGGGCAAATTGGAATTGACCACTTGTGCAAAATTATCCGTTCGATTACCATTTTCTTTCACGGCACGGTCAATCTTGTTGTTCACATCGGCGGTAAAGTTCATCAGGCATGAAACCAATTTCATGTTTTCGGAACGGTCGGCAAAGAATGCCCGATTCATCTTGATAAACATTCCAAGTTCCGTCGGTGTCCAAATCTTACCGCCATTTATTCCGAACTCAACAAATTTGGGGTTGTAGCCCAATTTGCCGACTATTTCACCACGTTTGTATTCATCCGCTTCATTGATTATCAAAGTGATTTCAATATTTTCACGGTTTACAAGAATATGGCAATCCTTTTGGGCAAATTGTCCTGTGTTGATTCTCTTTGTTAGATATTCAACGACTGCACCAATTACACCGTTCAATTTGGTTTTGACGGGTGCTTTGGGGTCAAGTTCCTTTGGTGCTACACCCTCACGCAACACTAATTCAGCTTTTGCCATTCCGGGGGCAAAGTTGATTTGTAATTTCTCATTCTGCATATTATTCAATTTTTAAATGGTTAATCATTAGTTCCTGTTTTCCTTTCGGTGTTCATTCGTATTCCTTGAAAGATGGTTGGTTGAAGTTCATCCGCTGTTGCTGGTCTGCATTCAATCAAATCACCCTCATCATTGTAAAACCCAGTTTCCTTTCTGTCTTGGTCTGTAAATCTGTAACATACTTCCGTCACATATTCAGCCTTTGACTTGATATTTGAAACCATATTTGTTCTTGCTTCTTTCAATGGTTTCAATCTGCCTTTATATTCGGCTTGTGATTGCTTCATTTCCGCTTCGATTTCGGCGATTTCGATTGAAACATTGGCAAGTTTTTCTTTATGCCCTTGCAGTTCTTCCGGGCTGTATGGTTTCATGTACCCTTTGTTTTCAACGCCATCGCAATTGTCTTTCAAAAATGCGATACGTTGCATCTTGTTTTCGTATTCTTTTCCAAGCGTCTTATCCATAATATTTCGTTTTATAGTGATACACTTGATTATCTAAATAACAAAACTTGATTCCACAAATCAATAAATTGTTCCCCGAATTGGCGGGCGCGAGCGGACGTTTTGAAGCAAAGCCGAGAACCGAAAGACGCAGCCGCAACCGTAGCCGCATAATACGCATACGCACACACGAACCCCGCAGCATCATCGGAATATACAAACCACGGAAACCACTTTTCTTGATTCCTGTTTGAGAAATCCGGGGTGAAATCATCTTCTTTGTTCCATGCTTGTGCAATAGTGCAAAGACGGTTGAAAGCAATAATGGCTTTAACGTGTTTGGGGTTAAGCTCTGAAACCAACCTTGTAACATCTTCAAGTTGGACACAATTACCCGAAAGAATCTTTTTGGCAACGGTAAAATCTGCATTGGGCTTGCCACCAAGATATTCCCTTGCCTTTTCATAATCTGTAACCACTTCGTTGATTTCCTTGCTCTCAATCTCTTCAAGGGTAAAATCAAACGGGGTCAAGTATTCTTCATCGTCTGAATCCACATCTTCGTTGTGTTCCTCGATAAAGCCCAACATTTCATCTGCTGCTTCACTTTTTGAATCGAACTTTCCGCAAATTTCTTGCGTTTTCTTGTTTGTCACTAAATACTTTTTCATTGTTGTAAGAATTAAAATGGTGATACATTGAAGTTCTTTATTGTCATTCCACTTCGTGCAATGTGAATGGTCTTGCCTGTTGCTTCCAAAATACCTTGCTTAAACTCCCTTTCATTTGAATTGCCATCCGAAAGGTGTATCAAGACAATGTTATTGACTTTTGACAAGTCGTTTGCAATCAAGGCTTCCTTGCACGTGTCATAACTGCAATGGCTTTTAATCGTCCGTTCACGCAAAGCCATCGGTAATTTTCCCGATTCCACATTAGCATCCAATATGTCTTGTCGGTAATTACATTCAATCAAGATGTTGTTCAAGCCTTGAAAGGTGTAATGCAAGTAATGTGTATCGGTCGCAAATAAGACCTTTCCGCATTCAGGGTGGAAAATCAGGAATCCGAAAGGTTCACTGGCATCATGTTGGACGACAAAGGGCAACACGTTGAAACTGCCGATTGCAACCTTGCATTGTGCATCCATCATCAACGGCGACAAATAAGGGTTCTTGAACTTCTTGATAACCTCATGCAATGTCCCGGTGGACATGTACACGGGAATACGGGCTTGAATGAAGTTTTCAACGTATTTGGCATGGTCGCCATGCTCATGTGATACGATTGCCCCTTTGATGCGTGAAATGTCAAAATTGACCGCCTTTTGCACCTCGTTGAATGAAATACCACATTCAATTACCAAGGCTTCCTTGCCATTGTCAAGTATGTAGCAATTACCCTTTGAAGAAGAACCCAAAATTTTCAATTCCATAGTCTTTCGGATTTTATTCATTTAGAAGCCGGGATTTGGCTTGTGTTCATCTTTCGGTGCTTCCGTGGTATCTTTGTTCACGCTTTCCGTTTCGGTGTTTCTTGGGGCTTGTTTAGGACTTTGATTGCCGTTTTCCTCAATATCTGCACCGATAGTTTCTTTATTGGCATTGTTCCGCCTTTCTTCTTCAGGGGATTCTATTACTTCTTGATAATCCACATCAACAATATCTTGTTGTTCCTCAATAGTGCGCATACCCATTGACAAGTCGGGTGCATAAACGGAAGTCCACCATGAAGCTGCACGATACATCAACATTTGTTTTGTCATGGTCTGCCACTTTGAGCCGTTCTTTGTAAACCAACCCTCTTGAATGGCAAGGCGGACGGAAACCGGGGATGATTCAAGCACTTCTTTTGAACCTTTCTTTGTCGTATATGCTACACATTCAATGTCTTGTATCGCCTTGCCATCAAACTGCTTTTGCACCGCTTGTTTTCGGTTGCTTCGTGAATCCCAAACATAATCGGTATAATCAACCATTCCCAACATACCTTTGTTGGTGAAGCGGTATTGCAGCGGTTCAAAGCGACCGCAAGAATTGACGGTTGCAATCAAGAACTTTGACGACCAAGACGGCTTGCCATAAATCGGCACCATGTTTTGCATCACCATCAATGGACTTGCACCGATACGCATTGAAATCTCAATGGCAATCATGCAATTGGCAACGGCTTTGTTTTGCGCGGCTTGGTTTTCAAGTTGAATTGCCGCAATTTGTTCGGGATTTGCATTTGCCGGAACTTGCTTAAATGTCGGTTTGTAATTGTCCGGCACAAGGTCGGATGAAGCGAACATTTTGCAAACTCTCTGCATAGTTTCAAACTGTACCGGGTCAAAGAAGTTGAATCCGGCATTCATCGGGTTGGTGGTTGTTACAACTCCAACCGGGTTTTGTTTCTGAATTTCGTTCATAATTGATATTATTTGATGGTTAAGAAATTGTCTTTGTTTACAACCAAATTGATTATTTGGCTTTGCGTTTCGATAATGTCATTGACCGATTCCCGGTTATCAATGAAAATTGGTGCGCAAACCCCATAGAACTTGCACAACGTGTTGATAATGTCAAGACCCGCATTCATCTTGCTTGCAGTGTTTGCGCTGCCGTAAGGGACACCGCCGATTGTTGGAATGCACGTTTCAACCGGGTTGCCGTCGTTGGTATAATCGAACAAATGGAATGATACAACTTTGAACATCGCATTGATACGGCTTTCACATTCATCAATCTTGTTTTTGGTGAACTGTGCAATGGTGTATTCTTCACGCTCTGCATCGGCAATCATTTGTGCAAGTTGCTTGCCCCTTTCTTCAAGGTCTGCAATTTCCTTTTCACAACGGGCAATGACATCACGTTTTGCAAGGCGTGCGACCAAATCACCACGTTTTTTGTTACATTCCGCCTTTTGGGTCTGTAAATCGGCGGTATCAATGCCCGAATTGTCGGTTATAATGGTTGCTTCAATGTCGGCAATCTCCTTTTGCTTTGCTACATATTCGGGTATTTGTTCAGGAACGACGGTGGCAATATCAATAACCGGGACTTCAACGAATTTTTCTTTGAGTGTATCAAGTTCATTACACAATGTTTCTTTGGTTTTAACCGCATTGTCCACATCTTGTTTGATTTCATCAACTTTGGCTTCAAGTTCCGAAACCTTATCACCAAGTCTTTTGCCCTCGGTTGATATGTCATTGCATTTTTCGGCTTGTGCCTTGGTGAATACCTCACGGGCTTTTGAAATCATATTTTCGGGCAACTCTTGTCCACAATGTGGGCAAACTGTTTCACCATTGTAGGTCTTTTCATTTTCCGCAAACCATTTGTTGCGCAAATCGTCTTGCTTGGTCTTGATACCCTCAATTTCACGGTGAATTTTGGCAATTTCAACTTGCCCGGCGGTTATTTCCTTTCGGGTGTTTTCAAGTTGTCTTTCCTTATCCTTGATTTGGCTTTCAAGTTCACGGCGGCTTGCATTGGCTTCAAAGGCGGCATTTTGAGCCTTGCTCTTGGCATCGAAAAGAATTTGTTGACATTCTGATTTCAAGTTGTTTACCCTTTTTTGCTTGTTTTGTTCCGCTTCATATTGGCGACGGATTGCGGCGGTTACGTCTGCAATTGCCTTGTCGATTTCTGCAATCTCCTTGTCTATTTGTTCAATCTCCACTTCTATTTCATGGAAATCTTCATTTTCCGGCTTCATCTTGTGTGTTTGGTCAATCCTTGGTTGGATTTGTGCCAATTCATCTTGCAAGCGCTTTTTCCGTGCCACCAATTCTTTTTTGAAGTCTGCAAGTGATTTACCGCTTATCTTGTCAAGTAAAAGGGCAAATTCGGGATTCCGTGAAGCAATTTCGGCATCTGTAATTGTCCCTGCAAGCTGAAACAATTGTTCACGTTGTAACTTCCAATTCATACCCACGAAGAAAGCCGGGTTTGTAATCATCTTGAACACGGATGAATCAATAATGGCTTCAATTCGTTTTGTGTACTCACCGACATTTACCGGGGTGTCATTCCACCAACATTCGGTATGGTTGCCTTTGAACACCCTTTCAACTTGTCCACGTGGCTTCACCCAATCTTCTACAAATGCACGTTTCAATGTGATTTCTTGACCATCAACCACAATAACACCCGACACGCTGCATTCCACGTTGTGAAGTTCTTGCCCGTTGATTCGGGTTTTTACTTCATAATCCTTACGGTCTTGGGTGTCTTTGCCGAATAGTAGCCAAATGAAAGCATCAAAATGGCGTGATTTACCCATGCCGTTACCACCTGTTATTGTGGTGACATCGGCATTGAAATTCGTTATCCGTTCCTTTTCACCTTTGAAGTTGCAAAGGGTAAGGGATTTTAAAACTACCTGTTTCATTGTTAGATATTATTTATTAGTTCTTTTATATAATTCCAAGGCAAGGTCGGCATCAACCACTATGATTCGCCCGGTCTGTGTTATTGCCCGGTCTATTCGTCCACTTGCCTTGATTCGGTTTGCCGTTGTCACACTGCAATTGAACAATTGGGCTATTCCGGCAATTCCATAAACCAACCTTTTGTCGGGTAAGGTCTGCACTTGTGGGGTGCTTGGGGTTGCCGATTCCAGCAAGTCCACAAGTTCGCCAACCGTCAGGTCGATAATCCTTGTATTGGGGTCGATTTTTATCATTAGCCGTTAAATATCATCGTCCATATCGGGCAATAAGCCTTTTGATTCCCATCGTACAAATAATTTGTATGCGATATATCCCACAAGGAACGCAAGCCCCTTTGTCATAAAGAACACCCGAAACCATGTTTCATCTTCAATGGGTTCACCACATAAAAGTATTAGTGCAATAGACCATAATATGCCCAAGATGGAACTTCTTATAATTTGCATTGTTACATTCTCTTTCATTGTTGCGAAATTTTAAATGTTCTACATTGTGAAATTGACCTTTGGAAAGTCGTTTTCGGATTTTCTTCTTGCTCTAACTCTCACTGTCCGGCAAGTGGTGTTGCGAATCCTTATTGCCGTATTGTCAAAGTCAATCATTTGCGGAATCATCAAGACAAGAAGAATTGTTGTGATTACATTGCGTTTAAAAGGCGACAAATCGAAAGAAATATGAAAATTCGTGCAAAACCACCATGCGGACAATTCATTGACTTTGGAACACCCGACCTTTTCGTATATGTTTCGGGTATGGTTTTCCACCGTCCGTTCCGAAATGTAAAGTCGGGTGGCAATGTCTTTTTTGCTTGCACCCCAAGCGAACAATTCTGCAATTTCGGATTCGCGTTTGGTTAATTCTGCAAATTCATTCATTGTTTCTTTCCTTGATTAAACCTTTCACCATGTACCGGGTTTTCACACACTTCTATCACTTCACCGCTCATTATATAAGCGTCCAAATCTTCAATAGCAAAATAGGTGTCTTTGCCGTTTGGACGGTAATATTTTACCTTGCGATTAAAGCAAAGGCGGTTCATCATACTTGAAGAAACACCCAAGTATTCAACGGCTTCTTTTCTTGAAAGAAAGCGTTTTTGTACTCCTATAACGCCACTATTCTTTTTCATAATCTTCCAATCGTTTTGCAAGTTCATCGAATACTTTTTTGAAATGGTCAATACCTATTTTTCCGTATTCTGCAACATCAAGAAATGATTTGTACGCTTCTTGCTCAATCATCATTTCTTCTTCCGGGTATAATTTTTCTTTTTCCATATTAAGCCCCCCAAACTTCTTTAATGCCAAATTCGGCAAAGATTGATTCAATTGCTTTTGCTTCTGATACTTTCGGCTCTACATCGCCCCTTAATCGGTTTAAGAAAGCCATTCGGGTTGTTATACCCAATGCTTCCATCAACTTCTTTCTACACTTTCGGACATCGCCGTTCTTAACTTGCGACCATCCTTTGTTGAATGAAAATTGTTCTTTACTCATACTCTGTTGTTTATAAAGTGAATTTTTCGTTGTTTCCTTTTGGAATGCCATTAAAATGACGTAATTTTGCTATTTGTATATGTTCGTCTTTGCTTTAACTTTGCATTGTCGAACTTTACAAGTGCAAATATACGGAATAATCCGTGAAACAAACAAGAAAAAACACGGAAAAATCCGTGTTGATTTTTAGCATTGTAAATATTTAATTGATTATGAACGATATAGACATTAAAAAAATTCGCAAGGAATTAGGCTTAACCCAAGTGGAATTGGCGAAAAGACTTGGTGTTGACACTAAAACCGTGCAAAATTGGGAATATGGTTCTAATATTCCGAAATCCAAGCACGCAATTTTGCGTAATTTGATAAAGAAGCCACAAATGTATGCCGGGGGTGGAGAACAAACCAATATTCATGGCAATAACATCAATGGCAACAATGTAACGGTAAACCAAGCCGAAACAATGGATAAATTGATAGAAGTTCTTGCAATGAAAGAAGCATCCTTGGTCAAAGCACAAGAACATATTGATAAACTATTAGAAATAATCGGGAACTTAACGAAAGGAAATAACAATGGTTGAAATTGAAGTAAACAAGTATTATGGCAATCCGTCTTATTATTCGGTAATGCCACAAGAAATTTTTGATGCACTCGAATTGGCAAGCCTGAAAGGTGAAGAATATGCTACTGTAAATAAAGACCTATTCGATAAAATGATTGTTGAATATGATAAAAAGATGAAGTTATGCAAAGAGTGATTCAATATATATTTATTATTTGTGCATTCGCATTGTCATTTTCAAGTTGTTCAAAATCGAGCGATGAAGATGAAGAACCGCAAACTAAATTAAGTACGATTGCCGGAACGTGGCTTGAATACGCATATCTTAATAGTGACGGATATTTTACCGATATATCCAATACGGGATATAATATGTATTATGAATTTGCCATACCAAATAAATTCACGCAATATTCTATCAATGAAAACGGCGAAAAGGAAATTTCACATACGGGAACATGGGGTTATTCCGCCGAATCGCAACACGTATATATTGAAGAAGAACGCGGGTGGAATTTGGACATTTCCGTTGAATTTGATAATGATATAAAGAATGATGGTTTATTTCATGCTACTTTTGACATAAAGGGGCGAACACCAAACCAATCTTCAACAATCAAAGTTAAAAGGATAAGTCAATGAAAAAATCTATCAATCCACGGGCAATTGAAATCCAACGGCGATTTTTTGAAGCATTGGACATGGCTATTTCCTTGGGCAAGGTAAATGGTTTGAAAGGTTTTTGTGATACCCACAAATTGAACCGCACCAAGTATTCAAGGATAAAAAACGACTTGAACAAACCGCTTGATGAAATGACATACAAGATGATTGATTTGGATGCACTTTCGGGCATTTGTACGGACTTTGGCGTATCGGCTGAATGGTTGTTGCTCGGACGTGGAAAAATGCTTAAATCGGACAAATAATGCACATACAAAAGGGAATAAAGTTTTTGTTACACAAAAGGGGCAAGGGTGATTCCGAAAATCTTGCAATCCGAATGCGCGTTACATTGAGGGGGCAAACACCTTTTGATGTTCCGACCGGGCATAATATAGACCTTGCCGATTGGGATATGGAAAACCAGCGTGCATTACCATCTTGCAATTCATCATCAGACATAAACCGAACCATTGATGAATGGAAATCGGTAATGAATGAAATCTTTGCCCGATATGAATTGTTAGAAAAGCGTATTCCAACACCGGGTGAAGTCAAGGACTTGTTTAATGACATGATGGGGCGAAAGACCCCAACCAATGAATCCCTTGCTTCACCCGGCGACAACTTCTTTATGACATTTGATGTTTTTACTGAAACGATGGGCAAGCAAAATGGATGGACGGAAGCGACACAAGAAAAATTCCGCGCAATAAAAGCACATTTGCAAGCCTTTGACCCGTTATTATCATTCTATACATTGAATGAAGAAAAGATGCAAGCATACCTTGCACATTTAAGTAAGGTTGGATTACGGAACACCACCATTGCAAAGAACCTTGCTTTTGTCCGTTGGTTTTTACGTTGGGCGGCAAACAAGGGATATTATCTTGGTAAGCTGCATGATACATTCAAGCCCAAATTGAAAGGCATTGACGGCAATTCAAAAGAAATAATATATTTGACACAAGATGAAATCAAATCATTGGAAAATCACCAATTCTTGCCCACACAATCAGCCCTTGAACGTGTCCGGGACGTGTTCTTGTTTTCATGCTTCACCGGGTTGCGTTATTCAGATGTTGCCAAATTAAAGCGTACTGACATAAAAGACGGCTTTATTGATGTCGTAACCAAGAAAACCAATGACGGGTTGCGTATAGAATTGAACAAGCATTCACAAGCCATTCTTGACAAATACAAGGAATGCCACTTTCCGGGGAACTTGGCATTGCCTGTAATATCGAATGTGAAGATGAATGCACACTTGAAAATACTTGGGCAAGTGTGTGGCATTGATGAACCGACCCGAATTGTGTTTTTTCAAGGCAACACCCGGCATGAACAAGTATTGCCAAAGTGGGCATTATTGACAACTCATTGCGGACGGCGAACATTTGTTGTTACCGCCTTGCAACTTGGCATCCCAAGTGAAGTCATAATGAAGTGGACGGGGCATTCTGATTATTCGGCAATGAAACCATATATTGCCATTGTTGATGAATTAAAGGCAAAAGCAATGTCGCGGTTTGATAATCTCTAATGTACACGATTTGATATTGGGCAAGTCACGTACACGATTTTGTACACGAAAAACAATGCCCAAAACGGTATTGTATGGTATTGTAGAATATCGCACATTCTTTGAAATCTTTTATTTTCAATAAGTTTGGTATGTTATGGCATTATATGAAACTTTTGTTTTGAGAACCTGTCTCTCCGCTGGAAAGAATTGCAAAACAAAGAAAATCCCTGTAATTTAATACTTTACAGGGATTTTTTGTTTTTGGTGCATGGCAAAAATAAGCATATCAAAGCATTCTTTCGGTGTACTATTCGGTGTACCTGATCTCCTTCAATGTCAGGTACACCTATTAAGTAAATAATTCATTGTTTATCAGTGTTTTGCATCTTGACTTGTTGCTCTTGGAATTTTAGTTTTGTGATTAAAAAACAAGTAAGATGGAAAGAACAACATTTTGTCTATTGTTCTACATTCGTAGGACGAAATTGAATCGGAACGGTGAGGCTCCGATAATGATGAGAATTACAGTGAATGGAGTCCGGGTTGATGCTTCAGTGAAGAAAACAATTCTTCCGGAGTTCTGGAGTGCGGCAAAAGGAAAGGCTTTGGAAAAGAAGCGTGAGTACAAGGAACTGAATCTGTATCTTGATTCTATCCGTTTGAGGATAATGAAAATTCAGCGTGAACTGGAAATAGAAGGTGTAGCGGTTTCTGCCGGCAGTGTCCTGGACCGTTTTTTGGGAAAGGATGCTCCCGTACAGCGTACCCTGTTTGAGGTTTTCCGTGAACATAATGATAAATGCGCCCGATTGTCCGGTACGGACATGGCGCCTGCAACCGTGCAGCGTTATGAGACATCCTTGAAGCATACTCAGGATTTTGTCTGGGAGACATATCATAAGAAAGATATTCTTTTGGATGAAGTTTCCCGCCAGTTTGTTGAGGATTACGAGTTCTGGCTTAAGACCTCGAAAAAGTGTTGTCATAATACAGCCACCAAGTATCTGAAGAACTTCAAGAAGATTATCCGTATCGCTTTGGCCAAGGGATGGATGAAGAATGATCCGTTTTTGGAAATCAGGTTCTCGTTGGATAAGGTGGAGCCGGACTTCTTGGAAGATTCGGAAATCCGAAAACTGATTTCAAAGGAGATTGATATTCCGCGGCTGGGTCAGGTACGGGACATTTTTGTGTTCTGTTGCTTCACCGGTCTGGCCTTCTCGGATATTCACGGATTGGGAAAGGAGCATATCGTGGAGGACTCGAACGGTGTCAGATGGATACGCAAGGGAAGGCAGAAGACCAAAATCATGTGTAACATCCCATTGATGGAAGTTCCGTTAAAAATATTGGAGAAGTATTCCACCAATGAATATTGCAGGAAACATGGTGTGCTTTTTCCGGTGCTTTGTAATCAAAAAATGAACGCCTATCTCAAGGAACTGGCTGATATTTGTGGCATAAAGAAAACATTGACCACCCATGTCGCGCGTCATACTTTTGCCACTTTTGCCCTGGCCAATGGTGTTTCGATAGAGAGTGTTGCTAAAATGCTGGGGCATACCAATGTTCAGATGACCCGTCATTATGCGCGTGTGCTGGACCGTACAGTGATACGTGAAATGTCACAGATAAAGATGGATTTTCATTTTTCCATGTAAGGAGAGGGTGTTTGGAATGAGCAAAGGCAGACATGAGGTTCGGATGCCTGCTCTTTCAGGAATGGCTGGAGATTGCTTCCGGCCTTTTTTATTTCATTCTGGCGTTTTCTGTCTTTTTTTGGCGGTTGCTCAACGGTTAAGTTACCAGTAGCTTCTCTATCATGGCGGGAATGCGTTTCAGCACATTGATAAAGTTCATGACGGCCAGTTTCGTGTCTTTGGTTATATTGTCTATTGTTGTAGGTATATTTAATGCCATCTAGTCTCTCGACTGTATATACTAATTGAAAAGTGCGCCACTTTTCAATTAGTATATACAGTTACTGTACCGCTTCATGATGCCATGCTTTTAGAAGATGATAAATTTTAAATTTCAGAGTGTCAGTAGCCAAAGAAGAAAGCCGAAAAGGGTAATAAAGAATATTATAAATACCATTACATTGATAGCCATTCGGAATACTCCACAGACTATTCCCCTGGTGATGTACCAAAGGATATTGATTATCCGAAGGAAACAGTGTAGCAGAAATGTGAATACTGCAAGTCCTATGGATTGTGCTGTCTGTCTTATGTTCATTGCTGCTGTCATTTTGCATTTGTCAAGTTCAACAATTCTGTCGTACAATATCTTACGGAGTGCCGTCTTGTCTATTGCCTTGTATTCTCTTCATTGTCCATACTAGTTTACAAGGAATGTTCGTAGTATGTCATATAAATCAAATCGCCATCCTTGTAATGGTATCGCATTTTTGAAATAGATATTGTCGTTTCCCCTTTCGGTTATCCAATTCTTTTCCTCTCTGTTTAGTGCCTCGCCATTATTCACTTTCATATGAAGTCTGTAAACCTTACTGTCATGTAGGCTTTCCAATGTCAGAACTGTGCTGCTTTTACATGAGAAGAGCTTTGAAAGCTTCGTAACATGCAGAAGAATAGAATAACAGGTTCTTTGTTACTTTAGGGTCAATATTGTCTAAATCTTAGTTTGTTTTTCTTTGTTATATTATTGAATATCAAGTGAATTAAAGCTATAAAAATGTAGATGTACTTGAAAATGTGTAATTTTATAGTTGGTCAAGGCTTATATTACTCATGATTCAATGTACATCTACTAATAACAAAGTTACTGATTAAAGAAGTTGCAGAAAATACGTGGTTTACTGATTTTGTATAAGATTCAGCACAAGCACGCATAAAAAAAGTTTCTACTTAATGTTGGTTCATTTTATGTGAATCAGTGTTAGGTAGAGACTCTTTTATGTGGGCTTGTGTCATTTCTGAAATAGGTTTCCGCAAATCAAGTGGTAACGATTTCCAGAAGAGGTTTGTGGGAATTTGAAAGAGTGGACAAAATTATGCTAAGTATCTAAATGAATATAGTACACAAAGATAGTTTTTAAAGATCACATCGCGCAAGGCATCCAGTCCCTCCTGAAGGGTGTAATGTATCTCGTGATGCACGGTACCGATATAGTCGGCCACTTCACGCGCTTTCGCCAGATCGGGAGCACCTTCCAGTCCGATGGCGAAGGAATGCAACTGGGGCCACCAGGCTTCCTTGGTTCCGTCCGTTTCAATGCGGTGGGAAGCAAATTGCTTGGCCACGGCCGAAATCACGGAGCTGTCCAGCCCGCCGGAAAGAAGAACTCCGTAAGGAACGTCACTCATCAGCTGACGGCGGACGGCTTCTTCCAGTGCATCCCGCAACTGACTCACGGAAGCTCCGTTGTCCTTCACGGCATCATAGTCCATCCAGTCACGTACGTACCAGCGTTTCATTTTTCCCTCGCGTCCGGAATAATAATGTCCCGGAAGGAAAGGTTCATAGCGCTGACAATATCCTTCGAGCGCCTTCAGTTCGCTGGCGCAATACACCGTTCCGTCCTCGTCGTAACCGATATACAGGGGAATCACGCCAATGGGATCGCGGGCAATCAGGAAATCATCCTTTTCTTCGTCATAAAGGGCAAAGGCGAAAATTCCGTTCAGTTCCTCCAGGAAAGAAATACCTTTGTCGCGATACAAGGCCAGGATCACCTCACAATCACTTCCCGTCTGGAAATGATAGCGTCCTTCATACCGCTTGCGGATGTCACGGTGATTATAGATCTCGCCGTTGACCGCCAGAATCTGCCGGCGATCCATCGAATAAAGAGGCTGGCCTCCGCTCTGGGGATCGACGATCGAAAGACGCTCGTGAGCCAGAATTGCCGTACCTCCACAATAAATTCCGCTCCAGTCGGGACCGCGATGACGGATCTTGCGCGCCATCGACAAAGCTTTGTTTCTCCATTGGGGAGTCTGTTCCCTGACATTGAATATACCCACTATTCCACACATATCGATTTCTATTAAAAAAAGGTTATTATTATTCCGGACATCCGGCATCAATATACACTCTGCATTTCTTCCCGGCTTTCACGCATCCGTGAAGCTTCGGCCAGGCGCTTCTTATACTCGAAGGGGATCACACGGACAAACTCGCCCAGGCTGCGCTCCCAATGATTGAGCAGGGAATGTGCCAGCGAAGAACCGGTCTGGAAATAATGCTTGCGCACCAGTTCATGCAATTCCTCGCGGGAGGCCTTGTCTTCCACCAGGGAAAGTTCTACCATCTCCATGTTGCAGAAATAGTCGAAGTTCCGGTCCGGATCCCAGACATAGGCCACGCCACCGCTCATACCTGCCGCAAAGTTTCTTCCGGTAGAGCCCAGCACGACGACACATCCGCCCGTCATGTACTCGCAACAATGATCGCCTACACCTTCCACCACGGCTACGGCTCCTGAGTTACGCACGGCAAAACGTTCACCGACCTGACCGCTGATATAGACTTCTCCGGAAGTGGCTCCATAGAGCAGGGTATTACCTGCTATGACATTCTCCTCGGCACGGAAAGTTGCCTCCCGCGGAGGACATACCGTAATCGTACCTCCACTCAGGCCCTTGCCCAGGTAATCGTTGGCTTCGCCTTCCAGACGGAAATGGATTCCCGGTACGAGAAAGGCTCCGAAACTCTGGCCGGCCGACCCATGAAAGGTGATGTGAAGACTCCGTTTTCCCAGTCCGGCCTGCCCGTAACGGCTGACCACTTCGCCCGACAACATTGCTCCTACGGAACGGTCCGTATTGGCCACCGTATACTCCAGCGTAACGTCTCCGCTTTTCTCCAGTTCCGCAAAAGAGGCGGAAATGAGTTCACGGTCCATTACGTGATCAATCTCATGCAACTGACCGGATACATGGCTAAGGGCTGAATCGTTATTTACCCGGCATAGAATCCGTGAGAAGTCAAGCAGAGCTTCCTTGCTTCCCGCCTCACGGGGAGCGATCTCAATCAGGTCCGTACGTCCCACAATATCCTCCAGATGGGTGAAACCCATCTCGGCCAGATACTCGCGTACCTCCTGTGCCAGGAAGCGGAAATAATTGACCACATACTCATAATGTCCGCGGAAACGTTCACGCAACTTAGGATCCTGAGTGGCCACTCCTACCGGACAGGTGTTGGCATGACACTTGCGCATCATCACACATCCCAGAGCAATCAGAGGAGAGGTTCCGAAAGCAAACTCATCGGCTCCCAGAAGAGCCATGCTGATGACATCGCGTCCGGTCTTCAACTGGCCGTCGGCCTGAAGACGTACCATCCCGCGAAGCTTGTTAAGTACCAGAGTCTGCTGGGCCTCGCTCACTCCCATTTCAGGAGAAGTTCCGGCATAGCGTACCGAAGATGCCGGCGAAGCACCCGTACCTCCCTCGGCACCGGAGATCACAATCAGGTCGGCCTTGGCTTTGGCTACACCCGCCGCAACGGTTCCCACTCCGCTTTCGGCCACCAGCTTCACGCTGATCTGGGCACGGGGATTCACATTCTTGAGATCGAAAATCAGCTGAGCCAGATCTTCAATGGAATAAATATCGTGATGAGGCGGAGGAGAAATCAGCGATATGCCCGGAATGGAATGACGCGTACGGGCTATTACTTCATCGACCTTGAATCCCGGAAGCTGGCCACCTTCACCGGGCTTGGCTCCCTGAGCCACCTTGATCTGAATCTCTTCGGCATGTACCAGGTATTCCGTAGTCACACCGAAACGTCCGGAAGCCACCTGTTTGGTCTTGCTCGACAGGGAAATGCCGTCGAACGTTTCACTGAACCGGGCGGGATCCTCTCCACCTTCTCCCGTATTGCTCCGGCTTCCGAGCTTGTTCATGGCCAGCGCCAGTGCTTCGTGAGCCTCCTTGCTGATCGCTCCGAAAGAAATCGCTCCCGTGACGAACCGTCTGACGATGTCTTCCACCGGTTCCACCTGTTCCAACGGAATGGGGTTGCGGCGGAAACGGAAGAAATCACGCAGGAACAAAGGCTCTTCTTTCCGGTCAACCATCGCGGTAAATTCCTTAAACTTGGTATAACTTCCCAGACGGGTAGCCACTTGCAGAGCTTTGATTACCGAAGGTGTCCAGGCGTGTTTCTCACCTCCCTTGCGATATGCAAACTGACCGATATCGGGCAGGCTATCCTCACAGGGAGTTTCTTCACCGGCCGGATGATCACTTTCTCCTTCAGACCAGGCCGCCTGATGGAAAGCCAGACAATCATGGGCCACTTCCTTCAGACCAATACCTCCGATGGTAGACACCGAGGTTCCAAAATAATCACGCAGGAGTTCGGCTCCTACACCCACGGCTTCGAAAATCTTCGCTCCGCGGTAAGAACGGATGGTACTGATACCCATCTTGCTCATAATCTTATAAAGTCCCTTGCACAGGGCGCGTACATAGTTCTTTTCGGCGGTTTCATAGTTGAGCTGGACTTCCCCCCGGGCCACCAGACTGTCAAGCACGGCAAAAGCCATATAAGGATTGATGGCACTCGCACCATAACCAAGCAGGAGAGCAGCATGCATCACCTCACGGATCTCTCCGCTTTCAACAATCAGCGCGGTCTGGACACGCTTCTGGACACCGATCAGATGGTGATGAACCGCACTTACGGCCAGCAGAGAAGGAACGGGCGCATGAGCGGCATCAATTCCCCGGTCGGTAAGCACGATATAGTTGGCTCCGTCATCAACGGCCTTTTCCGCCCTGCGGCAAAGGTCATCAAGAGCTTCGCGCAAGCCATTCTCTCCGCGGGAAGCGTCGAAAACCATCTGGAGGCGGACCGCATCAAATCCTTTGTAACGGATATGGCAAAGCAAATCAAGCTGGGCATTGGTAAGCACCGGATGAGGCAGACGCACCATCTTGCAATGATTCTCGGCAGGCTGGAGGATATTGCTCCCCACGGCACCGATATATTCGGTAAGTGACATGACCAGTTCCTCACGAATGGGATCAATGGGAGGGTTGGTCACCTGAGCAAATTGCTGGCGGAAATAGCTGAAAAGAAGCTGGGGACGACGTGAAAGAACAGCCAGAGGTGCATCATTACCCATGGATGCGGTAGGTTCCATGCCATTGACACACATGGGAACCAGAGTCTTGGAGATATCCTCACGGGTATAGCCGAAAGCACGCAGACGGCGGGAATAGTCGTCAACGGAAACCGGAACCTTACGTCCGCTACGCAAGGCATCCAGCTCAATGCGGTTGGCTTCAAGCCAGCTCCGGTAAGGATGCTCACCGGCCAGACTCTCCTTGAGTTCGGCATCATAGTACACCCGTCCCTCACGCGTATCAACCATCAGAATCTTACCAGGCTGGAGACGTCCCTTCTCACGGATCTCTGCCGGATCAATGGCAAGCACTCCGGCTTCGCTCGCTACCACCATCGTATCATCACGGGTAATCAGATAGCGGGCAGGACGGAGTCCGTTACGGTCAAGCATACCTCCGGCATAACGTCCGTCACTGAAAAGAATGGCGGCCGGTCCGTCCCACGGTTCCATCAGAATGGAATGATATTCATAGAAAGCCTTCAGAGAATCACTGATCGGATTCTTGCTATTGAACGATTCAGGCACGAGCATCGCCATGGCATGAGGAAGGCTCAGTCCGGAATGAAAGAAAAACTCAAGCGCATTGTCAAGTGAAGCACTGTCGCTCATGCCCAGCTGAAGAATAGGACGTATGTCGGCCACATCTCCCAGACGGGAACTGGAAAGCACACTTTCGCGGGCCTCCATCCATCCGCGGTTTCCCCGGATCGTATTGATCTCGCCGTTGTGAGCAAGCAGACGGAAAGGTTGTGCCAGACTCCATGCCGGCAAGGTATTGGTACTGAAACGGGAGTGAACAATGGCCAGTCCGCTCGTAAAACAAGGATGACTCAGATCGCAGAAATACTCCCGAAGCTGAACAGACGAAAGCATCCCCTTGTAGACAATCAGCCGTGAAGACAAAGAAACAATATAAAAGTCCTGATGAGCCACGCGCCGTTCAATCCGCTTGCGAGCCCGATAAAGAGCAAGTTCAAGCTCATCACCTCTCAGAGTTCCACGAACAAAAATCTGACAGATAACAGGCTCGGACGCACGGGCAGCTTCTCCCAGTATGGACGAACGTACAGGAACCTCACGCAAAGGCATCATCTGCAAATCTCCGGCTTCGAACTCAGAAGCCATCACCTTCAGAATCTCTTCCCGTGAAGAAGGATCCCGGGGGAGAAACACCAGCCCCGTTCCATATGCTCCCTGCTCGGGTACAGGAATCCCCTGAAGAAGAATAAACTCGTGAGGAATCTGAAGCAAAATACCCGCTCCGTCACCCGTCTTGTTGTCGGCTCCCTCTGCTCCCCGGTGCTTCATATGCTCCAGCACCGTCAAAGCCGAATCAACCAATGCATGAGATTTGATGCCATGAATGTTTACAATCATTCCTACCCCGCATGCATCATGTTCGTACGACGCATCATACAAGCCTTCCGACATACAGAAAGAGCGATTATATCCGGGATCACCATTTCTGACATAATATTGCTGTTTTACGATTTTCTCTTTCATTTTCAAACCGAATTTCTGTTTTCACTTTTTATTTGCCCACAAAATTAGAAGTCATCTTTCATAAAGCAAAGAGAGAAACCGATTTTCAGAAAAGAAAATGAAGAATGGAATATCGTAAATTTCATTTTATTACTTAACACAATATATTTATATCAATTTATTACATAATACACGAAATACAAACAAATATATAACACAAACAAAGAAAATACAGATTTAATGACATAAATCAATTCCATCCCCATTACCTATATTATTATAAAGCCGCCCATACAATGACCCCGCAACGGCTATCTCCATTCCCTCCGGAAATTCTTCAATCCCCTGAACACCCCGACAAGAAATGCAGATTTCGGGACAAGTTTAGCGGAAAATAGCAATGAAACGTCCAAAAATTACTATCTTTGCAAAAGAAATAACATTTTAACAAATGAAGAACGATAACACATTAATGAATCACGCAGCCGACAACATCCGTATCCTGGCTGCTGCAATGGTAGAAAAAGCAAAGTCCGGCCATCCGGGTGGTGCCATGGGTGGAGCTGACTTCATCAATGTCCTGTATGCAGAATATCTGCAATATGACCCCGCCAACCCAAAATGGGAAGGACGCGACCGGTTCTTCCTTGACCCGGGACACATGTCGCCCATGTTGTACGCACAGCTCGCCATGACGGGCAAGTTCACCATGGATGAACTGAAAAACCTGCGCCAATGGGGATCACCCACTCCGGGACATCCCGAAGTAGACGTTATGCGAGGCATCGAAAACACTTCCGGTCCGCTGGGACAAGGCCATGTCTTCGCCATCGGAGCTGCCATCGCCGCCAAATTCCTGGCTGCACGCACCGGAAATCCTACTTTTGAAAAAGAAACCATCTATGCCTACATCTCCGACGGAGGCATACAGGAAGAAATATCCCAGGGTGGAGGACGTATTGCCGGACATCTGGGACTGGACAACCTGATCATGTTCTATGACGCCAACGACATCCAGCTCTCGACAGAGACCGGAGAAGTCATGACGGAAGATACCGCCATGAAATACCGCTCCTGGGGATGGCACGTCATCGAAATAAACGGAAACGACTGCCAGCAGATCCGCCAGGCTCTCGACGAAGCCAAAGCCGAAAACCAGCGTCCGACTCTGATCATCGGTAAATGTATCATGGGTAAAGGCGCACGCAAGGCCGACAATACTTCTTACGAACACAGTTGCAAAACCCACGGAGCACCCCTGGGAGGAGATGCCTACAAGAACACCATCCTCAACCTGGGAGGAGACCTGGAAAACCCGTTCGTAATCTTCGACGACGTGAAAGAAATGTATGCCCGCCGCGAGGAAGAACTGAAAGCCATCGTAGCTGAGCGCCACCGCGAAGAACAGGCCTGGGCAGAAGCCAACCCTGAAAAAGCCGCACAACAGGCTGAATGGTTCAGCGGAAAGGCTCCACGCATCGACTGGAACTCCATCGAACAGAAGGCAGGCGACGCTACCCGCAACGCATCGGCCAAAGTACTCGGCCTGCTTGCCGAACAGGTGCCCAACATGATCTGTTCATCAGCCGACCTTTCCAACTCCGACAAGACCGAAGGATTCCTCAACAAAACCCATGCCTTCGCCAAGGGCGACTTCAGCGGCGCATTCCTCCAGGCAGGAGTAGCCGAACTCACCATGGCATGCTGCTGTATCGGTATGACCCTCCACGGAGGTGTGATCTCCGCCTGCGGAACCTTCTTCGTATTCTCCGACTACATGAAACCTGCCATCCGTATGGCCGCACTCATGAAACTTCCCGTGAAGTTCATCTGGTCACACGATGCTTTCCGTGTAGGTGAAGACGGACCTACCCACCAGCCCGTAGAACAGGAAGCACAGATCCGCCTGATGGAAAAAATCAAGAACCACGACGGCAAGAACTCCATGCTCGTACTCCGCCCCGCCGATGTGGACGAAACTACCGTATGCTGGAAGCTCGCCATGGAAAATACCGACACCCCTACCGGCCTGATCTTCTCACGCCAGAACGTCAACAGCCTGCCCGCAGGAACCAACTACGCCGAAGCAGCCAGGGGAGCTTACATCGTAAGCGACTCTGAAGGTACTCCCGACGTGATCCTCGTAGCATCCGGATCAGAAGTGTCTACCCTCGTAGCCGGAGCCGAACTCCTCCACAAGGACGGTATCAAGACACGTATCGTATCCGTACCTTCCGAAGGACTCTTCCGGAGCCAGAGCAAAGAATATCAGGAAAGCATCATCCCCGCCGGAGCCAAAGTATTCGGCCTTACCGCCGGACTTCCCGTCAACCTGGAAGGACTGGTAGGAGCCAATGGAAAAGTATGGGGACTCGACTCTTTCGGCTTCTCAGCTCCCTACAAGGTACTGGATGAAAAATTAGGCTTCAACGCCGAAAATGTGTATAACCAAGTAAAAGCAATGTTCTGATGAAAACAATAGGATTGGCTTCCGACCATGCCGGATTCGAACTGAAAGAATTCGTGAAACAATGGCTGGAACAAAAAGGATGGGAATATAAAGATTTCGGTACCTACTCAACCGCCAGCTGCGACTATCCCGACTTCGCTCACCCGCTGGCCGAAGCCGTAGAAGCAGGCGAATGCTATCCGGGCATCGCCATCTGCGGAAGTGGAGAAGGAATCAGCATGACCCTCAACAAACACCAGGGAATACGCGCCGCACTCTGCTGGATCCCCGAAATCGCCCGGCTTGCCCGCCAGCACAATGACTCCAATGTGCTCGTAATGCCCGGAAGATTTATCGATACAGCAACCGCCGACCAGATCATGACCGAATTCTTCAACACCGCTTTCGAAGGAGGACGTCATCAGGCACGTATCGACAAGATCCCCGTAAAATAAAGACATTGTCTTAAAATAACAAAAAAGGAGAAGCAGAAAACTGCTTCTCTTTTTTATTTTCTATCTTTGTGCAAAGTTAAATAGAGAAAACCATGAAAAAAATCTTACTGATCCTTCTGGCCTGCCTTCCTCTGTTCGCCATCGCGAAAGACAACAAGGAGAAAAACAACTCCGATCCCAAATACCTGGCAGGCGCACTTACCTATGAAGACGGAAAAATTACCTTCACCCGGGAAATCAACGCTCCCGGACTCTCAAAAGATGAAATTTACCAGCGTATGCTCGACTGGGCCAACGAACGCTTCCAGCCCGAAGACGGCATGCAGAGCCGCGTAGTCTACACCAACAAGGAAGACGGAGACATCGCCGCATCGGCCGAAGAATGGATGGTATTCTCCTCTACGGCCCTTTCGCTCGACCGCACCCGGGTCTACTACCAGCTCACGGCAAAAGCCGGCGACGGACAATGTCTGCTGACCATGAGCCGCATCCGCTACTGGTATGATGAAGCCCGCGACGGAGGCGAAAAATATACCGCCGAAGAGTGGATCAACGACAAAATGGCACTGAACAAGAAACAGACCAAGCTGGCTCCCATCTGCGGCAAATTCAGACGCGAAACCATCGACCTGAAAGACGAGCTTTTCCTCGCGGCCACCAACGCACTGGGACAGGCAGCACTTGCCGCTCCCGCCATACCGGCAACCCCTGTCGTACCGGCAACTCCGTCTTTGGCAACTCCTTCAGGCAAGCTTCAGGACATCAGCTTCGCCCAGCTTCCGGCCAACCTGAACGAAATGACCAAAGACGGACGCATCACCCTTACGGCCAACGATGAAGTTATCGACATCAAAGCCGAAAACTGGGGAGGATTCGGACAGATGTTCAACAAGAACGTTTCCTACCTGCTCATCGACCAGAGCCGTTATGCAGCCAGCACCCTGATGGAACACAACGACACCTACCGCATTTCGTTCTATACCGCCCGGGGCACCGAGCCTGCCGTGGTTATCGAATGCCGGAAATCTACTACCCAGAAAATGTCGGCCGAAGAACTGAAATCACTTAACCAGTCCATTGATCCGTCGAAAGAATATACCCTGTACATCGGAGAAATCACCCGCATACAGGCACGGTAAGAACCGGATTTTAAAGCATAAAACGATATAAAAAGTTTTATTTCATAAGTCTGCTGCACGCATCACAAACAACATTCCTGAAACAAAATACAATTAATCAGGAATGTCATTCAAGAATGTATGCAGCAGACTTTTTTGCAGACAGATATTTAATTTGAAAACTCCTTTACAACCTTACTCCCTACATTCTTTTAACGAAAAACACTGCTAGCCCAGATCCTTCTTAATCCTCTATTCAATGCAACCGAATCGTGCGGTCGTTAGGGCTGAATTATGCGGTCGTTGAGGCCCAATCGTGCGGTCGTTGTGAAGGCACTCTTAGTATGATTATAGATCATTGGTAATCAGAGAGAGAGTCATCCATAAAATAAGCGGATCACCGTCACGCTCCAAAAAGGCGAAGGGTGAGAATTTCACAACCCCCACCCCTCTGTTGAAAAACGAGAAAAATATATTCAATTAACAGAAATATTCAGATCATAGTGATCAGAAGATCACACCCACACGGAAACCCGCATTGCTTTGTCCTTCGATATCGCAGGTCAGGGTTTTCGTGTGCTGGGTACCATAGCTGTAATAGCCGGCCACATGGAACCCGAAGCGTTTGCCGGGAACCGGATAGATCCGCAGGCCGATTTCGGGTGACACGTAGAATCCCCACGCTTCGTCATACACGCCTGTGGAAGAAAAGTAAGTGGTGTTACGGGCAAACACAGCTCCGGCTTTCGCACCGATATACGGACGGACATAATTGCCCTGACACAGGGTGTAGGCCGTTGACACACCGAAAGGAAGCTGGAAAGCCGAACGTTGCTGATCGGTGGTCAGCGATTCCGTCGGTGACAATTGCAGGGTCTGACGGCCGATATAACGGTGGTTGGTGTGGTACATCACAAAGGCACCTACTGACCAGCGCGGAGTCACGTCGTACAGACCTTCAAAGTTCATACCCCATCCGCTGATCTTGTCGGCATAACCGGTCGAGAACGGAGCATTCATCTGCCAGTCTACTATCAGATGGGCTTTGCTGGAATCCCATTGTGCGAAGGTTGGAGCAGCAGCTCCGGCAAGCATACAGCCTGCCAGCACTACTCTCTTTAAATATGTATAGATCGTTTTCATGTTGTTTTCCTCCTTTATTTGTTCGATTGTATATAGGGTGACTGCTCAAAGGCCTGGTTCACACCGTCCAGCAACAACTGCTGGTTGACGCGTCCGTTGCCATACATGAATCCGGACATGCTGACATACCATACCACGGGAATGTCCTGCTTCTTCACTTCCGAAGTGTCCTTTTTCGTCAGATCAACCATTTCAATCAGCATGGTCTGAGTGTCGTAAGAATAGCTCACGGGATACGGATAATACCAGCCTCCCCACCAGGGACCCCAGAAACCATAGTCCCACCATCCGCCATAACTGGGATAGGAAACCACATGATTCGTCTGTGCCACGTATGAGAGCTGCACGCCCACATCGGCCTGATCTTTCTTCTCCGGATCTGTCAGACGGGTATAGCCGCGGCTATCCATCTGCTGGGCCACCGCATCGACGAGGGCTTTCGCGTTCTCATCCTTCCAATAGGATGCTTTGTATCCTCCCGCCTCCAGAATACTGTCCGGAAGGAAATAGGTCTTATAGCCGTCGAAAGCGGCATTATTGTCATGATCCGTATAGACCACCAGATCTGCATCCAGCTGGTTCATGTCCGGATCTTTCTCGCAGGCAGCCAGAGTAAGCGCCATGCAAGCCAGGAATAACATTTTTTTCATACTTCTTTCTCCTTATCATTAACAGGTTCGTACCCGGTACGGAAATTGTCACTCAGGTGACCTCCGTCAGATGGAACGTCCTTTAAATACTTTACTTTTCTCTATCGGTACAATCTGTCCGCTCAGCGTCATCCGGTTTGAGTTGAAGTTGGGTGTTATGGTCACCGATGCCTCGTTACTTCCCTTATAAAGCGTGATATCCACACGGGCCGAAATACCGGTACCCATCACGTTCATCGTCAGAAGCAGGTTGCCGCGCTTGTCTTTCTCCACTTCATAGCTGGATACAGAACCGTCGACGGTGACTCCGCCCAGTCCGTTAGGACCGCTTACCGGCACATTGAAAGCTACCTGCACCACCGCATCGTCGCCTTTCACGGAAACAAAGTTCGTGGTCGACGTAACGTAGGCCGTTTCGCCATACTTGAACATCACCTTGTCGGCTTCCAGCGTAAAGGCACGGGCATTGACCGCCTCTTCTGCCTCCACATGGAGCAAGCTGTCCAGACGTGCCTGCATTTCTTTCTTTTCCTGCCGGGTCAGTTCCCGGGTTTCCTGTGCCTGCCCTGCCACTACGGACAAAGCCATCAGCATTATTACAATCATACCTCTCATAAGTCCAGTTTTTTATTGTTTCGTATATAAAACAAAAAGAATGTCGTTTTACTGCTCCTGCGACCCTTAAAAAAGTCTAATAACTAATGAGAGATGTTACATCTATCGTTTATTTTCCTAACTTTATAAGCAGAACCAAAATCAAATCTGCCATGAACAACATTACCGACGTTACCATTCTGATTGCCGTCATAGCTCTGGCCCTGTGGCCCATAGTCCTGTTTCTCATGCGATTCATGCACGAACGCCGCAAACGGCTGGATCACATCGAACGGATGACACGCGACGAGCTGGACAATATTTCCACCCAGAAACTGGTGATCAGTGTCCTGAAAAAAATAGGATGCCAGCCCGAAATCAATGAGGAAGGACACGTGACCTTCAAATACCAGGGAGATGACTTCTACATCGCCGCCGAGGAAGAAAACCGCTTCATCATGATCTGGAACCCGTGGTGGGGCTCCATCAATGTGGACAATGAGGCGCTCCCCGTCCTGAAGGAAGTGATCAATGCGGTGAATGTCAACTCACTCGTTACAACCGTCTACATGGTGGACGAAGACGAAAAGACCATCGGTCTGCACTCGCGTTGCCATACTTTCTTCTCGCCCAACGAAGGAGAACTGGAGGAGCACATGAAGATGTTGCTCGACTATTTCTTCGATACGCACAATGCCATCAAGGATAACCTGAACCAGCTGGGATCGGCCACCGGAAGCGAAGAAGAGAAAAAAGAGCGGGTCAAAGTAAAAGGATTTGCCGCCTACAAGGAGAATACGGTTCCTATCGAGCCTGAGAAGCCCGCATGCTGAACTCGCATCCGCAATATTGCTGGTTGTAGAAGCCGTATTCGCGGATAATGGCCAGGCGACGTTCGCTCAGTCCGCCCTTCCGCCAGTTCTGGTCCCACCAGATGACATCGGGATAGACGGACACGGCATATCGACCGGCTTCATTGATCTGGTCAAGGCTTTTCCAGCGCGAAGAAGCCAGTGTGGTAGTAATGAGCGAGAAGCCGTATTCATGGGCATAACGGGCCGTATCGAGCAGACGCAGGCGGAAACATTTCAGACACCGGCCTCCGCGTTCGGGTTCCTGCTCCAGCCCCCGCATGGCTTCCAGCCAGGCTTCATGGTTGTAATCGGCATCCACAATCTCCAGCCCCAGGGAAAGGGCATAACGGGTACACTCGTCCTTGCGGATGAGGTATTCTTCCCGCGGATAAATGTTGGGATTGCAATAATAGATGGTAGGGCGAACTCCGTGTTGCATCAGACATTCGATGATGGCCGACGAACAGGGTGCGCAACAGGTATGAAGCAATACCCGGTCTGCTCCGCCGGGCACTTCCAACTGGAATTTATGTTTAGCCATATCCTTTGTCTCCTTTCTCAAACCTGATGTTCCCGAAACAGAGGAGCAAGCATCTCCGGAATTTCCACTCCCTGCTCACGAATACCGGCCAGACAGGTCTTTGCCTTGCCGGTAAGAACAAAATACATCTGGCGCTTGTCCTTTGTCCCCGGTGTACGTTCAAGCATGCCTTTTTCTTCGGCCATGCGGATCACCTTCGAAGCATGCGAAGGAGTCATTCCGGTACGGCTCACAATGGTGCTTGCCGTCACGGTTTCCGTGCCGACACTACACAGGACCACCGCCTCGTTCAACGAAATGCCGTGGCTTTCCAACAAACGGGATTCCAGTAAAGAGAGAGCCTGGAAAAGCTCTCTCATCACACATATACAAGTAATTTTCTCCATACAATCAAATAAACAAGTTGACATTGGCCTGTTCGGCGCGCTCCATGTAGGTGGCTACCCCACCGACACTCACGGAATCAAGCAATTCTTCACGTTTGATTCCCATTACGTCCATCGACATCTGGCAGGCAATGAATTCCACTCCGTTGTCAATAGCCTGTTGACGGAGCGTTTCCAGCGAGTCAATCCCCTTTTCTTTCATCAGGAAACGCATCATCCGGGCACCGATTCCTCCCATATTCATTTTTGAAAGTCCGAGTTTCCGTGAATCGGCCGGAAGCATCCATCCGAACATCCGTCCCCAGAAGTCCTTCCGTACGTGGGGCTTACGTTCTTTCTTAATGGCATTCAGTCCCCAGAAAGTGAAGAAGATCGTCACTTTCCGTCCGGTAGCCGCCGCGCCGTTAGCCAGCACAAAGGTAGCTAAAGTTTTATCAAGGTCATCGCTAAAAAGAATAAAAGTTTTTCCTTTATCGCCTTCCGACGGAACGGACGGAGCTGATCCGCATGCTGCTTTTTCCACTACGACCTGATATACTCCCTTGCCGGAAGTCTTCGAAAGGAAGCGGTTGCCCGTCGACCGGCACCAGGCTTCGGCGTCGCGCGGGAATCCGGCATCCGTAGCCGAAACTTCCAGACGCTCACCGGGCTTCAGGTTATCCATGTGTTGCTTGAGTTTCAGAACCGGTCCCGGACACTGGAGTCCGCAAGCATCCAGTTTCAGCACCCTGGCCGGCCGGCATTCTGTATTTTCCTTCGGAGCAGAACAGCCTCCTCCGCAGGTAGGAGCATAATCTTCGGGGGAAGGCAAGGGAGCGATGGCCGCCTTGTAGGTTTTCAGACCACCGATCAGATTGCGTACTTCCTTGTAACCGTTTTCCTTGAGGATGTTCGAAGCAAGGTACCCGCGCAGACCTACTCCGCAATACAGCCATACGGGCTTGTCAGCCGGGATTTCCGAAAGACGAGCACGAAGGTCGTCAAGGGGCACATTCACGGCTCCCGGGATACGGCCAAGTACATATTCATCGGCGGTACGCACGTCCACCAGTGTCACTCCGCTCAGGTCGGCATCACGAAGTTCACGCCAGTAAAGGGGAGTCATCTTTCCGCTCAGGATATTGCCGGCTACGTAGCCCGATACGGCTACCGGATCTTTGGCCGAAGAGAATGGAGGTGCATATGCATGCTCCAGCTCCGTCAGGTCATAGACCGTACCTCCGCGTTTTACTACAAGGGCGTATTCATCAATCCGTTTGTCTACTCCGTCATACCCCACGATCTGCGCTCCGTAGAGACGTCCGTCCTCCGGCGAGAAAGTGATCTTGATATCCATCTGAAGCGAACCGGGATAATAACCGGCATGAGAACCGGAATGGATGGTAGCCGAAAGATAAGGCAACTGGAATTGTTTCAGGCGTTTGGCGGGAAGTCCCGTAGAAGCAACGGTCATATCGAATACCTTGGCAATGGCAGTACCCACGGATCCCTCGTACTTGATGCGGTTTCCAAACACCATGTTGTCGGCCACGATACGTGCCTGGCGGTTGGCCGGACCTGCCAGAAAGTTCAGCCAGGGCTTACCGGTAATCGGATGCGGATATTCAATGGCATCGCCAACGGCATAGACATCAGACTGGGAAGTCATCAGATATTCGTCCACGTAGATACCCTTCATTTCCCCCAGTTTCAGACCGGCTTGCTCGGCCAGCCGGGTTTCGGCACGTACGCCGATGGAAAGGATCACAAGATCGGCTTCCAGACGGATGCCCGACTTGAAATGCACGGCCAGCCCTTGTGAAGTTTCCTCGAATGACTCGACGGCCTGTTTCAGATAGAGTTTCACTCCTTTCTGAAGCAGGTGCTCGTGAACCAGAGCAGCCATGGAATAGTCAATGGGGCCCATCACCTGATCTGCCATTTCCACAACGGATACTTCAGCTCCGGCATGATGAAGATTCTCAGCCATCTCCAGTCCGATAAAACCTCCTCCCACAATGACGGCACGCTTCACCTCATGCTCGTTCATGTATTGCTTGATGCGGTCGGTATCGTTCACATTGCGCAAGGTAAAAATTCCCCGGCTTTCAATTCCGGGCAGAGGAGGACGCACCGGAGACGCACCCGGTGAAAGAAGCAGCTTGTCATAGCTTTCCGTGTACACCCGGCCTTCGGACGTACGGACGGTTACCTGCTTTCCGGCGGTATCAATACCCGTCACTTCCGAACGGGTACGTACATCGATGTTGAAACGCTTGCCGAAGGCTTCGGGAGTCTGGACAAACAAACGCTCCCGCTCCTCAATAACACCTCCTATATAATAAGGTAATCCGCAATTGGCATACGAAATGTATTTGCCTTTCTCCAACAAAACGATTTCAGCCTGCTCATCTATTCTTCTCAGCCGGGCGGCAGCTGTGGCTCCGCCTGCAACACCGCCAATAATCACATATTTCATATTCTTTCTTTTTTAGTTTGACGCTACAAAGAAAGCAATATTTTCCGACAATAAATAGTTTCCATAGGAAAATAATGTTAACCCACTATATTTTAACATGATAAAACGATTAATAGGAGTAGCAAAAGGAGCAAGTTACATTGCTATAATCCCACTCCCATAGGACTCAGGCTCAATTCATAACGGAAACATCTGCCTACAAAATTTAAAAACGGGAAACATCTGCCATGTCATCACGCAACAGGA
>OGQZ01000041.1_pt1 | contig 86364 bp, 99 predicted proteins | sample 1553321 | NCBI WGS metagenome assembly OGQZ01 (sample SAMEA2579958, study PRJEB22360) | human gut metagenome | reverse complement strand
TGTCCATATTTACTTTCGGTTATTTGTTATTAATCTTTCAATACTCAATGTGTTTCAATCAGTTAATCACCAGGATTATTCTACATTTCTTTTTATATTATATTCATTTCTAATCCTTTCCTCTCCCCGCAAGAAGTGCATATCATCCTTTTCAATACAAATACATTTTCTATTCGTATGAATACAGGCGATTGCAGTGCTCATGCTTCCAGAGGCAAAATCAAGGACTGTGTCACCCTCTTTCGTGTATGTTTTTATCAGATATTTCAACAATGCGACTGGTTTTTGATTAACATGAATCGTTTTGCCCTCTGATTCCGCAGTTTTAAAATATTTCACACTTCGTGGGTATCTCGTTCCTTTGTTTTCATTTCTGAATGTAGGATTTGGTACCTTGTTTACTCCTGTCCAGTTACTTCCTCTCTTTGTACGATTCTCATAAGGCTCACCTTCCTCCATGATTGGATAATAAGGAGTTCTGCCGTTACAAAAGATACTGATTAGCTCATGCGCTTTTAGAGGTTGCTTTTTAGCAAGAAGGAAATTGCTTGCTTTTGACTTTTCCCATACCCAGTCGTATTTAAATTCGGCTAAATTGCCACAGCGTAAAAGGCTGCTGAACGGTTCGCTGCCAAATAAAGCCGTAGGCGCATTATCCTTTCTCACTCTTCTAATCTCCTCCCACATTTTCGAGAATGGTATTATCTTATCCCATTGCGAGGCTGTAATTCCGAAAGGTGGGTCGCATAGAACTAAATCAATACTTGATTCTGGGAGAAGAGGCATTACTTCAAGGCAATCGGCTTTATATAGCGTAATGTCTTTTTCAAAAACGATCTTTTTCATTACATCTTTTATTAATCCAAATGTCCATTTGCCTCTTGGTTATAGGCCAGATAGACTTGTTTGTACTTAAAGTTTCTTTCTCTGTTTGTACTTCTCCGAACATTCAGGACGAAACGCTTTTCCTGCGTTTTAAGATATTCCTTATCAATTTCGGTGTATAGAAGTCATAATCATCATTATGGCATTATTTACCTCCTTCCTCTTTTACCGTCAATAATCCAGTCGTCCCGCATTGCGCCATCGTCCGAAAGCACCGTCAATAATTTCCCGTTTGGTACGTTCCCGGTAAATCTTCGATTTCCAGTAGCCGATACGTACCTGTATGTATCTCCATGTCTCGATGTATGCCCGGTTCAAGTGTTGCTCAATGCTGTCCAGCGACTTGTTCACGGACTCCAGTACCATCAGCAGGTCGCTGGTCGAGCAGGCCGCTGCGCCCGTGGCATACAGCACGAGGTCGCTCACCGACTTATAGAGGTGTTCTCCCTCGTTGGCGATGTCCCGTATTGCTTTTTCATTGATAGTCAGTATCAGTGCGTCTGACGGCTCGATGTTCCCATGTTTCAGGATTTTCTCATGGAAAGCCTCCAGCATGGTCTTATAGTCACCGATACGGTCACTTACCGAGCTGTAGGTATCCTTCACGTTCAGCACCGTCCGCAGGGATTGGTACATCACGTCGATGACATCAAAGGCACGGGTATAGCGGTCAAGGTCGATATTTACTTCCTTGTATTTGCCCGTCTCCTCACGGCTGTACTCATGCAGCAGTTGGTTGCTGTATTCCAGCGTGCTTCGGGCCAGCAACAGGCTGCGTTGTTTTTTGTGGTCATTTATGTACGCTTCCACCGACACGATATCGAATGTCCATTGGCCCTTGGCGACATCGGGTAGTAGCGCAAGCAACGTAATGGCCATCAGTATAGTGCGTTTCATGGCCGTACCTCCTTTCTGCCACTTCGGGATGTCCGTGCGTTTTCTACCCAGCGGTCATGGCACTCTTCCACGAGTGTCAGCCTACGACCCTCGTCCGTATCGAGTTCCGGTAGCACATCCTTCAGTACGTCGATGATGTTCCGCTTGTAGTGCATCATCTTCTCCAAGGATACGAGGTCGGCGTATATTTTCGTGATACGTGAATCCACTTCTCGTGCGATTTCGAGGCGGTCACTTGACCAAAGCAGGTGGTACACGTCGCTGTTCGGTACTTCTTCCATAGGTTCTGTACGGGCATACTCGGTAGTGATTTTACAGTTGGGATATTCCCGTGCGATTTCCGATATGCGATTATTCACGATTTTAGTCTTTTCCTCGTTCGACAGGTTCGGATCGAGTGTCAGTACATCGGCAACGTGCGTGTCTGTGTATGCCGAAGTCAATTCCCAACTGATTTGGATAATGGCACGGTGAATCTTGATACCCAGAAAGTATTTCGGCTTCCGTGCGATAGAAATAGTCGCACGGAACGTAATGATACCATTGATGTTCGGCATCGTCGCCTTACGGACGAACGTATAGCCGCTCCATGTACCTCCGTCCTGCCAAGTGAGGCTATAGGCTGTCTTGCAATCCTGCATGATAGCCGGTAGGCGGTAGTAATCATCTGTCGGCACATCGTTCTCTGCTTCCGCTTCCTGCTTTGCATCTGCGTACTCCTTCTGTTTTTGTTGCCACTCGGCAAGTTCGCTTTTCAGTTCCTCGATACGTGTCCGGTTGGAGTTATATTGTTGCCGGTAAGCTGCTGCGTCTTCCACGCTCGCCTCGGCAATTTTTTTCAAAAGGTCGGCGTTTTCCTTTTCCAAGGCACTAATCTGAGATTGAAGAACGGCGACTTGATTGTCCGCTTCCCGTATCAGTGCGTCCAGTTCTGAAAGATCCAGTTCGTTCTCCGTTACCGAGGTCTGCATGACACACTCTTTGGAGTGGGCATCCAGTGAGCCGCCACACTTGCGACACTTGTATTGTGTCGAGCCTTGCCCCAGCGTCGCCCCGTCTGAACAGGTTACACTGATGGTCACGCTTTCGCATCCCTGCAATTTTGCGGCGTCCGTCGCCTGATAATAGTTCCGTGCATCGGATGCTATGTAATAGACATAGCCTTCCTCGTTGTCATTGAACTCCGAGAGGCGGGCATTGAGCTGCGCTTTGAACGTATTCAAATCCATCGAATAGGAGTCGAAGACATCCTCATAGACCACCTCCATCCGATTCCAACTCTGTGTCACGTGTATCTCGTAGGCGTATGCCTTCTTTGTCTGTTTGTTACCCTTACTGATGATATAGGCCTGTTGTCGGGTATTGATAGTATAGGTGTAGCCATCGTTGCTATTGTTGAGCTGTTGCACTCGGCTTCTTGACCATCCGGCATACCGTTCTGAATTGGCGAGGGCCTGCTCCCGTTGCGAAGCGTTCGGATAAAATCCCGGATCACTCGTGTTAAAGCGTGTCCATGCACCCCCGTTCAATATGCTGTTGTCGTCTGTCGGTGGGTAGTAGTCGCATAGAGAAATGCTTCCTTGATCACGCCGTGCGATATACCACCGTTGCGTGTAATAGTTCCCGACAGCATTGTCCATATAGTCGGTCATCCACGATGTGAGGTCGTAATTGCTGAAATTGAACAATGCGGCCACGCTATCCTGACCGCCCACCATGTCGATTAGCAGACTGCCGATGTCATGTTCCGCCTGCTCGAAGAGAGTACCGTAGTGTTCATACAGGTTGCCGATTTCATTGACTTTGCCACCCAATAGGTCATGGAACGCACTACTTTGCAGTAGAGCGTCACCGAGGTTCTCCATACCTGATGTTGCCAGCCCTACGCCCATGTTATAAAGGTTGTCAATGTCGCCCTTTAAGTTCTCAATCGTGAAATTGCCCGGCACTTTGGTAAAGTTGTCCAACATCCGTTGCCAATCGGTACCGCCCAGTTCTGCGAGGTTCAGCAAGGTGGCAATGTCGCGGTCAATTTCCAGAAAAGCGATGTCCGAGAACGACAGCGTGCTGTTTGTCACCACACTTTCGAACTGCATACACAGGCTCTTCGTATCGTCGCACACTTTCATCAGGTAGCTGCCCCAGTGGATTGCTGTTTGTGGTGAGCGCAGCATCAGCTTCGCCACCACCCATATTTTCGGCATGATTTTTTCTGCCACCATGTGGTAAATTCGACGATAGTAGTAATTTTCCGTGCTGCTGCACCAGATGCCAAGGTCGGACAGAGCCTTGTGTTCCAAAAATTTGGAAGAAAATATCCCTGCTGCCGCCACTTCTGCCGCCGTATAGTGTTTCAGAATATCATCCACCTGCTCGCGGTAGTAGCTTTCGGCTACTGCCTCCGTGCCGAATGCTGCGGCCATGGCCGCCACGGTACGAGCGTCATAGTTCACGCTGTAATATTGTGCGTGAACGTGCTGTGTCAGGGCAGGCAATAGGATAACCCAAAAGATAAACAGCCGTTTCATCGTTTCAGACCTCTTTTATGTATTCCGGTTCCTTGTGATTGAAATACCACCGTTCAGATTCGATACAATTCTCCGTGACAAGTCGGCAGAACATATCATGTATGATGGTAGTATCCTTGATGGCCCTTTTGATCCGGGCTTCTTGGGAGCCGAACCATCTCAAAAAGAAAGGCTGGTTTAGATAAGTTTCGCGCACGGTCTGATAACGTAGCCATCCCAAGTCACTTAGTCTTTTTTCACTCATCGGACTACTGTTCAGTTCCCTGAATAGTTCTTCTCGAAACCTGTTTTCATCGAAGACAGGTTTGCTGTTACATAGCCTGTCGCACATATCGTAAAACTCCTTTTCTTTGGGGTTTTCTTCATAATACCGGTTCAAATACGCTTCCAGTTCTACATCGGACATACCCAACCGAAGGGAATACTCTGCCAACAACCGTTCGATGGCGGCTACTTTGTCCGGTGTCATGTCATCCATGCGGAGCAGGTTCTCCTTGGACAGCATACAAAACTCCCGGAGGGACAAAACAGTGAGTTCCGGATTGCTGACAGAGATTTGTTCGCGCGTCAAGCTGCTTTCAAACCCCATCATATTTATCCCGTAGCCCAGTGACAGGGTGATTAAAATCCTTTTCGTTTTCATTATGATGTTATTTTAGTGGTTAAGTTCAGTACACATCCCGCTTCATTAACTTTCTGCGCAAACGGCAATGCCTTGCCGATACCGCTGGTATTCCAGTCGCGGCAATATGCCTCGATAGCCTCTTGGTGGCTGCATTGTAACTCGCGCTTGTAAAGCTTCAGAGCCTCTTTCTCCGCTCGTTCGGTCGTGTAAGTCATGTAGCACTCGCGCGGTTCTTCCACGCCATAAACACCGCTGGTCGTGCCCCGACGGATAAACACCTCGCGGAAGAAGCTGCGTCCTTCCTTGTTTTCAAGGCGGTTAATGGTAAAAATTTTCTTACAGTCCACGTCCGTTAGGCCAAGAATCGTCTTGATGGTGTCGAAACGTTCCTTGAATTTGCTCTGGTCAAGCAGCATCACCACATCCGAGTTATTGATGATGGCCTCTTTCACGATTTCGCTGCCGATGATGTCTTGTATTTCCTGTGTCACCACGCCCACACTGGCCCAGAATTTACGCGCTGTTTTGTACATAAATTTAATGTACTCCGCCATCAGCGGGCTGGCGATGGCTTTCCATGCTTCCTCGATGACAAGGACTTTGCGGTTCTTCTTGATGCGCATTTTTTGCAAGAAAACATCCATGATAATCAGCGTGACCAAAGGAAAAAGCAGCGGGTCATCTTTTATGCTGTCGATTTCGAAGACCACGAACGTCTCGTCGAACAGCGAGCTGTCCATGTTCTCGTTCAGCGTTTTTTCGTGGTTGCCGCCCAAATAGAAGTCCTTCATCATATAGCGGTATGTCGAGAGGTCGATGCCCGTGATACGGTTCTCCTCACAGATATCCGGGATGCGCTGCACGGAATATTCATAGAAAGAGTTGAATGACAGTTCCTCCACTTTCAGTTCCTTGCGTCGGCCCTCTATCTTGTCAATGATACCCTCGATGCGGACCGCGCGTTCCCGTTCGCTTTCGTGCCGCTTCTCACTGCTGTTGCGGTCATCAATAACGAGGCTCTTACGCAAGTCCTCACGCTGTTGGGGTGTGAAGCCCTCGAAACCATTGAAGTAGGCGTCGTAATATTCCGTGATGACGTGCTCTATCAGACGGTCTTCCGTCTTTGTGACCGTTCCCTGCGTACCTTTCCAGATAAGCAAGACGAGGTTTTTCAAGAATCCCGTTTTTTCTACGTTCATCTCTTCCCGATTGATGCGGAACGGATTCATCGTGATGGGCCGTTCCTCGGTATAGCTGATATACTTGCCGCCGAAATACTCGCATAGCCCCTCGTATGAGTTACCCGTATCGACCATTACCACGTCCGTCCCCTGTTCATGCAACTGGCGCACGACGGAGTTCATGTGGAAACTCTTTCCGCTGCCCGAAGGCCCCAGGCAGAAAAAATTCGAGTTGTCGGTCAGCTTGTTCTTTCCCTCTTTTCCCGTGATGTCGATAGCTACCGGAACACCTTGACGGTCAGTATAATAAATTTTTATCGGCGTTTCCTCACTATGCTGCACCCGTTCCTTGTACATCAGGCATACCGCAGCGTCGGAGAGGGTCAGAAAACGGTCATATTCCTCGTTCAGGCTGTAACAGTTGCCCGGAAATGAACTGACGAACAGTTCCAGTTGGTTGTATGCACGCTTACTGATATGTATGCCCATGCGCCCAAAAGCGTTTTCCAAGTGATTCGTGCATTTTTGAAGGTCGGTGTCGGCAGGCACGCCCACCACCATGTTGAAGTGCGTGTACACGAGCAGTTTGCTTTCACGGGCTATTACGTCCTGTACCTGCTTGATGTCCTCTACGGCCATTTGGTTACTCGGATTGGGGATGCTTGCGTGCCGGTTCTTCTTTTTGTCGAGTAATGCCAGTTCACGCTTCTGACTGGGCAGGAAAATAATTTGGTTGTACACCACCGTTTCTGCGTTCGGAATATTATCCACCACCGAGACAAGATCCACTGGCATCTCGGTATTATTCACCTCGATATTGGTATAGGGACGTATCAGCGAGGGGAGTGCGGCGCAGTCCACGTCCACGAGGCTGTACACCTTACAGCGTTTATCACCCATAGATACCGTTTCGTCGTCAGCCTTGACATTCGTCATCGAGACCGTACGGTCTTTGAAGTTCATCGCAAAGTAACGGTCCACATATTCGCTTGCCTCGGCTTTGTTCAGGAATTTCACTTGTACACCGCTGTCGCGTAGTAGGTCTCGAACCTTATAAATCTTCACGAGGAAATCGCGCCATTTCTTGCTATCGTAAGAGAAAAGACGGCTCTTCTTGGCTTCCTGTGTGATAGTCAGATAGCAAAGGCTGTCCGTGTACGGACGCCCATTAAAATAACGGAAGTACGATGCTGAGAGAAATTCTTGATTATGCTCCGGCTCGTTCGCGAACTGTTTTCTCACGAAGATGTCCTGTTTGTGTAAGGCATATCCTTCGCCCAGTGTTTGCGCAAGGGCAGAGAATAGATGCGTGAAATCGTAATAGCTGTCAATGTCCGCCGAATACTTCTGTACCGGATTTTCGATTTTCAAGACGGCGGAATATTCACCCGTCTTGGTGTACAGCACACCCACACCATCTGTATCTTCCACAGAGAAATAGATATTCTGAAAGATGTGCTTGCGCTTGCCGCCCGTACCGAACGTATAGACTGACAAGGCCATACCCGTACATAGGGCGATGAAAAATAAAATGATATATAGGGTCATTCCGATATTCGTTCATTAAATAGGGGCAGGTCTGCCTCGGCTGGAGGCGGACCCGCCCGCGTTCAACAATCAATCAGCCACACACATTGCCGTGATGGTTTTTCTTATAGTCATACTTTGTGCGAATAGGCATACACATACACTCCACGTTTTACATTTTTGCTGTGCAGCCCTTTTCGCTGTTTGAGGATGATAAGCACGATTCCCGCAGATAAGACAGTTGCCAATACGACCAGTCCGGCCACAAAGCCCATAAGACAGTAGGCGGCGATAAAGCCCACAATGCCCCCCCCAGCCACGCCTGCCGCCCAATAGATGTAGCGGCCTTGTAATCCCATCAGCTCCAAAGGCCGTTGTAACCCCTTGAACAGCGGATAATCCGGATAACGTCCGTCATTAATCATTTCTTGACTGTTTATGCGTTAATTCCGAAGAACAGAGGTAATGCTTGGGCTGCCGCAATCAAGAAAAGGCACGCCCCAACTACCATCATGATCTTCTTCTTGACATCCTGTTCCTCGTTGTTCATGGCGATATACACTGATATGGCTCCGATGATGGCTACCACACCTGCAATGGCATAGCAGAGCTTGACCATGACCGGCACATATTTCACGATTTCCTCTGCTACAGTGGACAGGGCCGTCGTACCGGCCGAATAGTCTCCGGCCGTGCTTTGGGCCATAGCCGGAATACCGCCCGCCAGGGTCAGGGCAAGCAGGACTGCCTTGTTCGATACTCTCTTGAAACTCTCTTTTGCCTTGCGGCTCATCTTTTTGATTTTCTTCAACATACTTGTCTTTGTTTTTGAGTGATACTTATTGTTTTTTTATTGCTGTTTTGACTGCTTCTTATGGTTTGTCGGTCTATATGCGATAGCCGAAAAGAGCCGGGAATACGATGGAGGCTCCGATGATGAAGAGACAGGCTCCGACCAGTGAAACGATGGATTTCACCACACCGTCTTCGCCCGTATTCATCTTGATATAGATCTGAAGTGCGGAAACAACCACAAACACGGAGGCGATAGCGTAGCAGACATACAGCACATAGAGCATCATCGTTACCACGAAGTCGTGCATCGTCGCCAGCGCATCCGCACCCCAGCTGTAGTTTACGCTGCCGCTCTTGGCCATTGCCGCAGAGGGGATCAGGCACAGCAGACACAGTATTTTTCTTGTTCTCGGCATGCTACAATCGGTCTTTTAAAGGTTTCCATTCCAGTTCCGGACGGTTGTCTGTCTTGCCTTTGGCAATCATGGCCCTGTAGAGTTCTTCATTCGTGAATGCGTCTGATAGGTAGGGCGTGGTTTCTTCCATCTGCTCCTCCATCCGGGCCTTCAGGCGTTCCAGTTTCTCTTCCATGGCAGTTTCCCCGGTGCCACCGGCACGCTCTGCCTCCTGTGGTGCAGGCATGACAGCGAATCCGACCTCCGTTTCATACTGCTCGTCACCCACATGGAAGCCCGTGTCGCTTTCCGTTACCGTGACACTCTGTTCCTCTTCCGGGTCGCCGAGGTCAAACACCTCTTCTTTCGGTTTGTCTGTTCCCTTTTTTCCGTATAGGTCCTGTACGATGATGACCGCATAATAAATGGCATAGACTACTGTAAGGACAATGATGAAAATAAAATATGATTTCATATCGTTTATTTAATATGATTATTATATAAATATGATTCGCAAAATAAAGACGGATAATTGTAATTGCGAAAAGATTGTCTATAAATCAATATGCTTTTATATAAGATTTCTCCAAAATCTTAAAATCATATTCAAAAATCATATTCTAATCAATATTTGAAGGACAAAACAAGAAAGGTCGGAAAATAAATAGAGGACAACTCTTACAAGTTGTCCTCTTTATTATGCGCACATCAATGGGTTATTCGGAGTACTCTATTTCTGAAAGCCATGCCGTTTCCTTTATCCATTGACAGATGTAATCCCGATGAACTACAGTCTTTTTCCACGCAGGTAGTCGTTCAGGTCCTTGTAGCCGGTGTAGCGGACGGACTCGTTGCAGACACGGCTGTCATACAGTCCAGCGATGGTCTCCACTGTCTTTTGCCCGGCAAGGTCATTGTCAAGGTAACAGTGGATTTGTCCGTAACCTTGCAGATGCGCCAGCGTCTTTCTGAGGTTGCCGACCGAGTTCATCACCAGGTAGTCGCAGGGTACGTCGATACAGACGGTGCTGTCCTTCATCTGCCGGAGTGTCAGGTAGGATAGAAAGTCCATGAATCCCTCAAACAGGCAGATGCAGCTCTGCACTTCACCGTGCAGGTGCGGTATCAGGGATATGTCCTTGCTGTTGATGCACCCCTTGTAGTAGGCGTTGCGCACCTCGAAGCCGCCGGAGACGTTTCCGAAGGCCAGTGCGAAATAATGCCGCTGGCGCAGTTCGTAATGGATCTCCTTGCAGAACATCCGTCCGATGTTCGCATCAATCATCCTCGACTGGAGATACGAGAGCAGAGCATGGTGTCGTAGAGGAATGACCATCAGGTTCTTCATGTTGGCTTCCACCGGACGGGGCAGAGCGGCAGGCAACCGTATCCTCGGCAAAGAGGCATTACCGGCAGTCCGTTCGATGTAGGCAAGTGCCTCGCTCACGCTTCCCATTCCGCAAAGGTACCTTCCCAATTCCACCAGGTCACCGCCGATAGCTTCACCAAAGTCGTACCATTCATTTTCCCGGTCATTGACCTTGAACGAAGGTGAGACCTCTTTCCGCAGCGGCGAGAGATACCAGTACTGCTCCGATTTTACATACTGCGCATGGTGCCCGAGCCGGGCCAGGAAATCCACGATACGCACACTTTTTGCTTCTTCTATGTTCATGGCTGTTTCTTTTCACTTGTTTGCACAAAACCAGTTTAGTTTGGTTTATGACCCTATATAGATAGATACTAAATTAAACTGAATTATATAGGCCCGCGCCCGGCATCATTCTTCCTCGAAAAGCATGGTTTCCACAGGGGTCATGTCGTAGTAGAAAAGCTTGTCCCGCTTGACGACCAGTTTCAGGGTGTCCGTCAGGTATTGCAGCAGCTTCACCATCACGTTCCGTCCGCGCTTGAACCCGATGGCCTCGTAGGCGACCATCATAGCCTGCAGCATATTCTCGAATCCGCGGATGGGCTTGTCCCCGAATGCGGAGGAGAGGGCTTCCCGGTGCTGCTCTACGGTCAGATCCATAAATCCCGTCCGCTGTTTAGGTTTCGCGCATGGGAGGCTGTCGGACAGGTGTCCCTCTGCGAGAACCGGCAGGCCGCTCTCGTTGACCGTAAAGGCAAAGGGCTTGAACTCTTTCTCCCGGATGTGCAGCGCATGTACCTCGCTGATGTTCGGCTGCTCGCTGTTCTTGCTGATGACCAGCACGGTCTCCGCCTTGTTGCTCATCTCCGTACCTATATGCCCCCGGACATTGTTGTCCCCTTTGTTCAGATGCAGCACGCAATGGATGTGCAGGTCATATTTCGACGACCATTCCATCATCTTGTTGATGACTTCCACCGATTCGCTGGTGCTGTTGATGTCGAGCATCAGGTCACGTATGCCGTCGATAATGACCAGGCCATAGCCTTTCCTCTGCCGCAGGGCGTAGTCGATGACTCCGATGCGTATCGCCGGCGAATATTCACGCAGGCAGATGAAGTCAAGATTCTCGCTGTCGGTTGTCGGTGGCAGTCCGGCCAGCCGCAGGATACGTGCCAGTACGTTGTGACAGTGGAAGCGGCTCTGCTCCGTGTCCACATACAGGATTCTCTGCTTTCCTTCGGGCAGGTGCGCCCGGTAGTTCAGCACCTGCTTCCCGGCCAGCGATGCGGCGACAATGGCTGAGACATTGAATGTCTTCTTCGATTTGGCTTTGCCGGTCGATGCACTGAAGTTACCGAGTGTGGCGATGGTAGAGTTGTCAATCCAGATGATTTGCGGCGGCGTTTCGTAGGTATCCGCCGCACGAATCTGTGAGGCGGAGAGAATGTTTGACAAGAGACACTCCTCCGGTCCCATATCCAGACTGGAGTCAGTTCTTCTTTCGTTTTCCATAACGTCTCTGGTTAAAGAACGGTTGGGCAGCTGCCGCTTCATTTGCCATGCGTGCCGCTTCCTCCGCTGTCGGTTCATAGTTCTGCTTGAGCCATTTGTCCAGCTCCTCCTTGGCGAAGTAGAGCATCTTGCCGCGTGGCTTGAAGTGTGGAATCTCCTTGCTGGAGGTCAGTTTGTAGAGCATGCTTTCGGATATACCGATATACATGCAGGCCTCCTGGAAGGTGAATACCCCCTTGGTGGTATAGATGTTCTTTTCCAGCAACGCGATACGTTCCAGCAGGCTTTCCACCGGATCCAGTTTCTTCAAGATAGTCTCAATGTTGGTGAGACGTTCACTCAGCTGTTCCATAAATGTCAATCTGTTGTCTTGCATACGAATGATTTTTTAAATTAGACAATGGAAGTATGTCCTCCGTTATGTAGCGCGCTAACGGAGGGCAAAGGTAGGGCAGGAAAGCTATATTGCTTCAATCTGCAGATTGATAGTTGGGAAGTGTCAATGCAACTATCAACCTTTTACCTTTCACATACTTCACTTCTTGGCACTTTTTGTCATTTTGCCAGTTTATCCACGGCCTGTTGTATACCATAGGCTGCCGATGTCATCTTCTTCCGTAGGGCGGTCAGGGAAGACGAAAGGTTCGACTGGCTGACGAATCCCTTTCCGCTCTTGCGGACCAGTAACCGTCCTGCTTCCAAGGTACTCTGCCATTCGTATCTGATAAGCGAATGTTCGAGGAGCGAATTGAACAGGATTGCCACAAGCCGGAGTTTGTTCACACGGATGCTGAACCCTTTCCGGCAGGCAAACAGGGCTTCCATATCCTCGACACGTACGTCAGAAACGCAAAACAGATGATAAGCATTGGCACAGGCCGTTATACTTATCATCTGTTTCCGGGTCAGGTTGCATTCCAGCGAAAGCGGACGCTCCCAAGGTATCTCTGGGTCACGGGGCGTGACCGGAGGCACCGGAGGTGAGAATGTGTCATACGTCTGCTTCACCTCCATGCACTTCTCAAACGAGAAGTCCGTGGCTGCAAAGAGCGGTTGGATAAGATGAGCGCAGTCATGCAGCATCCCTTTGAGGATGTGGATGTTCATCTCATGGCAGTTCCGGCACGCTGCACGGTCGCAGTCGATGTACCGGTGGCTGTTCACGAAATCCTCCGCATAACGATGATACTGTTTGCTGCCCGTGACAACATCACGGAGATACAAGGTTCTTGCTTCAGCGATCAGGGCATAAAGTTCCTGCGCTGCATCCTGTTCTGTCACGAAATGGTGCAGATGTTCATTCCCTCCAAAAAGAGAGAGGGCCTTTGTCAGGTCTTTTCATTTTGGATAATTTTAAAGAATTTATAATATAGTCAAGAAGGGTGTTGCCCCGGCTATCTGTCTGTTTTCCGAAAACAACACCCCAATAAGCGTCTGCAAAAATCAAACACATATATGAGTTATGCGACAATCTCAGTCAAACAGGCCGTTCGTCAGGTTCACCGCGTCATCTTTTTTCTTGTTGACAATCTTGGCGTAAACCTGCGTCATTTTTACGGATGTATGACCGAGCAGCTTGGAAACGGTGTACAGATCCGCTCCCAAAGTAAGCATCATTGTGGCGAATGTATGGCGGGCGGTGTGAAAGGTGAAATGCTTGGTAATCCCGGCTTTGACGGCCCACGGCTTAAGACATACATTGATGTGAGCCGGCAAATGGAACACAAAATCGTTACCTGTCTTGTTACCTTGTTCAGGCATCCACTTCAAAGCTTCGTTGGAGAGAGGGAGGTATATCGGCTCCTTCGTCTTCTGCATGGCCACCGACAGACGGTATTGTCCGTTGTCAAGAAAAACGTCTTTCCATTTCAATCCTACGATATCACTGATTCGCAGTCCGCAGAAGCAGGAGAACAGATAGGCTCTCTTGACTTCCTCGTTCTGTATCGGAGTGGCAATCAATGCCCGTACCTCTTCGATGGTCATATATGAACGTACGCTTTCCGGCATCTTGGGCTTTTCCGACTTGTCCATTTCGTTAAACGGATTCCGCAGCATGCGTTTGGCACGCACGGCTGCATTCAGGGCGCCGTTTAGAATCTGATAATAGGTGTTACGGGTAGAAGCCGCTATCAGTTTCCCTCTATAGCGGTAGGTTGTCAGCATGAAGTCAATGTATCCCTGGCAGAAAGACAAGTCAACCCGATCCAAGGTATATCGGTCTCCGGCGTACTCCTGCAGGATGCGGATAACAGACTTTATGTGGTCTATACCTTTTTTGCCTCGCTTTTTCTGGTTCTCCCTGTAGGTGTTCATCCAGTCCAGCAGATAAATCTTCTCCACGTGGTTCACAATCCCTGCTTCACCGCTGGTCAGCTCGATGATGCGTTTTGACTTGATGGCATTGGCAGCAGCCATTGTTATCTCGTTCTGATGCCGGGCATTGCTGTCCGTTTCCGGAACAAGGTACATCTTCAAGTACTCGTATGACCTTTTACCGTTCCGGTATATATCCAGATACAAACTCTTGCAGCCGTCAGCCAAATCTTTTGTCCGAAGGCGGATAGGTTCCTTAACTTTTTTAGGCTTCTTTACTCGTGGCATAACTGTGTCCTTTCATTTGTTGTTTTCCTATCGCAAATATACAAATAAAAGCCGAAACTAAGAAACAAATAAGAAACAAAAATGTACCTAAAAACAGCAAAAGTAGTGAAAGTACAGAAAACAACTGAAAACACAAATAATTATTTAAACAACTGATATAAAGCCTATTTATATATACTTGTTTGAATTTTATTTTCAATCAATACGAGTATGGTTCTTTATTGACAAAGATATTAAAACTGATTATAAAATAATCATATAAGGGCAAAAATTATATCTTTGTTTCAAGATTATTGATACTATCCCTTAATTCCTGTCGCGTTTTATGAAGCTGATTTATGTCATAAGGAAGTTTTTCTCCTGTTAGACTTGCTTCCATACATTTAATAACTTTATAATCAGTAGCGGCAAGTTGCTCTTTGAGATTATTTATATTATCTTCTACGAGTTCTTTATCCTCTACAAGCTCCCAACTTTGTATGAGTTTGAAATCTTTAATCTCATATTGGTCTTGGGGTTTATAACCTGCCCTTGCTTTTGGCTGCCGGGCAGGTATAAACTCGCAATATCCGGCTGCAAGATGTGCCGTAATATCCTTATCTCTCATGTGGGCGGTATTTATCAGTTCAAGCGTACCATCCTCCATTAATTTTGCTAATTCCATGACATTATAATCTTATGTTCCATAAATTACCATGTAATAATCTCCATTATTGTATCGCAATAAAAGGCTGTCCCCTTGTGCCATATCAACACTTCCATATCCTCCGTTAGGATGATTTGCATTGTTATCACATAAATAACACCCTGATTGTCCTTGTACACTTATCCTGTTTCCATTTCCCAAGTACCCGACTTGTATATGTAAAAGGAATGTAACTTGCGATGTTCCGGCAGCAGACTGTATTTGGGATGAAGTCGGCAATCTAACCCTTACGTAAGAACCACCTATACTTGTGAAAACATAAGAGTGTGTAACCCCTATATTTTCTTCTATAATATTTGTATATGCCTGTCCTCTATAAGTGTCTTCAAAAAGGCAGAAGCCTCCTTTTAAATACGAATTGCCATCTATATTCAAGGCTTTAGGCGGATTCCACCAATTCCCATAATTTCGTGGTCTAAATTTAATGTACAATCCTAAACCGCTTGTATATCTGCTACCTGTATATTCCAGTCGGCACAGCCCCATCATTCCGGATGATACAGGCATTACATTTGTTCCAAATCCTGTCCATAGGTCTTGTGCTGAATATTTGATGAAACTCGAAAGAATAGATAGACCATCATACGAGCCTCCCATGCTTCCTGATTCTGCTACGCCAATTCTACCTTGTCCTATCTCAAATCCTCCAATAGTTCCATCATCGGCTTTGATAGTTCCCTCAAGATTTACATCAACTCCATAAATTGTACCATCTTCAAGCGTCTTGAATTTTCCGTCCTTTGAATAGATGTTCTTTACAATCAAGTTGTTGGTATCTATCAAGTCATTTTTCAGATAACCGCCTTCAATGATAGTTTCTTTCAGTACGGCATTCTTTTTCAAGTCTGCATAATCTCCCCCGATAAACTCATTTAGTTTGCTGTCATCGGTATATTTGGAAGCCTTTACCCAGTCTGCCGCATTGTAACCGCCGGATAAGCGTTGTACCTTGCATCGCATAATATCTCCGCTCGTACCCTGTACCCACAAATCCCCAATATCGTAAGGCGTGTATGGGGTTGAGACAAACACCCGGCGTTTGCTGTCTGCCGTGTCCTGCGCCTGTCCTGCTTTCTTTAGGGCTTCTGTTGTGGCTGTATCGGTTATTTCAGTCCAATTGAATGTGCTGCCCGATTTAGTCCAACGCCAAGAACGCCCGGATTGCAGGTTGGTAAACGTATCGTTCAAATGCTTGTTCTTATCCTCGTCTGTTTTCCACGATGAAGCAGGAACGTTACTTGTTGTAGGGTCATACTCGTAGAAGAAACTTTCTATTGCCCCGTCAATCTGTGATTGCAAGCCTCCTATGGCTTCTATGAAGTCTGCCGTTTGGTTGTTGAACTCATTCTCGAAATCGCTTAAATCTTTTTCTGTTCCGTTGGTACTTCTGAACTTGATACGACCGCCGATAACAGAATTAGCCAAATCGAAATAGGTTGTTCCGTCCGCTGAAACAATCTTGTCGGTGGTTATTCGTCCGGGCAAAATCTCCGTGAAACCGTACAGGGTTACAAAGGAGCGTTCCCCGTCATACTCGCTGTTAAGTAGTCCAACGAGCAGATGATAGAACCCAGCAACATCATCCATGCCTATGGCGGTCGGGGACAGCACAAATTCGCCCTCTCCCGTGCCTGTCGGAACTTTGGCATAGAAGTAATATTGCTGCGATAATTGGTCTAATACGGGGCTTGTATAGCCTTTGATATTCCAATGTTTGTACTCCGTTTTGCTCCGGTCTGATGTTATGGTATCAATACCGAGTGTCATGTGCTGGAGTATTGTTGCCGGAGCGATAAGCTGCTTTGTTTCCTGATTGTAGGTTATGTGATATTGAATAGGGCGCAAGGAGCTATCCACGAAACGGAACTGCAAACTTTCATCGCCGACCAACATAGCCATAGTCTGTACCGTTATCGGGGTTATGGAGCTTGTGAAATTTTCCAATAACGCATCCTCAAGCATTTTCATCGTTTCCACCGCATCACGGAAACGGCGTTTGGTAAAGCGGATGATTTCCTTGTCGTTGTCCTCTACAATCACGTTGCCGTTTTGTATCTCGTCTATGGTTGATGACAGGCTTTTCCCCTGTACATCGTTTGACAGCTCAATGGTCGGCGAATACGGAGAGGTAGGGTAGTCCTTAATGCCTGTTATACGAATAGGTATGCCATCCGGGGCAAACTGATTATCAGAAAACAGCACATAACCGCCAACAACCAACTTGCCGCCGACTTTCAGCCAGTTACGTTTAGCCCACATTCCCTGCAACTCGCCTGTGAACGTGAATTTGACATCCTCTTTCTCGTACAGGGCTTTTGCCGTTTCCCGGAACATATCCCATGAAGCCCCTGTTTGGGAAGCGTTGTCGCATACATACGCATCCGGCAGCATACAGCCGAAAATGGCGTATGTATCGCCCACACGGGGAATATAGACACCGCCCGGCATGGTCTGCCCGTCTATCTCCTGTGGGACGATTTCAAAGCGTCTTTCGGCGTGTTTGTATTTCAGTTCAAACGCCTTGTCGTTTCCGGCAAGCATACCGCTTTGGAAGATGATAGTCATATTCTCACCCTCAATCAGATAGTCGTTGTAATCAAGGTTTGCAGGTATGCTTTCATCTATGATGTCGTAGAAGTTGTTGGCTTCATCTATAATCTCAACCTTGCTTACTGTTCCCACACGTGAGGGGTATATTTCCGAGCAGTCCAAACTATCTTCGGTCTTGTATTTAAGGGGCTTGTCTTTACGTTGAATGGAATATCCCTCCGCATCTGAAATATATGTGCGCCCCTCGTATTCCAAGGTCTGTGATTTTGGTAACAGTAGTTCCGGCGCACCGTATTTGGAGCGGTCTATGTTCTTTGAACCTCCCTGTGCGAACATTATTTCAATCGGTCGGCTTTCTGATTCGGTAGATCGTCCAAGCCCCGGCACGAAGCCGTTACCCTTGCCGTATGACAAAGGTAACGGGTCATCCTTGAAATATTCAACCTTACGCAGATGAATGACCTTACCGACAATCTCCCATTCGGTATTGAACGCATCTGCCACGCTCTGCAGGGCAGCGTCTATGTACGAATGGTCAAACGGTATGGTCTTTTCGGTAGATATAATACAATCCCCGACACTCCAGCCGCTATCACGCTGATTAAGGTTATCCACTATGGTTTGAAGAAATTCCTTTGGTGTGGCGCACATGGAAAATTTGAGCCGCTTATCCACTGTATTACGGAGCTTGTATCTGCCGAGCTGAATCTGTACGCTCTGCATGATCAGCGTGTACTCAAAATTGCGGTTCCCGTTTTTCTTGAAATTGGCAGGAACTTCAAGAGTGTATCTTACTGCCATATACTCGCACCATGCACCGATAGGAAATTCTATATATTCCGGTAGGGAGAATTTCAGCGTAAGGCTGTGTTCCCCCATAATGCTACGGTAGCGATAACTTTCCTCGCTTTCGTGAATATCAAGCGTTGTGTCGTTGAAATGGATTGTAATCATATCGTTTTATTTGCTTTTATTCTTGATTTCTACATAAATACCTACAAGGTCTGCCAACCGATTATACACAGGCTGTCCAGTGTTTCTTGTGCAGAGATAAATTACACCATCTTGCGAATAGTATTTCCCTGCAAACAATTCCATATTATTGTCATAAGGTATCGGGTCATCAATTGTTCCAGCCGCATTTTCTACTATTTCCGTGTACAGACTTTCAGTCCCAACTCCCGGTTTGTAATGTTCTTGTACTTTATGAGGTTGCAATACTTTCCAAAGTTTACCTCCGTATTGCATCTTTTCATCTTTCTTCACATCTAAACCAATTTTGCTTTCCCATGTCGGATAAAGAGACTTCATACTTAAGGCTTCATTATCTGACAGCTCCATTGTATTGATGGTTATTGCCATTAACTTTGCAATGTCTGACATCCGAGGAATGCCTGTTGAAACTTTTGATGGTTCTTCTATTTCCAAATCCTTTCGTACCATTTCCTTTGTGGTAGCCACAAACTGCAAATACTCTTCATATTCAGTAACAATACTGTCATCAGATATAATGCCTGTCTGATATGAGTTGTATTTGTTAAGCATGGCAAGTTCCTCGTCCGATGTATAGTTGCTGCGTATAACAGCTTCAACACACTTGTCGTATGTCGGTTCTCCGTGAATGACAGTTTCAAAACATGAGAACTGTGTCCTTTCCGTTACAGGGTCTTCGCTTCCCTCCTGCATTGCTTGTACTGTTTCTTCTTGAATATCCCAATGATAGAGATAATCTCCGTTTCCTACGGCTTCTAAAGCCTTTGGCTTTGCATCATAATACGCACGCTTCATAATACTCTTTTTTAATAATTGTTCGTAATAAGTTTTTGCTATTGCTGTGCTGCGCCCATCCCAACCAAGGGGCTACCTCCTGTTTGTACGCCATTACATCAAGTTGCTGCTTGTTGATTCGAGCAGTTGCACGGCAAAAGTTTTGTTTTATGCTTTTACGCATTAATTTCTGTTTTCTGTAGAATTTATACCCGACATAATCTAAAGCCCGTCCGTGCTTATCATACCTGTTTTCTGCTATCGGGAATATTTGATAATTGCCTTTTACTTGTAATTCAAGCTCATTCTCGATATACGGTTTGATAAACCCGTGAAATGCGTTGTATAGCTTTTCCTTGCTTTCGCTGTAAAAGGACATGTCATCTGCATATTCCTCGCAGTCTATTTTCAGAACCTCGTTTACGTTGTGCATAAAGTAGGCAAGGTTCAAGTTAGCCAGATATTGCGACAGATAGTTTCCAATAGGCAGACCCTCGGCACTGTCTATGATTTCATCAAGAAGCCATAAAAGGTCTTTGTCCTTAATCTTTTTGCGTATTATCCGTTTAAGCACATGATGCTTGATTGACGGATAATATTTCTTGATGTCTATTTTAAGGCAATACAGGGGCTTCCCTTTGTATTTTCTTATAACCTTGTCAACGTGCCGAGCGCATCCCTCAATACCACGTCCTTTGATACAGGAAAACGTATTGTGGGTAAATACTTTCGTCCATATAGGTTCAAGAACATTCATAATCGCATGATGAACTATTCTGTCAGGATAGTACGGCAAACGATAAATGACACGCTCCTTTGGTTCATAAATCGTGAATACATCATAAGGCGATGTCCTGAATGTTTTCAACCTCAACGCTTCATGCAGGGATTGTATGTTTGCTTCCCGGTTCTTGTCGTGAACCCGGACACCATAAGTGCGAGTTTTCCCACGGCGAGCCTTTTCATCGGCAAGCCGCAGGTTCTCTACAGAAATTATCTTTTCGTATAAGTTTCCTATACGCTTCATAGCTTTGCTTTCTTAATCAGAGTCTTCGGTAGCCCATACAACAGGCGTTCCTACCAACACTTTTAGGGTTACTTGAAATTTTTTGCCAAGAGGCAAGGTCGTCGTTCCGTTTGTATTATTTTATACTTTTCCTTTGAACCAATTTTTAAGCATAGGTGAGAGCCGATGTTCGCATTCGTATTCGAGGGAACGTTATTCGAATTCGCATAGCCGAAGCCGCAATTCGCACCGTTATTCGCATTACCGCTGAACAGCACCCCACAAGAACGACCAACCTGTATCATTTATTCAAAATAAAATCTGTTACCGTTTCCTCTTAGTGTTACCCGGCGAGGGAACTTATTCATTTCCTTAATCTTCTTCAAAACATACAAGATGTCAGCTGAACCCGTGAAGAATTTCTTTGCTTCCGATTCCGGGCTGTCTTTATTAGTCTTTATTTTTACAAGTGTCTGTCCTTTTACACCTTTCGCTTTACTAAAACGGGTGGGGACATCCTCTATAAAATCAACAACCCAAAATGTCGTATTTACGAGTTTTGACTGTGTCGTTTCATCGCAGTTAAAACTCCTGTTATTTTCATCACGAGGGATTTTCAAGAAATCCAACGAGCCATCATCAACCATTTCTTCCATATCTTACAAATAATTAGAAGTTAAACATAGGGGCGTGTTACGCTGTTACGGGGATAAAGCAAAGGCGAGAGCCGATGCGCGCAACCGTACCCGAGGGAACGCCATTCGAAGCCGCAGAGCCGAAGCCGCAATGCGCACCGTAATCCGCACAACCGCCGAACAGCACCCCACGGAGTGTTTCAGATGTTGGAATGTTCGTGTAATGGTAGTCACAGAAATAGGTAGTAGAACCGCCTCCAACTACATCCGGCATTATTTCGCCTCCCTCTCCGAAGATGACAGATTTAACATAAGCCTCTGTACGGGCTTCATTTCCGACATGGGACATGTTGTTATAGTTACTGTCATTGAAATATTCCGGGTTATCAGTAACAAATACCTTGCTCAATCCGTCTCCTGTCGGGCTGTTTGGAGAGATTCGTACATTAATACCGTCCGTCCATTGCCAAATATGACCGAAAGGATTTTCAATACCACGATAACGTGGAACTTTGACTTTCTTAATGTTAGCATCGTATTCGGTCGGCATTGAAAATTCAACCTCTCCTGTACCGTTTCCAAGTTCGTCTGTATATCCGCAAGGGATAAATGGATAATATCCGTTGAAAGTATTCCATTTTCCACCGTCAAGAGTTGAAACACCATCGCCAAGACCGCCCTGTCTGTAACCTTCTGCAGTGAGTGATGCATTAACAGCCTTTTGCGAATTAAGTGTCGCAAACTCAACCACAAACAGCCACAAGAGGTCTTTCTGAATATCGTATGTCATACAGTTCCATTCCTTTGTGGATGATTTACGTTTACGGGCATAGTTTCGTAAATTAGTACGTGAAATCTGTGTCGCAGGTCTTCCTGTAAGCGTACGGTATGTTCCGTCCCATTCTGCATTATTATTTCCTCCTCTATAATCTGCATCTGTGTTTACAACTGAGCATAGCGTTGTTGTAGAACGCTGTACGGTTGCTTCATAGGCTGAAACATACTTTTTCTTAACCTGATGATAGCCGGGCAGGGGATATTCCGATAATTTCACACGGCGTTTGTTTCCGTCTGTTTCAAATTTACGATAATACATAGGAAGTTCAACCATGACCTGCCCACGTGAGCCGTCACGTGTTTGTCCTCGCCAGTCTTTTGGGTTAAGGTATTCGTTTACTGTCCCGTCATCAGCCAATAAACATCCTTTCATACGGTTATGGATAGGCAAACTCTTATGCAGAGCCATATTACCTATACGGGTAACATCCGGCGATGATACCGTTATGTCATATTCAATTCCGTACATACACTGTTCCTCCAAGTACGGGAGCAATGTTGCGAGAGCAGCCTTTTTACTTTCCCCGTCTGTATCAAGAACCTCACATATCAATTCAAAGGGATTTGTTCCCTCAACTTCGGGCAGGTCAATCAATCGCTTGCCGCCCTCAAAAGCCTCGATAATTTGTCTTACCTTGCTTTCTTCTTCGCTTGTCAGTGCCATAGTCATTTATTGTTTAAGAATTTGAAAACTGTTTTACCTTTTGATGAAATGAACATTACCGAAGATTTGGTATTCATCCTCAGTTTCTTTTGCTTCCGGGCGTTTGCCCATGAACGCAATCGCTTCTTTAGCGATATGAAAATTGAAACTATCATACGCCCTCCACATAAGAACCGCTTCCCCAATAAAGGTCGCAAGTTTCAAGAATTTCATTGTCGGGAGCAATTTCTGTGATAGCCATCGGCGACCAATCGTTATACGATACCGGGGCTTCCGAGAAATTGTCATCCTGACTGCATTTCACACTCAATATCGCATCTACATTTGTAGTGGGAAATGATGGTCTTAAATAAACAGAGAACGGGATGTCGCCGGGCAATTTGAACCCTTGCGACAGGTCTTCAATTTTACCGTGAGAAACGATACGACCTCCATTCATAAATTCGCTGATATAACCTTTCTGTGCCATAATGAATTGTATTTTAGTTTAACCTAAATTTTCCGTTTGATGTAAATCTGATAGATTGCCGTGTAACCAACCTTATTGTGGGTTCAATTACTTCTATCTGAATGGTTCTGTACAAAGCCACATTACAGGCTGGTATGACATGAATAACGCTGACACCTTTTCCTATGACTTGTAACAGCCCATCGGGAGTTACTGATACTGCTTTGTTATCTCCAAGACATATCACGTTCTGATAAACCCTGTCGGGGTGCAGGACGGCGTTTATTCTCGCCACCTTATTGTTACGTGTCAGTTTTGCCGGATAGCTTAATGTCATGGATGTAGGGAACAGCCCAAGAGCTTCAAGGTTAGACGCTGTCTCGATTATCTCCCGGCATTCCTCTGTAGCTTCATTGGCTGCTCCTGTTGCTGCCGTACAGTCCTCCGTGGCTTTCAGTGTGGCGTTTGTGGCGGCGTTTGCATTACTTGTAGCCGTGTTTGCGTTCCCTGCTGCTGTATTAGCGGATAATGTTGCCGTTTCAGCGTTTTTTATGGCTGTTTCTACGGATGATTTCAACGTGGAAACGGTCTTGTCTATAAACTCTAAAGATACCTTGACACTATGGTTCAAGGCGTCCACACCTATTGTAAACAACCCCTTGAATGTTTCACAGATAGGAAGTTCTGATATTCTTCTTTTTGTTGCCATATATCCTGTATTTTAATCGTTCCTTAATAAAATGTAGCTTTCGCCATCTTCCGTCAATACGAGTTCGTCATCTTCCGTTACCAGTAAGGCATAGTTTCCGGTCGGTCTTGAATTGGTAAAAGTCAATGTGACGGAGAACTCGCACCAAACCCTTCCGTTTCGGAGAATATCGAACTTTGAAACGCTGCATTTTCTGTAAAAGCAGTCGAACTCTTCTACTGTCTTATCAATGTAAAAACGCCGTGTGTCGGGCTTGATAAGGGCTGTAAACAGGGCGTTCCACCGTTTCCAAAAGACAGTCACATTCGCTGCTCTGATAAGCATTTTAACGACCACGTCTTTAGGCTTGTACATCACGATTTCGCCATCATAGCTAACTCCGGCTTCTCCTTTTGTGTTGATTGTAAGATTGGGGCGCACATCGGGAGCTTTTAAGACATTGTCATCCGTTCCGTTTAATATGTAAACCCCGAACCGAGAAAAGTCAATATCATCAAGTTCATATCCGGACTGTCTTACATCAACAGCCCCGGTAGGGTATGGTGCTATTTTGTCGGGTGTCGGGAAATCATCGGCAAATCCCAAAGACAGCTTCCCAAGCCGTACTTTTGAACTTAAAGAACCGTTGCTCGTTAGCCTTAACCTGTAAGTTTTTCCGAGTTCCCGGAAATCAAATGTGTGATATGCCTTATCTGACAATAGCTCGAACATATCACTCGCAGATATTATATCTGTTATGCAGAAATCGATTGAAAATGCCTTGCTATCAAGTACAGGATTGGCAAGGTCGTACTCTGCCCCGTCAAACTCGTCCCATTCAGTGCTGTCTATGCTTTTGAATGGGGGCTCTTGTATAAGAGCCTTATACCCGTACTGTTCCACAAATACGCCGTATTCCGTGAACGCATCATTTCCGTCTATGAATAACCTGCCTTTCATAACAGCACACTTGCATGGTCTTTCTCCATGTATTCTACTTTGGAAATATCGTCTTTTTCAACTCTTACAACAGAGTATCCTCCTGCGTCTATGTGAGCGACAGCACCACACATTAAATAAAGCCGATTGCTTGCGATGTCCCGGTACTTTAATCTCGCAACGGTGTTTCCTACCAAAAAGACTTTTTTCGCTTCTGACAGGCTGATTTCGCCGCAATCAATGTACACTCCGTATCTTTCGGGATGCAAGGGCTTGAATTTTCGGAAGGTCTCAATATTGGGGAAATGGTATTTTGTCATAAATTCAACTCCACGAGGAGTAAACATTAACTTGACCAGTTCTTGCAAATCCTCGTTCCCTGTGAACATTGAACACGCTCCAAGTTTTTCCGCCATGTCATAACGGGCTGTTTCATGGCAAAAGGATTGAGCCGCTGATTTGGCAGCTTTCCATTCATTCCAAGTATTTTTTATAAGCTCATCCATTGTTGCTATTTTTTAAGTTTCAGTCCCTTTGTGTTAATATCTTCAAGTGCGCCGGACATTTTGCTTATTTTCTTATCCATGTCCTCTATTTTGGCATTCGTTTCATCTAATCGCTCGTTTGTCCCTGCTGTGTTACTTTCAATACCTGCAAGGTGTTCGAGCATTTTGTTTGCCGTGGAGTTCAACACTCCAAGCCCCTCCATGATTGAGTAGGTATGTCCCTGTATGGTTGTCAGACGGGCATTGTTTTCATCTACGCTTTCCTGTGAGGCTGTGGCTATGCCTTTTTGCGTTCCCTCACGTTCCGGTTCTTCTTCCTCTTGTTCCTCTTTGAAGTAGTCATCAGCCCATCCGTACTGGTTTTCGAGTTTGTTAGCCATATCCGCAGCCATCCGGTCGAGGTAGTCCTTTTCCCAGTCGCTTATGAAGTTATCGCCCCAAAAGTTAAGCATGGTTTCTCGTAGGCGTTCCATATCCGGGCTTATAGAGGCTTTCATTGCTTCGGTAATCATCTGCTTAATCATGTTCTTTACCAAGTCCTTTGAAGCCTTTACCTTGTCATCCCCAACAGCCCATGCGTCCACATAAGCCTGTGCGAAATCATCTATCGCACTTTTAATGTCCTGCCCGAAAATTGCATCCTTAGCCTTTTCCTTGTTGTCGGCAATTATGTTGTTGATGTCATTAATCTGTTGCTGCCATTCTTTGATACGCCCCTCGTCAGAATCCTTTTTATCCATTTCCTCCGCTATCTGCTGTTGGATAAGCACTTTCTTCTGCTCTAATAGGGTGTTCTGCTGTTCAATAAGTTTGGAAGCGTCCTTTGAATATGCTTTTTCAATGGAACGCCCCAAGTTATCGTAAGAGGTATCAAGCGCATCTATTTGGTCTTGTAGCTGTTGTATTCGCTTTTCGTTTTTCTTGTCATGGATTTTTGCTATTGCAGATGCGAGGGAACTTACCATACCGATGGCGGCTCCTGCCGCCGCCCCGATTGGTCCGAATATAGCCCCGGCTTGCGCACCCTGCATGGCTGAATTTACTGCATCCATAGCTACGTTGATACCGTCAGCGATTCCTGCCATAGCATCCGAGCCAAAAGCCTCTCCGAGATTGGAGAACGTGTCAGACAGGAACGAGCCTATCTGCATTATTTCGTTCAACCCATCCTCAATGTCAGCCAAAGCCTCCTTTAGCTTTTTACTGTCGTTTCCGGCTTTGAACATACGTTCCAAACCGTCAGCCACTTTTTCGTATGCCGGACGTAGTCTTTCGGCTGCTTCGTTGTTATCCTTGAGCGCATCGGATATATCTTTCAACTTATCGGGAGATTTGCTCCAAAGTTCAAAGGTTTCTTTTGATATGCCGAACTGCTTTCCTTTATCCTCGTCCCATTCTCCCGATTTAAGGAACTCCAACGCCGCCTGTCCCTGTGCGTTTATTTGCTGGAGGTCGTTAAGGGTCTTATCCCTCATATCGCCGAATAACTGGCTTATGGCAGATGTAGTCTTGTTAGCTTCTATATCCAATTCAGACAAGGCACGTTTGGTCTCTTCATCTATGGATTTTTGCTCCCATTCGTTTTTACCTTCCTTGTTTGCGGTAGCCTGTGCGATAATAGCATTCCTCTTTTCAACGTAAGTTCCGTATGCGGCAAGGTATTTGTTCATGGATGCATTCAGTTCCTCTTGGCTGAAACCACCCTCAAGGGCGGCAATCCCGGAATTGAACTTGTTTTCTGCATTTGTGTACTTACGGGATATTTCCACCTGTTGCTCCATTGAAAGTTTACCGCCGCCGAGCTTCATCCATTTCTTTTCGAGAGCAAGTGTTTCCGCATACTCTTTTTGATAGTCGAGTTCGAGTTGCTTGCGCTTTTTCTCTGCCCCGTCTGCCATTAAATTGATTTCCTCTTGCTGATTTTGGAAACGTAGGTTCATGAGTTCATTATGCGCCTGTTCCAACGCTTTTCTTGCCTGTTCCGCTTCCCTTTCAGCGTTTTTATTTCCGGATGTTCCTTTTATGGCATCCAATCTTTTTTGTTCCTCTTTTATCTGTGCTTCAAGTTTTGCATAATCTTCACGATTAGTAACTTTCTTCAATGCCTGTTGTTTAAGAGCTATGGAGGCTTCGATGGCTTCCACAGAACCAGCTATCATTGTTTCAGTCGATTGTATGTTTGCAGCTCCAAGTTTTTCAGCATATTCTTTACCCAATTCATCTGATTTTTTGATAAGTTCGAAGAATGATTTCATATAATCTTCCCCGGCTTTCCTCATTTTTTCCTCAGCTTCCTTGGCGTATGCTTCAGGACTTAAATCAGCATTCAACAATGTACCGGACATATCTTCTCCTCTTACGCTGTTAGCCATGAAAGATTTGAAATAATCTCCGGCAGACGGTCCCTCTTTAGCCTTTGCATCAGCTTCCAACATTTTTTGCAACGCTTTCTTATATTCTTCCGCTGCAAGTTCCATTGTTGCTGCCGCCTGTGCTTTTGCCATGACAGCACTAATAAAGCTATCCTTTCCTGAATTAAAGACACGTTCCGCATCATTAACATCATTGATAACGACACCTAATTTGTCTATTTCATTTTTATTGTTTATGATATATTGTTCCTTGGCTTCCATATTGTCTCCAAGCTCTATCCAACCCATAGACAATTTTTCAAGAACAGACAACGTTTCTCCAGCACTTTCTGATACCTTATTTTGCCATTCCTCAAGACTTCCGTATGTTTCGGACAAAGCCTTTTTAGCCGTGAACAGACTTCCTACCCATGAAATAATTTCATCGCCATAAGCGGTAAGAAGCGTTATACCGACAACTAATAAAGTTTGCCAACTGAACATTGAAGACATGACACGTTTCCATACAGGAGTAGCCGATTTTCCGGCTTCCGTGAGTAGTTGGTACTCTTTTCTCGCTTTTGCGATTTCATCCGTGAAAATCGGCAGGTTATTACTGATTGCCAAAAAGAACATCTGCGGAGACATTGCCAAAACAGGAAGCTCACGGGCAATCTGCTGTACGCTGAAATTCAATCCGTCAAATTTAGCTCCGGCACTTCTTGCGTATTGATTCATAGAGGCTGTCGCCTGTTGCAGCTTATTTTGAACCTCTGTCAAATTCTTTAATACAGCTTGCCCCTCTGTTCCCTCTCTTTGGGCTTGTGACAGGCGCATATATTCGACCGTAAGCAGTGAAACTTTGGTTTGCAGGGAGGCGATGCTATCCTCTGCAATTTCCATTGTAGTATTTTCTGCTTTCAAAGCCTTGTCATTTTCAATGATAGCATTTTCTACCTGCTCATGCAGAACTGCGAGCCTTGCCTGTGCTGTAATATATTCATTCAGCGATACGCCGCCTTTTTCGTAGGTATCATTCAAGGCGGTTTGCATCATTTCGAGCTGTTTGAGCATAACGGTATCGTCCTGTATGTCCTTGGCAAGCTGCTGCGCTTTGGAGGACATAGAACCGAAAGCCTCCATGCTCATTTTGTCGATACGGATAAAGGACTGTTCTATGTCGGCTCTTGCTTTTTTGACATCATCCCCAAGGCTTTTCATAGAGATACCCACAAGCGATTTTCCTCCAAGGCTATCAAAAGCATTGTCAATCCGCTTTCCCTCTTTTTCTATGTCATTGCCCATTGTCTTGAAAGTGTTTATAACTTTCTTAGCAGAAGCCTCCAATTCAGAGGTGTCAAGGCTTACCGAATAGTTTGTTCTACCGTTGTCGTTCATACTCTTACAATTTCTTCGTCTTCAAAATCATTGAATTTGCTCGTGTCGTTTGCATCAAGTGTATCATCGTAAAGAGGCTTGTCTTCTTCTGATGGTTTGTCATCATACATTGGCACGGCTTTGCTGTACATTATGGCATTAACATAACTCATGTCATAAAGTGCCTCCTGCGCTGTTACGCCGAAAGTCTTTGCTACTCCGAGGACTGTCGCCCAGATGCTGTCATTCAGTTTCCCACTTCCTTTGTCGGACTTAGAATGTTGGCTTCTGCAAGGGAAGTGGTAATACCGAAAAAATCTCCTATCTCCAAATCGTTAAGTCTTCGGATAATTATATTAAGCATAACAGACGGGCGTATATTATCTAACACGAGTTTTGAAAGTTCTGCTTTTCTGTCAATGGTTATAATTTCCTCCTTTTCACTTTTTATCAGCCCGAAGAAACGCTTTTTGACAACTTTTCGTGTTACGGTCTCTGTCAATCCTTTTGCGCCTAAAATAAGCACAGCAACAATGTCGCCGAGTTGCTTGAAATCTTTCGCATAGTGCAATGCTGAATAAACTATTTTATCCTTTGGCACATCATTAACCTGTGGAAGCGTTGAAATTATTTCAGACACGAGTATCAACGTGGAAATAGAAGGCGGTGCAATATTGTATTTTACCCCCTCCAATTCAATTGTTGCAATAGGCTTTTCAAGTATAGCCGCCGCAACTTTGCTTTCTATGGTTTGTTTCTGTTCTGTCATACTGAAATATATTTATTCGTTAGCGGAGGGTGGAGGATTTGAACCTCCGGTACGTTTCCGCACGCCTCGTTAGCAATGAGGTGCATTAAGCCGCTCTGCCAACCCTCCGAATGGCTGTTCTATCCTGCCGAACAGCAAAGGGGTGTCTCTCCACACGTCAAATCTCATTTTAGGCTTTTTCTGCCCAGTCTGTACTCTGAACCTTGAACTTCTTGTAAAGCTCACCATCTTCGCAAGCAAGTATTTTGAACGTAACATCAACATAATGTCCTTCTTCTTCTGATGAGCCGGGACGGAATGAGATATGTGCTCGTCTTACCTTAACACCTGTTGCTCCAATGTTTTTAGGAGTAACTTTTACGGAGAAATCTTCGGGGATAACATTGGTTTTTACTGTCAATTCCTCTGTCGCATCCGCTCCACTTTTAACAGCTCCCGTAAGTTTGTTTTCCGTGTCGAAATCCATCTCCATAATACGGGTGGTAATAGTTACCTGTGGCTCTCCCTCTTCCTCTGCAACAACGACACCGCCCGAAGCTTTTGCAGTCAGCGTGTCCCCATCTTCCGTACTCATGGAAGTACTTTTGTCCTTGATGATACCAAGTGAAAAAAGTTCAGCAGCCATAGCGTCTGACGCTCCTGTCTTGCCAACTTCAATCTTACACTTAGACCATGACATGATAAGTTTCTTTGCCATAATTCTAATGAGTTATTGGTTTGATATTTTATTCACATAATTTGTATTTCAGCTTCACGACAACAAAGTGCTGGTTTATTTTCGGTTCTGCTTCCGTGTAAATTGTGTCGGATTGCTCAAAATCGTATGTATAAACATTGTCGATAAGACTGTCAACCCATTCTTGTGCGAGCTGCTCTATCTCTGCCGTACGCTTTCCGTCCTCTGCGAATATCCCGTTGTTATAAGGGTCAATATCGGGGACATATATGTTTACGGTAATTGCCCCCGTTTGAACCTGTCCGGGTTTTCCTGCCGTAAAAATCACTATGGCATCCTCCTTTTGGCTGTCACGAGGACGGTAGCTGCTTTCAGGTGTTCCACGGTACACTCCTCCGGAGAGTTGTGTCGCCAAACGGCTTTCCTTTAACAACTGATAGATGTCGCCTTGAACCTGTTTTGCTGTCTTTGCCATTGTTTACCTGTATTTAATTCCGAGTTGTTTTAACATATCCGGCACGAGCTGATCTGCCAGCAGTTCCGAACTTTCAAGCACATTATAACCTTTAGCTGATACATAAGCGGCGTATTTCATCCCGGCGACAACGATAAGGGTTATTCCTTTCGGATATTCCTTAACGAGTGAAAGGGCATAGTTTTTGCCCGTGTCCTTTCCCTCTTTGTTCCCGTCAGACTTGCCGAAATCTCCAATTTTTTGAACTTTGCCATCCACGACAACGACATATCCGATAGAACTTCGCAGGTTCTTTGTGCGGTCGGTGTATGAGCCGTTTGTCAAAGCCTCGTTACGAACCTTTTCGCCTATTGCGCACAGGTTGTATACGATAGCTTGCTTTATCCGCTCAATCCGTTCCCGGATGTGCTGCTCAACCTTAAACTGCGGTGTCGTTTGCTTAATTGGCATAATTTCAAGTTATTTTTGGCGAATTTCCGCTATGTGGCGTTTTCTTTCTTTATTGGTACATTCCATCGAATAAAAAAGAAACGCTGTCATACGGGCTGAAATCGCTTTGTTAGACTAAAACCTTTAATTCACAGACTGCTTCTAACAGTTCAACCGATATTACGGAAAATTCTCCGACAGTATTCCCGTCAAGTGATTTCAGTCTTACCTGCTCGCCGTTGAACGGCTGTTCCTCAATCAGTATTGTATAAGAGGCAGTTTTGAAACTCATACCATCCACACGCCCAAGATTGTTATACTTGTTTGCATAATACTGACAGGGGATAGGCTCGCCCCACGTTTCGGATATAGGCTTATTGGGGAATCCTGTGTCCGGGTTTATTCCACCGCCTGTTTTCTGTTTCAATTCGATTGTACCGTTTTGAATAATCATAATCGTGAACCTTTATATCCGTAAATAGGTTTTGGGTTTCCTGCTTCCTTGTCAGCTCCGAAGTCTTTGTACAGGCTGTTCGCACGGTTTCTTAGCTGTGTGCGTTGCCCATCCGAAAACGTATAGGACTGACCTCCCTGTGAAACATTCGGAGCTTCGGACAACCACTGTAACAGGTCTGCAACGGCAAGGTTGTACCCCCGGCTCTGCTGCATTTCCTGTGTGGCTTCGTCCTGTAACACTATATCCCGTTTCTCCGCAATCCTTTGGATTGTACGGAGAGGAACAGGATATGCGTTTATTCCTTTAAGAGCTTCAAGAACTGTTTCCATAGTCAGCAGTTTTTACTCCCAATCTGAACCGTCAGTCTTGATGTAGATGTTTCGATACGCAGTATCAAATACAGGAACGGCATCAGCCTGTCCGATTGTAACCTCACTCTGCGGTTCTGCTGTTCCATACTTTTTGATAATCGTGTGCGCACGTTCAGCTCGGATAATCATGTCGTTGTTCTCTTGGAGAATATCGTACTGAGTTGTTCCGAGGCGTTCTGTTTCGGACAGAATCAAGCGGCGGTCTTCAAACGGGTTGCCGGATGTCAGCGTTCCGTCTGTCAGCTCACGAGTAATAGTCTGGTCGATAACTCTCAACTGAATACCGTTGAGCCAAGCCTGTCTTGCCAACATTGAGTTTACAGTTGCAAGGTCGGGTGTCTGTTGAATGCTTAATGCGTTTGCAGCGAAAGACGCACACGCCTTGATGATTTGGTCTGCTGAACAGATTCGGTATAATTCGTCAAGGTTGATAAATGCAAACTTAGGGTTCAAGTTTTTAGCTTTTGCCAACTTTACTGCTTTTGCCAAGTCCCCGATAATATCAGCAGATGATTTGTTTCCCCAGTCAGCCGAGGTATAAATTTTCATATCATCATCCACATCATAGTCAAGGTCAAACTCGTTGGCGTATGTTGCGTTGTTGGTTGTAGTGAAACTCAATACTCCTGCGTTTGAAGCAAGTTTCCATGCGATATATTCCAATTCGGACTGTACGCCGTTGAAACAGAAATCGACATCATTTCCCCAATATTGAACGAGCTTTATAGCATCTTCGTCCTGTGCGAAAGCAAGCGCAGTCTGATAATCTTTTATTTCAGAACGTGTAAGTTCACGGCTGATTGAAATAAACGGGATATCGCCTTTTGCACTTTCAAAGATAGGACGGTGCTTACGTAACGTAGTTCCGTTGTCTGTATGCAGGTCGGCTGCTACGTTTTTCTTTTCGAGCTGGTTCTGCAACGTACGCCAAATGAATCCGTTTACCTTTTTAACCGGGAAATGGGTGGCGAAAAGGAACGGTGTTGCATCGGCTGTATTCAAGCGAGCTTGAACCATCTGCTGCGTCAGCCCTTGAATAAGTGTATTTACGATTGTTGCCATAATAAATCAATGTTTTAATAGTTTACGATACATTTGAGGTGCTTTGCGACACATTCCGGGAGCGCACGCCCTTTGGTTACCCCGATAACCCACGCATCCGTGTCGATGTTCTGTCCGCTTACGATAGGCTTTCCTGTACCTACCATAGATTGTGGAATGTACTTTAATGCGGAAGACGTTGCAGATGATTCTGCTTTTGCCTCAATAAGAAAACCACCGATAGGAATTACTTCTCCAAGTGTTGTTTTTACTGTAATGGTATCGTAGGTCTTGCTTCCGGCTGTATCAATTCCAGTGATTGCATAAGCCTTTTTACCCTCGTCAGCCATGACTATGTTGCCGACAACGAAGTTATGACCTTTCTTTACCTTGATAGCTGTCGCATTGTTTTCAGCCTGTTCAACCACCTCTGCGATTTTTACTACATGGCAGATACCGTTATCTGCTGCACTAAGTACAGCCCCCTCATGGAGATAATCGCCTCCAAGTTCCGATATTTTAACGGACACACCTCCTCTGATATCCGCTATCCTGTGCATGAAGACACGAGGTACTTTCGTGTCCTTGCGTCTTTGAACTGTCATTGCCATAGTTCTTTTTTATTTTTGATTGTTAGACATTAGAACGGCTGACCTCCTGATGGCTTGTTTTCGCGATGTGCGATTGCGTCCTGTTGCTCTTTGGTCAGTTCGCCCCCTTGATTTCCTGCACCCGATTGTGCAGATGGTTTTCCGAAAACAGCCCCTTTTGCTCTTGTATCATTTACAATTCCTTCAACCTCTGTATTTATTTCCCCGACAAGCGTATTGAACTGTTCATCGGACAGGTTATCGACCGAAATACGCTCGTAACCTTTGCGGAGGTTTTCCGGCAATTTTTCAATGATAGTCGTAAGTTGTTGTTTACGGGTTGCAGTTGTGCGGTCGCCATCCATTTTGTTCAAACGGTCAGTTATTGTCTTGTTACTGTCAATAAGAGCCTGTGCCCAAGCTGGAATTTGTTCGCCCCCTGCAGGAGGATTGGTTTTGGTTGTACCGCCGTTTTGTTCGCCTGTACCCCCGTCAATCTTTTGCCCATCTTTCAGCCCGTATTTACTTTCGTAATTGTGTACGGCTGTCTGTTGGGCTTCTGTAGCCCGGCTGTCACCGTAGCTGTCAAGAACTTGCTGGAACGTGACCCCCTCAACGGCGGTTGCCACCTGTTCAGCGGTTGTTACAGTCTTCGCCAATTTGTCGGCTATCCTGCCCAAAATCTTTTCGCTGACCCCCTGAAATTTGGCTTTCAGCGCATCTAAAATCTGTTGTCTCATACCAGTATGAAATTTACTAAACGTGTTATATCGCACAAATGTACTCAAAGTTTTCAAAAATGATTATAATATACTCATAAAATTGCTTCAAAATTTTGTTTTTCAGTGATTTTGTTTATACCGCTGACAATCAGTTGTATTTGCTGATAAAGATATTTTATCATAAAATAATTCACTATTCAGTTAAAAATTCATCCGTAAAAGTTTGTTATTACCAAAATACTTCACTTATATTTGCAAAGTGATTATAAAACAAACAGTTTGAAACCTCAAAATAACAGTAATATGAACAAGAATAGCTTAACATACAGCACAAAAGAGATTAACCGAAACTTCCGTATAAAGGTTGCCGGAGTTGACGCAAACGGTAATAAGATTAACAAGCTGGTTGGCGTTTCGGGAGCTATCGCACTGATAGGCATTGAACTGTTGAACAAGTTCTTAACAAGAGCTTTCAACACAGCCGAGGATGTTTGTGTATGTAAGCTGCGCAGAGGTTTGAAATTCAGTTTTTACGCTAAATAACAGGAGGACAGTATTATGGCACAAATTATTGAGGGAGCATATCTCGCAGGTTTCGAGCCAAGCTCGGACAACCTTACAGCCGAAGCCCTGTATGCAGAGGCAATGGAATATTTGACAGATTTAACAATTTAATAACCAATTAAAATTTTACGATTATGGTACAGACAACCGAATTACAGCAGGGATTGAACGAAGTAGTTATGAACAAAGTTCAGAGAATGATTGACGGGAAAGCCGTTGGAGTTAAGGAAACAATGGAACGCCTCGTACATGAGGGCAAGATAGCGCAGGACTATATCGCCCCGATAGGTGTAAATCTCAAAGCGAAAGACCATCGCCCGGTTATCACTTTTGACGGCGAACAGCGATTATCGTTAAATATGCCGGACGGTAAGTTCTCGCTTCACGATAACGCCATAGGGCAGCTTGCTGACCGTATGGGCATACCTCAAAGATACTTGAGGGGTCTTGCATCGGGAGAGCCTTGGGCGGTTGCGCTGGCGGCTCATTTGTTGAACCAGCACAGCGATTGGACTGATAGAAGCCGTGTACTTATCAGAACCGTAGGGGAACAGGTAAGGGGCGTTTTATCCGACAGCTACCGCCGTTTGAACAGCGTTGAAATACTTACGGCTTTTGTTCAAGAGGCAGCGCACCAAGGAGCGGTTATATCGGACGCATACATGAATGACACCAAGGTATGGGCTGAAACGATACTGCCGACACCTATCACGATACCGACAGCCAAGAATGGCGATGTTGTTATTTTCGCCGGGGCAAGATTCAGTACATCAGACTATGGGGACGGGGCTGTTGACATGAGGGCTTTCCTCTTGAACGGGGCTTGCCTTAATGGTATGGTTCGCGAAAGCGTTATGAAACAGGTACACCTCGGTTCAAAGCTCCCGGACAACCTGCAGTTATCTCAAAAGACCTACGAACTTGATACAAAGACAACCGTTTCAGCTGTTAGGGATTTGACAAAGGGATTATTCAGTAAGGACAACCTCATGCAGAAAGCCATTGAGATACAAGGGGCGAGCGAAATTGATGTTGATTTCGAGCATGAGCTGAAAAACCTTACCAAGAACGGAAGCCTCCTTAAAACAGAGAGCAAGGAAGTTGAAAAAATCCTCATGCGTAATGACCCGGAGGATGGCGTACAGGGCGGCGCAACTCTTTGGAAGCTGACACAGGCTATAACGGCACACGCAAGGGAACTGACACCGGAAAGAAGCCGTGAACTTCACGAAATTTCGGGGCAATTGATGAACAGAGTTAAGAGAGTAAAAGAGTAATAACAATCGCCCGGCAGACAGCCGCTAAACGGTTTATTTGCCGGGCATAATCAATGATAAGACTATGACAGCAGCAGAAAGATTGCGTATGGAAATGATTCAGAACGCCCCATTCACAAAGGAGGAGTTCATCAATAAGATAAGCGAAAGGATAAAAGGAAGCGGCAGAGCCTGTTTCATTTGTGACCGTCATATCAGTAAGACGGACATCAAGGGTTGCGGAAATACAATCCGTATGGCAGACGAACAGGCGGCGATTGATTTCGCCCGTTCAGAGGGTTTCCATGTTTCCTACGACAGGAACAGCTACGGGGCTAGATACATAGTTTTCACTTTGTAACCAATACATCAGACAATGGCACACGAAATTCAAACGATTAAGACCACAAAAGGAGAGTTAAGTTATTACCGTGATTGGGATAATTATGAGGGCGGTGTGGTTATGCTAAACGACCAAACGATTAATCGTTATCGCCAAATCAAGGACACGCACCCCGATGCTGATAAATACGGGGTGTTCTTTGCTTTTAGCAATAAACAGTTTTCGGAGGGGTATAGACACCTTGTGGAACTCGGGCATATCAAGGATGGGGACAAAGTTTTACAGGATAAAGGAACTGGAGCGTTTGGGACGAAAGAGGGTTTAGAAGGTTTCTTCCGTTTTTATGATGATAACCTCGCCGCCATACCGAAAGAGTGCGACCCACAGGAGGTTTACTTCTATGAGTATAATAATCACGAGTGTATGTTTTCTTGGGACGGAGATTTGGAAGCGATTAAGATTATTCGCCGATATTGGGGAGATGATGTTGCCCAACGAATAAAAAGAATATAGGTTTTAGGGTAAAAATGAGTTTCCAATGTAGAAAACCCTGTTTTTCTCAAAGAAAACCAAAATTTCAAGCAGTTTTCTACCAATAAACCCGTACAGGCGCGCGCGAAAGGAGAGTAGAGAATAGGAGAAAATAGAATAAGATTACTGACGTAATCTCGTCAAAAGTCCCTATCGGGACAGGCGTATATACCCTGTTTTTCCTTGGGGGGAAGTAACGCCTGCCCCACATAGGGGCGTAAATCAAAAATAACTATGGCAAAAAAGAATTTCAAAATCAGAGCAAAGCTCGTATTTAACGGGCAGGTAACAGTACAGGCGCATAGCCGCCAAGAGTCAGAGGCGATAGTCGAAAAGAATATTGCCGCCATACTTTCCAAGGTCGAGGTTCAGCCCGAAGCCTTGGATGTCATCAAGGACATAGAGTTTTCCCTACATGGGGAAGCAGTTGTAAACCGAAAATGCGAGGAGGATAAGTTATGACACATGACAATGAACAGTTCGAGAGCCTTAAAAGCAAGCTCCAAAAGCTTCAAGCTCTTTCCGAAAGAGGATGTCAAGGCGAGGCAAACAATGCCCGGAGAGCGATTGAGCGTATTTGCCAACAGTACGGAGTTAAGTTGGAAGAGGTGCTGGATATTGAAACCAAACATGCATACACATTTGAAATCGGGAGGAACAAGGAAATGATGAACCTTTTTATCCGATGTCTTTGTTCTGTTTGCGACATATCGGGTATGACATACACACAGCCGACACGTTCAGCTATCCGTATTGAACTTACAGCACTGCAGTATGCAGATATTTCAAGCCTGTTCAATTGGCACAAAGCTAACTATAAGCGTGAATTTGATGATTTCAAACGCTCTTTTATGTCGGCTTATATCGGGAAACATAATTTGTACTTTGATGATGAGAGAAGCGGAAGCCGGAAAAGGGAAGACCTTACGCCGGAGGATATGGAGCGCATTTGGAAGGCTTGGAAGATACAGGAGGCTATGAGCAATAACACTTACCGTAAACAGTTGGAGGCTAATAATCATGGGGTATAGAAATTGGATTTACCGGGTTCAGTTCAAAGAGCCGCCAATACAGGACGATGACCGCACGGACTTTTTCTTTTCGAGCCTTGCCGCAATTTATGAGCAGTTTACGCCGGGACAGGTCGGCTGCAAGGGTGCCCGGCTTTGGAACATCGGAGTATCTGACGGGAAGCCGTACAATGGGCGCAAGTGTACAATCACGAAAGAAGAAGTCAAGAGGAAAACGCAAATAAAGCCCGTATAAGGCTTTTCTTTTGCTTGGATAATAAAATATACGTTCTTTGAAAGAAAAACGCTTGTCGGGGCTAAAAAGCGGCAAATTCGGGGTGTTTGCGATTGTTTTATAATCACAAAAATGCAGACATCCCGAATTAAATACTGTTTTGTAAACAGACTATTTATCCGTATATTTGCCACAAGCCTTGATAACTGTTTGGCTTTGAATGGGGCTGAATGCCGGGCGATAATTTTTGAGACAATAGTATTAACGAAAACAGATAGAAGACCGTTTTACGGCGAAATCTGATAAAAATAACTGACGATGGATATACCGAAAATTGTAACTGATACAGCCGTAGAAAATGGCTACGATAGCATTGACTATCTTGGAAAGTATGACAATGCTGATGTTTATAGTGTTGGTGTTAAGACTGATGATGAATTTCCTTGCCCGACAGGATTGCCATGTTGCATCCTGTTCGAGCAAGGGGTAGCTAAATTGGTATCTGGTACAGATAGCTTGAAGATATTAAATAGCTTTGATTAATCTTTCTGCAAATAGCGGATTTATCAATTTATCATCTATCCGAAGTATGCTTATTTTGAGTTTTGACATTCGTTGTAAATAGTCTTTGAATGCTCCTCCCCGGCGACCTGACTGTGGGTCAAACCATAGCAGCTCGCCGTTTTTCTGTCTTTCTACAATAAACACGTGTGCTCCTGCGTTTTTGCCTTTCCAAGCACAATATACTTCATATCGTCCTTGTTGCTTTGTTTCATTTTGGATATATGCGTTTTTGGATGCGATTGTATCTTTAGGAATGTCATACCCGGAATATTTGTATTTTACAGGTGTTCCATCAGAGTTTAGGAAACGCAAAGTCCAATTAGCTCCTTTTGAAGCTGCGAATAAATCAAACTCTCTCATAACCTTTTTTACAAGAGGGCTTGGCTTTGCCTCTACATTGAAACCTCTACGCCTTAACTCGTATGTCATTGTACAGGTTTGGCAGTTGTGTTGATAACCCAAACCCTCCGCATTTTCAATCGTAAAATTCGGATTGCATCTACTTCCGTCCGCTTCCGTGAAGTTCATTATCTTACCTTGCATGACAGGCAGCACATCTGATAACTCCCTGTTGTTACGAGCTATATCAGCGGAAAAACCAGCGTATCTCCTGTTGTACCTCATAGCATCCTCATACTCCTCGTAAGTGTCGTATGGTTTCTTCATCGCATAGAGGTTCTTGTAGTTGCCCGGCAGGTATTTTTCATTATCACGGATAAAGTACGGCATTGAATAACTTCTTTTCGCCCTCGCTTCGTTATCCTGCAACCATTTTTTGAAATTATCAGGGACATCATCCACACGGTTTATGCTGTTACCGTCCAATTCTTCTCCGTTCAGTATCTTCTGCGTGTCCTCCGCTATTTCCTCGTCTGTCTTCAATATCGTAATTGCATGACAGCGGCAATGTGGGTGCCATCCGGTAAACTTGAAGTCTTTGGGATATCGCCCTTTCAGTTCATCGCAAATATCCACGAAAGGCTCTCCGTTTAACGTATGGTTATTCGACAGCCGGATTTCTATCCCAACGACAAAATCAAGCTGCTGCCAACGCTCATAGTCGGCAGTCATGTAAGCCATGTTCGTTTCGGTAGCAGCCAATCTCCGAGCGTTCTTGTACGAACTTCTATAAACGCCCTGTCCCGGATGGAAAGCTGCAGCTCGCTTGGATAGTTGCAATTGCCCGTGTTCATCACGTACACGCCGGAACAGCTTGTCTGGGTATCTCAGGTAATCTCGCAAATCCTGTGTCATTTCATCAGCCGAAAGTCCGCTTCGTATGCCTAAATCCAAGGCAAGTTCAATCTCGTCCTTGAATTGGTTCGTATAACGCCAAACCCTGTCGGAAAGGTTCAGCCCGTTTTCCTTTCGTTCCTTGAAAGCTATACGGGCGTTGTCGTTTGTACTGAAATACCGTTTGTATTGTTCCTCTGACAATTTCCCGATATTATCCCCGAAAACCATACGGGACAGTTCGCTGTTCTTGTTATTGGCAAGAGTCCACTCCGCATCTATCCCGTTCAGAATGACTGTTGACAAACCGCTTTGCAAAGCCGACAACAGCTTTTCGACACGTTTCTTTATAGTTGGGTAATCGTCAAAAGAAAAAGGCTTGTCGGGGTTGAAATCGCCCGAAATGGAGATACCTATTGTAGCCGCCTGTTGTATTATCTGACGGTATAACCTGTCAACCTCTTGCTCATAGGCTGACAGGTTCTCCATGTGTTCCTTGTCGTACTTATTCAGTTTCGGCATGATCTGCGTCCTCCCGTTTCAAAAAGTGTTCGCATTGTGGGTCTGACAGGAAGATACAGAATTTCCCTTCCTTGTAGAACGGACATCGGCACATGAACGGTTTCCCGTTTGCGCCAATCTCGTGCCAATCATAGCTGTGCTGACAGTGGCGGCATTTATATTTCGGCTGCTCTCTCTGCTGCTTTCGTGTTGTTTGTCTTGCCATAGCTGTTTATAGTTTATTCAGTTGGTTCAAAAATATCTTTCTTCCTTTGTTCGGCTATCTCCTTGAGGGTCTTATCAACATCATCGCTATGCCCGAACAGCTCAATGGATTCACGTTGCGACATGATAGGTTCGCCGCCGTTTGCAGCCATAAGATTGTTTATGGTGTCTTTTTCATCCGTTATGGCAAACGGGGTTATAATCATTTCGACTTTCAAAGCGTCAATATCCTTGTGGAATTGTTCCCCAAGCATGACTTTAAGAAATGCCTTGATAACATTCATTTCCCTGTCAAAAAATTCAATGAGCCGTCCGCTTTCATCTTTGACTTTCAATTGTGCATCAATAAACATCTGCTTGCGGCTTTCCCCGGAAAGTGCTTGCTGTGACATTTTCTCATAAGACCAATCCGGCAGTTGGAGTTGTGTAAAGAAGAGGCTACGGAGTTCTCCAACATAGTATTTCAAATTTTCGACAGCCTGTTGCCAAGTTATATACTGTGCCGTTGAGCCTTTGGGGTATTGCATGATAGAGCGGAACTCTTTATTTGGGCTTTTTTCATCGCCATAGCTTATCGCTTCATCGGCGAACACGACAAACAGCGGTTTTGAATTCTGACGCAAATAGTTACCGTTACGGCTCAATGCCCATTCAATTTCATACACGGTCTTTGAGGTGTCTTCCCAAATAGGCGTTGGTCTCCACGTATAAATACCGGGTATCTTTCCGAGAGTAATATCTTCGTTATCAACCTCTTGCCAACTACCGTTCTCATTGCTCCATTTGATGTGCTTGTTGGCTGTATAGGTATCGAAGTATTGGACGAGTTTTCGCCCTTTCTTGCGGCTGTAGCCTACTGACATGGCTATCATATCTCCGTACTCGTCAAACAGGGGGTACAGGTCATCGCCCAACATGGGGGAGAAGTTCCTGCAACGCAATTTCAATGGGCTGTTGAACCCGTACAGGTTGTTCCGTTCCTCTATGGCATACCATAGTGTCAGAACCTCGCATCCGGCAAACAGCATATTGCAACGCTCGTTGTTTACGCTGTCTATGCGGTTGCGTTCATAGATACTTTCGATATAGCTTGCAATCTCCTTTTGACGGTCGTTATCGGGCTTGTACACACGCTTTACAGGTATGCCCGTAACAAGTTCCGTCATGCGCTTTGTGGCAAGCCTTTGCAGGTCGCAGGTTATACGGGTTACGTACTCTATTCCATCATCGGTAACGATATCCGGGTATTTCTGTTTGTTCATTACCGGGTGCTTGGTCGGGTCAAACTGCTGTACAAGACCATAACGCCCCGACCATACAGGAACGATGATTGATTTTTCCTTCAGAGCGGCGATGATTGTTTCCGCTGAAGCTCCCGATTTTAATAATTCCTCGATTGTCATACGATAATAATTTTAAGTGTTATCTTCTTATCATTTTTGAAAGCCTGTTAAGGTCTATCGGCTGTCTGTTCTGTATAGGGTAGAACGTGTTGGCAAGCGCATCAAACTTGTCCGGGCTTCGTCCGATACGCTGTTTTATATCCTCTTTTGGTTCAATCTGTATTTTCCCGTCAGAACGGAAGAACCAACGTATTTCCGTAGCTTCCTCGTCAAACTGTGCATCGGGCGGCAGCATGGCTCCTGTGTTGTTCTTGGGGTTCAACCAATCACGGACGCACCAAAAGAGATACGCTCGCATATTGAGGAACTTGTGCTGCCCTGTTATGTCTGTAAGGTCTTTGTCATTACGGTTTTTGGCTGCTTCGCTGTATTTGCAACTTATAAAGTGTCTGTCGCCTCCAACCTCCACACAGCGGCTATAAACTCCTGCGCCCTCGCCGATGGTGTCTATGCTTACATACATTTCGATATTCCTCCGGCGATAGGCTATAAGTTGCCCGGCAATACTCATGTGGTCAGCCGAGCCTCCCGAATTGTGGGTAACGAAAGGAGCGACCCACATTCCCTTGCGCTCACAGAAACAGGTACAGTCGCGCCCCATACCTGCCACATCGACACCGAGCATAGGAGTATCTGAGTTTACAGGCTCTTTCCCCTGCGCCCTTTTCCAACGGTCATGTGCAAGCTCTATCCATTGCTGCGGCAATAGCACATCATCGGCAACTTTCGGGAACTTCCCGAGGACTTTCTTTCTGAACAGGTCATCCGGGCGATACCATTTTCCCTCAAACTGAAAATCATCAAGTTCCGTTTGCACATCCTTTTCGGATATGGGCATACACCAGTTTTGGAGCTTGTCTATGACCCATTCATAATCCACCTGTCCCGGTATGATTATCTTCTTTTGCACCACATTGGGGGCTGTGAGGCTGTTAAGGCTGAATTTAGCCCACCTGTCGCCCTTTTGGGAACGGGCTGCATAACCTACGGGAGTGTTGGGGTTGAACACGATAAGAATGCGGCTGTCGCCCTGCAGGTTTCCCTCGATAGCCCCGAATGTATCATCCCCGATACCTGTTGCCTCCGTTACGACAAACATCGTGTGAACTGCATGGAAGCCCGACCACGCTTCATGGTTGTTGTCATCGGCCTTGAAACCTGTCAGAAACCATTCGGCATAATCTGTTCGTATATCGGAGGATGTCAATCGCCCCGGTAGCTCTATGCCCCGTTTCTTTGCCCGGTTGTACAGGCGGCTTACTTCCGGCATCATGATGTTCTTTACCTGTCGGTCTGTTGGTCCTGTTAGGGCTACTTTGGTATTCTCCGCAAGGTCTATCTCTCCGTTGCTGTTCTTTCTCCAGCGTGGGGTAAGATACAGGAACGAAACGGCTGCACACGCCGCAACGAAATCTTTTCCACGAGCAGTTCCCGAAGCAACAGAGGTGCGCCTGTTGTATTGTACGCTCCTTAAAATAGCCTGCTGTTCCTCGTCAAGACAGACCCCGAAAGCCTCACGGACGAACTTGCACCAATCCGCACGCCAAGAGTTCATAAGCTCCAGCCCGACCTTTCGCATTTTTGTGTCGTTTTTCTTTGCCATAGTTATTTTATCAAGATTCGCCGTATTTGGCTGTTTCGTTTATTGTTGGTTCACTTATCCGCACATGAAAAGAAAAGCCCGTGTCGGGGCGGCAATCGCTTTATTCTGATAGCTGTTGCTCCGCATCGTCCAGCATTCCGCTTTCGATAAGGAATGATGTAAATGAAACTCCTCCCGATATGTCTTTCTTTTCCGGGGCATACAGCCCGAGCAGTTTGCGCCGTTCTGCGAGCTGCTGTCGTATCTCTGAAATGTAGGACGGGTCTCCAAGCCGTATAACTTCGGTTTCTGTCCTTTCAGTCTGATAGGTTCGTATGGATGTTTGCCCGGTTTGGTTATCCCGTGTGGGAGAGCCTTTTTGTTTCCTGGCAGTCTTGGTATAATCTGTCTTTGATTTTTCCCACTGTTCCCATAACTCCCTTACCGTGTCATCTATGCGTTCAAGTTCGAGCTGCAGGGCTGCATCCATATCCTCTATGCGGTTTTCCCTCCACTCGTCAAGGAGGGTTTGGATGTCCTTGTGTACCGTTGCCAAAGAGTATGTTTTCAGTTCAAGCCGTTTCACGACCTCCGACTGTATTTTTCGTATGCTATACCCACGCTTGTATAGCTGTGCGACTATCTCAAGCCGGGCAAGTTTCAGTTGGTTTCGCTTCTTGTCTTGTGCTTTACTCATTGTTACAGTTCTTTAGTCAGTTTTAGAAATTCTTGGTAGAATTCAAGGTTGCAGCTTGACAGTTCAATATATGTTTTTTCGAACTCCGGGAACGTGTGTACGGCAAAATGGCTTTCTGTCAGCAACCATAATGCCGTATAACCTTGTGGGCTGAAATGATGGTCGGTAAAGCATAGGATATTGAACCCGGCTTTCCGAAGCCATTCATCAAACATTTGCCGTATCTTCTGTGGGTTCGTTTCCTGAATCCACTCTGAAAAGTTCCAAATCTTCGCTTGCATACTCTATTTTTTTGAAATTGTTTTTAATGTTTTTGGTTTTTCCTTTGTAGAACACGAGGATATTTTGGTGCATCTTGGCAACCTTGCGGCTCTCCATGTATCGGGAAGCTCTTAGGGCTGTACTTGCGCCCGTTTCTATGAGGATAATCTCATTATACAGGTTTACTCCGTTATCCTTGAATATCCTTTTGATGTCGCCGCAGAAGTCATAATAACAGCCCGTTGCCTTATCCCTTACATCGCCAACTACAATCACGGCGAAGCGGTCTTCTTTCAGACATCCGATAGCCGCCGAGAATGCGTTTCGGAGTATCGCTATAAAATCCTCGTAACTGCCTTGGTTGCTTGCATCATTCGGTAGGTCGCTGTACACTTCCAAGTCGAAGTACGGGGGACAGCTAAACAGAAGGTCTTGGCTTTCCGGTTCGATATGCTGTGCCACGTTCTGTCCGTCATCACAGATATACCGGGCGTTCATGCCCTCCACACGCTCATTATTGAGTTGAGCCTGTTCGGGACGCAGTTCTATTCCGACAAATTCATTTCCGAGGTGTGCCGATACATAACCGAACACGCCATCTCCGGCAAAGCAGTCAAATGTCTTGCAGTTTTCCATACCGAACCATCGGCAGACTATTTCAGCCATAACAGGGTCAAGCAATGACACTCCAGCTGATAGAACTTTCTGCGCCTCACGTTCTTTCACATCATCCGGAACATACTTGTCGAGATATTCCTTGAACGTCAATCCGAGTTCCTCCCTGTGTTGCCGTGTCTTCTGATACAAGTCTTTGTACTTGATTTCGGGGCTTGTTATAAGCGTATCGTTACGGCTTTCGCCCATATCCCCGATAAGCTCTCGCCACACCTTTTTACGGGCTTGCCAATAGCCTTTACGGGTGTCGAGGATAGAGAACGGAGGAACAACAAAGCGGTCGTTCAAAGTGGTTTTTGCCGGGCTACTTTCGCCTGTTCCGCTTCCTCCTGTGGAGCTACTGTCTTCCTGCCATACGTCCACACCCCAATCAGCGAGGTCTTCATTGTCCCATTCGTTGGCAAGTGCATCCATATCCCATTCTCCATAGCCAACATTATCCTTGATGATAAACTCTCTTTGTTCCTCGTCTGTCAGTTCGGAAGCCTTGATAACAGGCGCATTCGGGCTGTCTTTCCACTTTTCCCAAAACTGAACGAGTAACTGCTGTTCGGCTTCTGTTTTCTTCTGAAAATCCCTTATTGAGTTAAGCCTGTCCCGGATTTCGTCCGCTGTCATTGAGGCTATGGCAGATAATGCCCGGTAACGCATATTTCCTCCGAGGGCTACCATCGTGTTATCCACTACGATAGGTCGGAGTTCGAGCATTTTAGGCAGTGCAAGTATGGAGTTTATCAGCTTCGCAAACTTGTCATCCTTGATGATACGGGGATTAGCCCCGTTTACCTGTATCTGCGACAGGTGTACCGTTTCTGTTTTCATATCGTCAAATTATGTTATGTGCTACAAAGTTAGAAAACGATTATAAAATAATCACATTTTGAGCAAAAAAGAGCATATTTAGGGGGTAAAACAGCCCGAAATTGCGGTTTTTATCAAATTTATCGTTGCTGTCTTATACAATTCATCGGGAGTTGTTCTAAACACACGCCAGCCCATCAATGTGGCGGTATTGTATTTTTCCATATCCTTTAGAAAGCCCGTTGATGAAGTGTGCCGACCTCCCGTCCATACGCCGCCCTCAACTTCCAAGGCTATCTTATACTCTGGTATCGCATAATCAAACCGCCATTTACGTATCGGGTGGAATTTGTACTCCTTGACACACTCAACGTGCAGGTCTGTATGGCATATAATTGTGAAAACGTCCCTTATTTGTGGCTGTTTCGCCGTATTTCGGCTTTTCTTTGCCTTTACGTTACATTGCTTATCCATAAAAAGAAGTTTTGAATTTTGGGCTAAAACAAAGTCATGACAACAAAACGGGGATTTCTCCCCGAATTGCTCCTGTGCCGTATAGCCCTGTGTGTTTATCAGAACGGCAGATCGTCATCATCTGATACTACTGCAGAGGTGTCAACGGGTTTAGGGTTCGCCTTAATCTCGTGCATACCGCCGATGATAGGAGTGTTGTTCCGTTCCTCCTCTGTCATCGCCTCGTACTGTTCTTTGGAGAGTGATACCTTGACACAGTGGGTGTCGTTGTATTTGGCTTCCCTCATTTCGATAGCTGTCATGTTAAGATAACAGCCCTTTTCGCCGAGAAACATACCGCTGTCTTCAACCGGGATAATGAGGCAGCGTTTAACCGCTCCGGTCTTTCCTTTTAGGTCTTTTACGAAAGCCCCCTTTACTTTCAGGAGGTCTGCCTTGATACTGAAATTTGCCATTTTGTTACTGTTTAATGGGTTTGACAATCGTTTTTATTGGTTAAGTTCGGAACATTTGCGTTCATGTATCACCCTGTTATTTAGGGGTGTTAGCTGTTATGTCCCTTTCCTCGTAGTCTATGTAAATGTCCTGTACATCACCTGTTTCCGTCCGTTTTACCCGGACACGTTCAACATATATTCCTCCCTGTTCAAACTGCCTTAATGCGGCAGCGAGGAACTCTCTTATTTCATTTACGGTTACTTTCCTGTTCATCTTTGGGGTAATTTTGTGTTGATAACCACTCGTTTCATAATTATTTCCCATTTAAAACCCAATCTTTCGTCCCCACTTAATCGTAAATTTATATATCGGGTTATCCATGCTGAAATACTCATTCCCGGTAAACAACCACTTTATAGGTTGAATTATAAATCGGATAAAAACAGCCCAACAAAAGAAAACGAGGATTGATAATCTGTACAATATATTTGCATTATCCGTCTTCTTCTTTCGTGGTGCATATATGAATGTTCTTCCACGATTTAAAAGTGTCCTATATTGGTCATCCGACAGTTTTACTCCCAACAAATAAAGTTTTTCCTTTAACTGAGTTGGAGTCAATTCGTCCAAATATTCTGTTTTCATTTCATACCTCCTTTCTTCAATTCAGCAATGAGTGCATCAGCTCCGCCAACACTCCATTGCGCTAATGTTTCAGTGGTTGCATCAACGCACTGATTATGTGGATTGGCAGCAAAGCCTTTCATCAGTTCTTTAGCCAATTCATAGCGTCTCTGTTCCCAGTCGATAGGTTTCTCATATTCACTCTCAAATATTTCAATCTCATTGTAGTGGTATTTATTCCCTTCTGTATCTCTGTAAAATCCACGAGCATAATCTATTAGGCTTACTTTTTCATTAAGTATAATAACCTTACCTGTTGCTTTTACTTTTGCCTTCATAGTTCAATCCTCCAATAAATCCAATATTTGACAAAGCGCACCTTCAAGAACACTTACCCTGTCTTCCATGTCATTTCTGTAATCTTCATACTCTTGGTCTTCATACAGCATTTCACATCCCTCATTTTTTGATGTTGAGTATTCCAGTCTTTCATGACACAAATCAGCTATATCTTTCAAAAGCTCATTAACAGGTTTGCCTCCCAATGTTGTTTCAACTGTTGTTTCAATTTTTACTTTTACTTGTTTCATATCTTCTTTTGATTAATGATTCATAATATTTGCATGGCTTCTTTTTCGCTGTTATACGCCTTTTCAATGCCTTACAGTACATTCTGAAATCAGCGCATGGTTCATAATGAACGCAATAGCTACAATGTCTATCATCATTTCCCATGTTGTATTCCTTTTCTGCGTGTTAGCTTTTTGATAATTCTATTTAATCGCTCATTTTCACTCTCAAGGTCTTTTATCTCTTCCCGTAAAGCCTTTATAGCTTTATTGTATTCTTCACGCTCAAACTCCGCAAATGTTTTTTCACTGCGGCAGGTGCAATCCTCCATGCATCCCGAAACGGCAACAGCCATACAGCCGGGTATCAATACCTTTTCGCCTTGTTCCGTGTAGATGTATTGACACTTCATGACCTATCTAAATAGAGTTAATTGGCGTGGCTCTTTTTTATGCCGTTCCATTGTCCGAGCGTATCGTTGGCATCTGTTACGATAAGGGCAATTCCCGTTTTTCGCTTGAAGAAAACGGGCATGGGAAGCATCCCATGATTTATCTTCCTCATTGCCTGAGAAAAGCCAAAAATCCATGCAGTTCCAACTATTGTTATCTATGCCCGGCTTTTCATCTACAAGTTCTACAAGTCCGTTACTCTTAGGTTTGCTCATATATTGCCTCCTTTCAGTCTGATAGTGAAAATTCAATGCTTTTTATCCTGTTGTGGATAACCGACATTGCGAGTGTTACATTATGGTCTTTATAGTTGAATTTCCCCTCAACCCCGGCAAACGCTACCATCCCTTTTCGTAATTGCTGTATCAGTGGAGGAACAATGCTTGGAGCAAGGTTCCTGTCGTTCAGCCTGTCAGCAAGCAGTTTATCCATTTCAAGGTTATGGGCTTTCAGCAGATCTATGAAAAGCGTTGAAATTATAGCGTATGTCCGTTGTTCGTCACATGGGTATTCAGGTGTGCTTCTCTTGAACTCTTGGTTTACAGAGAAATAGAGTATTGTCAAATCACGGTTCATTTCCTCAACGCACATTTCCGTCTGCCGGGTTATATTTTGCAGATGGTTATAATCAAGGTCACGCCGCAGTTCATCATCGTACTTTTTGTGAACCAGTTTAAGTGTACGGCTCAATTTTTTGAGAATACTCACTTTATCCCTTGCCGCACATTCCATAGCCTTGTCTGCATACATCCATGCGAGCTGTGTTATTATCAACGGGATAAAGGACACTCGCATTTGTTCGTCAGTTGTCAGACGTTCCATCATAAGCCGAGTGCTTTCCATAACGTCCTTTTTGAATAACTCTTCCGGAATAGCATCCGTTACAGAGCTTTGTAACATGATAGGTTGATTAGAGTAATAAATCTTGTTCATATTTTTTGCTGTTTTATATGGTTAAAACGGGCAGTCCTCATAGGGGGCTTGCATGATTGAATCAAAGTCAAATACAGCCGCCTCCTCTGCATCCTGCAACCGTTGTTTCATTTCTTCCTGTAAATGGTTGGTATTATCCCAAGCAGGGTCTATACCGTTTGTGTACGGGGTATATCGCCCGTTATTAAGATTGTATTTGAAAAGAGCTGTTCCGCACTCTCCAAGGTGTCTGAACTTCACCTTTTGCACGTGTACTTCGACTGTATTGTTTTCCCTGTCCCGGTGTACCGTGATACCGAAGTCTGTTTTGTTGTAGAAGTTAGCCGAGCCGCTGATGTCATACAGGGTAGGAACTTCGATTTTCCCGTCTTTAGTCTTTGGCATTTTTGTCGGGTGTGCCATCAGGATAATCAGAATGTCGTTCTGCTGTGCGAAATTCGTCATCTTGTCGAGCAGCTTTGAAATGTACTTCGTTTCATTTTGCCCCTCGCTTTCGTCCTCCAAACGGTTGTACGGGTCAATAACCAGTGCTTTGATACCTTTCCGTCTTACGAGGAACTTAGCACGCTCAAGGATGGTGTCTATCCTGTAATTATCTTTCGGGGATATGAAGAAAAAGTTTGTTTCGAGGTGCTGCTTAACCTGTTTGTATTCGCCGAATGAAAGGTGTTCTTTGTCGAATTTCTTGCCCGTGAACTTTTCTATCAGTTTAGAAGCATGATAGGCAAGAGGAGCGTTTTCCGGGCTGAAATAGGCGAAACGCCACCCGTATCGCATATTAAGCCTTTCGGCTATCTCGTCAATAAACTCTGATTTACCCGAGCCGGGAATACCCGTAACGACACACAGGCGTTTGGTCTCAAACGATAACAGGCGGTCGAAATTATCATGCCCGATTGTTACGCCTTTTTGCATACCGTACTCAAACAGGGCGTCAAGGGATTGCTCGAAATCTGAAACAGTGAAAATTCCCTCCAGCTTTATTTCGGGAGCGTTGGCAAGGCATTTCAATAGACTGTCACGTCCGTATTTCATCAAGTGTTCGTTAGCGTCCTTACATCCCTCGCCATACTCAAGAACCCGGCAGCGTTCAGCCCCAAATCGGCGTATCAGCTCGTCCCGGAGGATAACTCCTTTCGTGTCTGTGTCGGAAGCTATAAATATCGTCTCCTTGTCATCGAAATATTCCTCAATGTAGTCATCAAGATAGTCAAGATTTGCGTTTGCCCCGTTTGGAACACTGACTACATCGTGTCGTCCGCACTCATAAAACGAAAGCGCATCCATTTCCCCCTCCGTGATAATACATTCCTTACAGCCCTTTATGCTGTCGATGTTATACGGGAGAAGTTCTGCGCCCGATACGAGCTTGAAACATTTGTCCCCGGTTCTGAACTTCGTGTTTTTTAACTCTCCGTTGTGGTAGTAGTTGAACTGTATCGTGTTAGCCTTTCCGTTCTTTTGAGGCATCCATTCTTGCCCCTCTGTAACCTTTAGGGCTGTCAGTGTTGCCGGGCTTATCCCTCTTCCTGAAAACCAAGCTAAAGCCTTTTGCGATAGGGAGGTATTCCCGGTGTGGGTAGGCTTTTTATACACAGGTTTTTGTTTCCGTATGGGAGCTTCGTTGAACCAAGGCTGCTGTTCCATCCACTTGCGTTTCTCCTGTTCGTCCGGCTCTTTTGCGCAACCGCTAAAGCCGCAATAATGGCATTTAAACATACCTGTCGCAAGGTCGCATGAAAGGCTTTTGTCTCGCTTGTCATGGCGTTGGTCACGGCATTGTGGGCAATGCACCTTAACATTGCCCGATGTACGTCCGTAAGGTATCTTTATCCCGTATTTATCCCAATTCATCATAAGTAAATCCAATTTTTAGATGCTTCATCCCAACAATATTTCTCGCCCGGTCTTGGAGGTGCGTCCTGCGGTATGGTAGCTTTACCCGAACCGTATGTCCTGCGCCCGTCCTTGTCGATGTATTCTCCAACTCCGAGCTTGCAATTCTTGGGCTTGTCAGCCTGTGCGCCCTGTTTGTTGTCGTAGTTACCCTCCATGACCTTTATGCTGTTTGCGCTGTTGCTGAAAAGCCAGTCAAATGTTGCTTTCCATCCTGCGCTACCCTTACAGAAATCACTCGCCTCCATACGCTTGAATATGCCTTCTGCAGTCTGTAACCATACTTCGGGAGTTTTGCCCCACTCATTGCAACGGCTCTTTATTTTCTGCCGCCTGTCATCATTCAGCTTAAATACACGGGGCATTGATACACAGATAGAGTTCCAAAGGTCGCATATATCCTGATAAGGATATTTTATTTTCTCCTTTGGTTTACTCTCCTCTCCTTTAGGGGTTTCTTGTGCAGAAAACCCTCCCTCTTGATGTGTTTCCTCGCTGAAAACCTTATGTTCCGCTTGTTTTTGATTCTCAAAACATGGCTTCTCCGGCAGCATAGTATTCCGGGTTCTGTAAACATCGGATATGTTTTTGACAAAATTCTCAATCCATATAACACGGTTTTCATCCCATAACCCGGCATCAATCTTACCGAGGTTTATTAAGACCCTGATAATGTCCTGTGCCGTTTTTTCTTCAACACGTGTTTTGGCAAGAAGGTACTCCCAATTGGATAAGTTTGAGCAATCATAAAAATGTCCCTCGCTTTCCCCGAGTATCTCAAGGAGCTTGAACCAAAACGCATAACCGTCATTCCCGAACCTGTTTTCAAGGATGTAGATTGTACGCCCACATTTGACGAAATGTGGGAAATAATCAACTGTTTGTTTCTTCGGTCTTGCCATAACTTGTGCTTTTAGAGAGTTGCCATTATTGATTTGCGGAGCTTCTCGTTACGTGAGTTCCAATCGAAAGCCCTTATCATCCATTGCCTGTATTCCAGCGGGATGTCCGATATTCTATTCCCTTTGTACTTACCGAAAGGCATTATCTCAATCGGGGCGTTTGCCTGTGCGTCTATCGCTTGGGTGTCCTCACGAGTATAATGTCCGATGTCATGAATAGGTATTCCGCTTAACAGCTTGCCGCCAGTTCCGAACATACGCCATAACCTGCCTTTCTCAAAACATATATCCTCGACACGACCGAATCTGCTTACATTGCCTCCGAGGTCGATTATAAGCGCATCTTTCTTGTCCCGGTCTATACGTGTCGCTCGTCCTATAATCTGATAATACAGAGCTATGGAAGCTGTGGATATTCCAAGAACAATACAGTCTATTCCCGTATAGTCAAAACCTGTGGAAAGCACCCTTACATTAAAAATAACCCGTATTTCCCCGGCTTTGAAACGCTTGATAATGTTCTCACGCTCTCTCTTATCCATTTCGCCGTAAATCACGGCAGAATTGTTGTACCGTTCAGATAATTCGATAGCATCCTGTACAGATGGGCAGAAAGCCAATATGTGCTGTCTTTCCGGGTGGTTGTCGAGTGCATCAATGATGGATTGTGTGCCTCCGTTTGCATCGTATGCTCTTTGAACGCTGTCTTCCGTGTATTCTGACTTCGAGCTGTTGAACACTAACAGGCTGTCATCAAAATCGGCAGCCTCATAATACAATTTGCTCCAAAATCCCAGCCTTACCATTTCCGCAACCTGTCCCACGTGTATTATTTCCTTGAAAAAGTTTCCTTTTTTGCTCCGGGAGGTAAGCATAACAAGTTTTGAAAATGTGCATCCGTCTTTATCCCGGTTTGTCTGTAATTTTACCGGAGTTGCCGTTATTCCAAGAACATGGGTTATTCCACTCTCTTTCAGAAAGCGTCCGAGCATACTGTCAGCTTCACGGGGGTAAAGGTGGGCTTCATCTATCAACATCTTGGTAAACCCGTATCGCTTAAATTCAGCCCCGAGATTCTTTATTGAACCTATAGTGGCGTAAGTAATAGGGGCTATCTCTTTTCGTCCGAAACTCGCGCTGTAAATCCCGGCATTCGTTCCGAAATCTCCGCATAGTGTACAATATTTAAGATAATTCTGTTCCAATAACTCTTTGGAAGGTTGCAGAACTATCATCTTATCGTTGCTGTTCTTGGCTACAAATGCCGTCAGAATTGATTTTCCCCAAGCCGTAGGGAGTACAATCAAACTTGGCTTTGGGTTCTTTTCTTGAAAGAACCTTATTGCCTTTTGAATAGGTTCGGCTTGGTTTTCTCTTAATGTTATCATACCCTTTTATGAGAAAAGCCCCGTACTTAGGGCTAACCACGCATAACAGCAAGCGTTGGATTCCTTTCGGCTTATCCACCCATATACAAGGCTTTGATATTTAGTGTTTATACTGTTCATCTTTTCGGTTATTGCAAATATAGTAACGATTATAAAATAATCACTTTTGAGGCGAGGAATTTTTTAATAGGGATGATAATTCATTGGCTTTGATAGGCTGTTTATCTATCAACTGCCGTTGCAGTTTGCGAGCCATACGCTTTGTATTGTATGTCTTATTATCATTCCCTGTAAGGGCTTCGCACATTAGGTCTATGTACTTCACGATGTAATCTCGCTGGCTGTTTGATATGACTATCATACCTGTTCCTCCTTTCCTTATTTCAAAAGGAAGCGTCTTGCTCCTTGAACTGTCTTAGTAAACTCTTTCGCGAGGTCTGGGTGTGCAGCCTTGAAAGCCTTATCATCAAATTTTTCACTCGGTTTCGGTGCTTTCCATGTAGCGATTGTCTGCCCGGCATAACTGATAGCTTCCGCATCCCCGAATGAAATCTTAATCTTTTCTTCAAGGGCTGTTTTACGCTCGTCAAGCCCAGCCAATTCCTCTTTAAGACTTTTCAACTCGTTGTACGCTTCAAATATTTCATCGTTTACCTCAACTGATTTTCCGTCCGTGTGTCGGTTGTATTTTAACAGAATGTCCTGTACTGATTGTGCGGATGGCTCTTGCTTACCGAGGATATTGTCAGTCCAAAATCTATCTACTTCTTCAATGAGCCATGAATAAAAGTCAGGAACGAAACTCAAGTCTTTGTAGCCAAACTCTCGTCCGGAACATAACCATGCGAGGCTACCCTGTTCAAGCCCGGCAACCCCGAGTTGGTATTGAACCTGACAGAACCAGTGTTTCGGCAGATCTTCCGGGTCGATTTGTTTTTGGGTTGTCTTGCATTCCAATATACCCTTGTTGCTGTTGTTCTTGGTTCGTCCTGCGAGCCAATATGTACGGTCGGGGCTTACCTGTAAATACGGTCGGTCATTGTCTTTAATGAGCCAATCCCCGGCAGAGCTTTTTATGATTTCGTTGCCTGTTGCGTCATGCCAAAACTGCGCTACTGCATCTTCAAGATAGTGTCCGGCTTTCATAGCAAAGGTTTCATCCTTAGCCGGGTCAAGCCCTAATTTGCGTCTCCATAACTGATACGGTGTTTCCCAAGGGTTCAATCCTACGATTGTTGCTACTTCACTGCTTCCGATACCTGCTTTTCTTAATTCAAGCCATTCGTTACGATCTTTCGGTCTGATAATTGTATTACTCATTTGTTGTCCTCCTGTTCCTTTTGGTTAAACATTCTTCCCATTGATGCAGCTAAATTCAAAGCCGCAGCCTTTTTTATCAAATCATTTATGGTCGGTTGTCTCATAAATCCTGCGAGAGCCAAAACCAACTCGGTTTCGTTGCCTAATGCTGCCCCGGTTTGACTGCTTCCGTCTTTGCCCGGTAACGGCTCTGATGCAATGATTATAACTGCTTTCCTTTCCTCTGATTTGTGGATGTCAGCTTGAAACTCGCTGATAGTTGCATCTACTTTCTGAATAAATTCACTTTTAGCTTCCATGTCTGTTATTTTGATTAAATTTTGTTTTTACGGGGTTTTCTTTGTTCGCATAAGGTGTTATACCATTCAAACATTATCGGCGGCGTACAAGGTTGAAATCAGCCCAAATGCTTATAAACTGTTTGCCGCAGTACGTGGCGAGTTCGCTGTTTTTCAAGCAAAGGCGAGAGCCGATGGGCGCAGACGTAGACGAGGGAACGTCAGACGAATGCGCATAGCCGAAGCCGCAATATTCGGTTTCATAATCGCCTGTATCTATCATGTGTCGTTCCTGTTTTTCATCATCATCCATATCGTCAAGCTCCTGCTGCGTGTATAGGTAGAACCAAGGATAATAACGCCACTCGTCCTCTGTGAATTTTGGCTCCCATCCCTCGTTAAGAGCTGCGCATATTATGCGGAGTTGAAGGTATGCATCTATATCAATCAAATATTCATATCCTACAGATGCTCTTACATCATGATGGAAGCTGCGATATGTTTCTATGAAAGGATGGCTATCTCCCAATTCATTACAAGCGTCCTCAAACGTCTTTATACGTTCCGTTACAGGGCGTTTGTCGGCTTTCTGTGCCGCTTCTTCTTTTAACTCGGGGAAAATAGCGAGGATTGTTTCTTTAACGCTGTCAGAGCCTGTATTAAGGGCTTTCAATAGGTTTTCTTTTTTGATTTCCATAATGTTTTACTTTTTATTGGTTGATGATTTCTTGTTGTTCTTTTCCTCCTTGATTTCGCCTGTTTCCGGGTCAACGTTTGCCGGAACTGTTCCTGTTGCCTGTGCGATAGCTGCCGCAGCCTTTTCCTGTGCGGAGTTTGATTTCTTTTCTGCTGCAGCCTGTGCCTTTGCTTCAATGGATGGTTGGATGAATGTCTCCTGTACTGTTGTCGTTCCCTCCCTGATAGCGTTCCATGTAGCCCGGAGTTCAAACAAGCGTTCTTTATCAATTTCTGCGATTGATTTTATGCCGAGGTATTGGCATATCATTGATTCATTTACACCTGCTTTGGCGAAATTTGCCAAACAGTTCTTACGGGCTGTTTCTACATCAATAGCCTGTCCGAGAGCAACCTGTTTAACCTCATTGATAACTCGTTTGGTTATGGCTTTTGGTATAACAGCTAAAACGGCGTTCCTGAAAGCGATTGATGCAGCGGCGTTCCCTGTTACAACCTGCATATCTTCGCTGTAAGTCTTTCCGCTCTTGGTCGTGATACGGCGTTTCACTTCCTTGCTCACGGCAAAGTTGGTTTCGAGGTCATGGCATATTGCCTGTGCGGTTATCATTCGTCCATCGTTGCCGATTATACGGGTCTGTACCCGGAGATTTCCCCAAGCCCCGGCGATAATCTCTGCCATGCGAACTGATAATCCCTCAATAACAGAAGAATTTCCGTTTGCATCCTGTCTGCGAAGAACGTAGAAACAATCCTCTGCCGTTTCCTTATCCATCATTGCATAGGTCGCAATTTTGTTGAGCGATGCGTTGATGTCACGTGGGTACTGTTTTGCTGTTGCAATCTGAATGTCAACTTCTGCCCGGTTAATAGCTTGAAGCATTTCCGCCTGCTTCACTTCAATAATTTCATTATCCATATTGTTATGATTTTATATGCCCTCTGATAGGTTCGGGCGTTCCTTTTTATTTATGAGTTGCTACATAAGTGCTTGCCTTGCTTTGTATTTCATCTTCCGTGAGTATTTTCTGCTCCAGCATCCAATTCTCTAATTCTGTTTTTTTGAAATACAATTTCCGGCTTTTCTTGAAATGAGGTATTCTCTTTTCACTCGTCAGTCGGTAAAGATGTCCCTTACTGAACCCCGTAAACAAAACGGCTTCGTCAAGGTCAAGAATATTTTTAGCCCCTATAAGCGTAAGAGATTCTATCCGGTCGAGTTTGTCGCTTAAATCCTGTATAGTGATTCCCATATTTTAGATATTTTCGTTGTTAAACTCATCCACCCATTTAGGTAACCAACCTTTCTTATGAAGCCGGGAGGCTGTTATTCCACAAAGTATAAGGCTACACATCGCAAAGAACTTATACAAGATAAAAGTTCCTATACCTATCGGATTGTTGGGGCTTTCTTCACCTATAACTACGATGAAAGATATTGTTCCCCATGCAAGCAGCGTAACGAGTATAACCCATTTAACTGCGTCTATCTTTTTATGCCTGTTCATCATTGTTGCAAATTGTTGTTATTTTATCGAATAAATCATGATACTCTAAAACCTTACGAACAAGCCGTGCATTTTCACTGCTTAATGTCCTATTGGCTGTTTCAAGGCACTTTATATACCTTTCAAGTGTCTTACCTTTTCGTGATACGGTTACAGGTCTTTCAGATACATCGGTTTCATCATCATCTTCATCAATACAGGTGACCGTCATCTGCCGTATTTTTTTCTTTGTTGTTTCAGTCGTTGAGCCGTTTGCCTTTTGTGCTTTACGCTCCCAATACGCCTCTACGTACTTTTTGTTATACTGATATTTGAGTTTGTTAGCCTCCTTGCTTGCCATAGCTATTCCTCCTTTTTCTTTAGACGTTCCTCAACCCGGCGGCGTATCACGTAAATTGTCCCGATACTGTGTATGCCGTATTTCTTCATCAGGTGTTCCATAACAAGCGTTTTACTTTGCCCCTTAACTGACATCAGCTCGTTATACTCATTGTAAATAGCCAAATCACGTGCTTCACGCTCTGCTTGGCATTGTGTCTTAAAAACTGTTACTTCCATACTTTCGTTTTTATTTTTAATTTTACTTATTGGTTTATTTCCGTTTTCAGAAGTTATTTCATAACTTTGTGCGGTTATTTAACCGTAACACGATGCAAATATAAACAAAGTTTCGTTTTCATAAAAAGAAATCGAAACAATGTTTCATTTTTAACATTATTTTTTGAATGATGGATATAAAGCAACGTATTAAGAAAGTTATTAATTGGCTGATTTATCAAGAGATAGCCGATAATGAAAGGGCATTATCTGAAATGCTCGGATATACTAAGTCTTCGTTTTCACAGATAGTAAATGGTAAAGTGCCCTTGTCTGATAAGTTCGTGAAAAAGCTATGCTCTCTTGATGAAAATATAAACGAAGTTTGGGTGTCGGATGGAACAGGGGAAATGTTTAAGAATAACCTAAACAGTGAAAACGAAGTAACCATACCGAAGAATGTTTGGAATATCATTCAGCAGCAAGCGGAAAGCCTTGCAACGAGGGATAAGCAGATTGACGAGCTTATGGGTATGCTGAAAGAACAGATTCAGGAGAGCAAAAAAATACCTGCCCGGACGGACGAAGCTGCCGCCTCTGCCGTTGCCGGATAGTCGGATTTGGAATATGGGAAAGAAAAATACCTAAATACTAAAATAAGGAGGATGATATGAATACCCGTTTACAGGAAGTTATAAAGTATAAGACAGGGGGACACCAAAAAGCGTTTGCGGAACTTATGGGGTGGAATCCGTCTTATCTGACAAAGCTTCTAAAAGGAGAGAATTTCGGCTTGCAGCCTGTGCTGTCTATTTTGGAAACCATTCCCGAAATAAACGCCCGTTGGTTTTTGCTTGGGGAGGGAGAAATGTTTGAGATGGGAAAGCTGTTTGACCTGCAGCGAGAAACGATGTCGCACATACAGGAACTTTTGAATCTTGATAAGTATATACCTTATATGTCGGCAGAAGAAATACGGGAGTTTGAGGAAGCTGTTAAATCGGGCAGGAAGCCTATCTTCAGCCCCGATACGGTTTCCAAATGGCAAGAACAGTTAAGTAAACGAGAAAACGAATTGAACGCTAAATTCGCCGCAGCAAGCGAAGAATCCGATAGATTATGCAGACAGAAGAAGACAAGAAAATAACCAAGAGATTTTTTGAAGCCCTGTACGCTCTAAAGAATGAGGGTATTATCCGGGGTAAACAGACATTTACCAATCAATACGGCATTAACAGATGGAATCTCAATGCGCTTGAAGCAGGAAAATCCACACAGAACAGCGTACAGCTTGCTTGGCTGACATACCTTGTTCGTGATTTTGGGGTATCTGCCCGTTGGTTGTTAGTGGGCGAGGGGGAAATGTTCGTAAAGAAGCCCACGCCCACTAAAAAGAAGTAGTTATCATTCGTTTTCTTTTTCGGGGGTGGCTTCCATGTTTATGTCCGGTATCATGGAAACCGCCTGTTGCTTCTTCTTATCCATTATTTTAGCGTATATCTGTGTCGTGCCTATCTCTTTATGACCGAGCAGCTTTTGTACCGTGTAGATGTCAGCCCCGAGGTCAAGCATAAGTACGGCAAAGGTATGTCGCCCCGAATGAAATGTAATGTCCTTTGTTATCCCGGCTCTCATAGCCCATATACGCAGCTCCGTTATCATATAGGAACTGTACTTGAATCCGACAAAAACACGATCATCCGCTTTTCTTCTTTCCCCCATGTACTGCACCGCCTGTGGGTTTATGTCGAGGTATTCCTGTCCTCCCGTCTTTTTCTGTTTGAATACAATCCGGGTAAAATCTCCCTGTTGCTGTACTTCACGCCAGCGCATCTTTTCAATGTCGCTCTTACGAAGCCCTGTCAGGCATGAGAATAAAAAGGCGTTTTTCAAAGCCGGGTATTTGCAGTGCGTTGCAGCCATAGCCCGTACTTCTTCAATCGTGAGATAGCTTCGCTCCGTTTCTCCCTGTTTGAAGCCCTCAATGCCACGCAACGGGTTGTGCGGCATAATCCTGTCCTCAAACGCTTGGTTTATACAGGCACGCAGCTTATTGAAATAACTTACCTTACTGTTTTGGGACAAAGGCTTCATTACCTCGTCTGTTTTAATGTATTTCCTTTTATCACGGCAACGGGCTGTTTTGTCAAGATACTTTTTGAAACCCTCAATCCATTCCGGTGTTACATCCTTGAATGTCATACCCGGCTTGCAATACCTTTCAAGGTGTTTAAGGCAACTATACCAATTCCCCCAGTTTCCAAGGCTTTCGGGGTTGCCTTTGCGTTTTTCGCACATTGCCCTGTAATAGTCGAGGAAATTTGTGTCGAGCTTGTATGCGGCATTGAAGCCGTATTCTCCATTCTGCAGTTCTACCAACCGCTTTCCCCGGATGGCTTCGGCAAGTTGCATGGTCTGTCGGTTCTTTTCCCTGTCGGCTTTTGTCTTTTCTTCTATAAGGTATAATTTGAGATACTCATACGAACGTTTACCATTGAGGTAGATGTCAAGGTAAAGCGAGCTTCTCCCGGAGGAAGTCTTTCGCTTCCGTAGCCGGATTGGTTCTTTTGAATTGCTCATTTTTTGTTGCTTTTGTTGCTGAATTTGGTTTGAGCAACAAAATAACAACAAAAAAACGACAAAACGAATATTATCAATGCAAATTTACGAGTTTTGTTTTGTTAGTTGTAAACAACTGTGTTATTGCAGTTTATTTCGCTTTGGTAATATCCGTTTTGTCTTTGAGTTGAGCAACAAAAAAGCCGCTTCACTTGCCGATGCAAAATCTTACTTTCCCACACAAAAGTGCTTAAAAATATTCCCCAGGACCTCATCCGTCTCAATCGTGCCGCCCACGATTTCTCCCAAATGATAAAGACATTCGCGAAGGTCTTGTGAAACCAGATCACCAGAGAGCTGCATGGCCAGTCCGTCTTGTACGCGGTGGATAGCTTCCAGCGCACGGCTCAGAGCCTCGTAATGGCGGATGTTGCTTACCACCACATCATTCTGCGACAGGTCGGGCAGGGCAGCGAAGTCCACCAGTTGTTTCTGGAGCATAGCAAGCCCTTCTTTCTGCTTGGCTGAAAGGGAAAGCACACAGGCATCCTCAGGCAAATCGGGGAGAGCCGCTTTCAGCTGCGCAATCCGTGCATCGGTCGGTTCCGCAGTCTCTGTGATTTTATTGGAAGAGTCTGCCGGCGAAAGCAAATCCACCTTGTTGAGTACGATGACCAGATGTTTGCCTTCGCACCGTGGCAGGATTTTGTCGGCCAGCTGATGATATTGTTCTTCGGCACAGGTTGCGTCGATGATCCAGAGTACGATATCAGCCTGATCCAGTTTCTGGAAGCTCCGTTCGATACCTAAACTTTCGATGGTATCAGTCGTTTCGCGGATACCGGCAGTATCGATGAAGCGGAAAGTGATACCTCCCAGATTCATGGTGTCCTCAATGACATCGCGTGTGGTGCCGTGGATATCGCTTACAATGGCGCGTTCTTCGTTCAGGAGGGCATTCAGCAGGGTTGATTTTCCGGCATTTGTTTCGCCCACGATGGCCACGGGCACTCCGTTCTTGAGGGCATTGCCCACGCTGAATGTATCAACCAGGTGATGGATGACCTGCTCAATCTGACGGGCGATGGCTTCCAGTTCCGAACGGTCAGCAAACTCCAGTTCCTCGTGGTCGCTGAAGTCGAGTTCCAGTTCCATGAGGGAGGTGAGATGGAGCAGCTTGTCGCGCAGAACGGCCAGTTCACGGCTGAATCCGCCACGCATCTGGTTCATGGCCATGCGGTGAGTAGCGGCAGAAGTGGAAGCAATGAGGTCGGCCACAGCTTCGGCCTGGCTCAGATCCATCTTGCCGTTCAGGAAGGCGCGCTGGGTATATTCACCCGGTCCGGCGGCACGGCATCCTTGCCGGATGAGAAGCTGCATCACTTGCTGGAGAATGTAGCTTGAACCGTGGCAGGAGATTTCCGTAGAGTCCTGTCCCGTATAGGAATGAGGCGCACGGAATAGGCTGACCAGCACTTCATCGATGATTTCTCCTTCGGGGGTAAGAATGTGACCGAAGGTGAGGGTATAGGGTGCGCGTTCTGCCAGCGGTTTGCCGGATACGGGTTTAAAGATGCGGTCGGTGAGGGTAATGGCTTCCGGACCCGACACACGGATGGTGCCGATGGCTCCACCTTGGGCGGTGGCGATGGCACAGATAGTATCTTCAGTTTGTAATATGTTCACGTGCGTAGTTCTTTTTAAAATTCTTGCAAAGATACGGTTTTCGGGTTATATCCGGAAGCGGAGCCGGCAGATTTATGCGTGGGCATAGAGGGTTTTCACCAGCAGGTCAACAACCTTTTCGAGGTATTCGCGGTCGGTTTCGTCGAATGTTGCCAGTTGGTCACTGTCGATGTCAAGCACGCCCCGCACTTCTCCGGCAGCTATTATCGGTACAACGATTTCGGAGCGGGAGAGGGAACTGCAGGCGATATGGCCGGGGAACTGGTCTACGTCGGGCACGAGCTGGGTACGGGCTTCAGCCCAGGCGGTGCCGCATACGCCGCGTCCTTTTCTGATGCGGTAGCAGGCCACGCTGCCCTGAAACGGACCGAGGTGAAGTTCGCCTTCGTGTACGAGATAGAAGCCTACCCAGAAGAATCCGAATGCTTCTTTCAGGGCGGCACTGGTATTGGCCAGTGCGCTGATTTCGTTTTTCTCGCCTTCAATCAGTGGGGCGAACTGTTCGAGAAACTGGAGGTAGCGCTGACGCTTGTCGGTAAGGTTGGATTTGAAACTTGCTTCCATGTGTGTGAGTTTTCAGACATAAAAACAGGTTCTCCTCCGTAGAGGGGAACCTGTTGGTTGATAATAAGTTTGTTAAATTCTGTCGAGTACGACTTTGATCAGGTCGTCAATCTTGTTCTTGTATCCGGTATTGGCTTCCTTTGCTACCCGGTTGGCTATGACCATGCATACGGTAGTAGCCTTGTGGCCTTGCAGATGGGCCAGACCGGCCAGGGCAGAACTTTCCATTTCGAAGTTGGTGATGCGGTGTCCCTGATACTCGAAGCTTTCGATTTTTTCGTTCTGGTGCGGATCGGCCAGCGGAATACGGAGCTGACGTCCCTGCGGACCGAAGAAACCGCCGCAGGCTACTGTTACGCCGCGCACCATGTCCGTACCGGCAATGCGGTCTACGAGCTCTTCATTGGCATGGATCACGTAGGGAGCCGGCGCACAGAGATTGCCTGCCCATCCCAGGTGGTTGAGCAGGGCGCGTTCCATGGGCAGGTCGCATACGGCGTTACGTCCTTCGTAGAAGTTCAGGAGTCCGTCAAATCCTACGGAGATGGCGGAGCAGATGTAAGTTCCTACGGGAGTATAAGGCTGCAGACCGCCGCAGGTACCGATACGCACGATTTCCAGCTGGCGGAAGGTTTCATTCTCTTCACGGGTCTGGAAATTGATGTTGGCCAGTGCGTCGAGTTCATTCATGACAATGTCTACATTGTCACATCCGATACCGGTGGAGGTTACCGTGATGCGTTTTCCCTGGTAAGTTCCGGTGATGGTACGGAATTCACGGCTTTCTACTTCACATTCTTTAGTGTCGAAATGGGAGGCCACGAGTGCCACGCGTCCGGGATCGCCCACCAGAATGACTTTATCCGCCAGATACTCCGGTTTTACGTGAAGATGGAACACTGAGCCGTCTTCATTGATAATCAGTTCTGAGGGTGGAAAATACTTTTTCATATAAATTGCTTTTTAGTCGTTAAGTAGTATGTAAAGTTATTGTTGTTGTCATATCATTTGCCGATGGGATCATGGCTGGCGGGATGGGAATCCGGCCGGGCAATGCTGCTTCGCATGTCGGTATCAGCCTGGATGTTCTTCATCCGGTAGTAGTCCATGATACCGAGGTTGCCGCTGCGGAAAGCTTCGGCCATGGCCTTGGGCACTTCGGCTTCTGCCTGGATCACGTTGGCACGGGCTTCTTCGGCTTTGGCTTTCATTTCCTGTTCCAGGGCTACAGCCATGGCACGGCGCTCTTCTGCCTTGGCCTGGGCAATGTTCTTGTCGGCATTGGCCTGGTCCATCTGAAGGGCTGCACCGATGTTGCGGCCGATATCGATGTCGGCAATATCAATGGAGAGGATCTCAAAGGCAGTACCGGCATCCAGTCCCTTGCGCAATACGAGTTTGGAGATGGAGTCGGGGTTCTCAAGTACTGACTTGTGGTTTTCGGAAGAACCGATAGAGGATACGATACCTTCGCCTACACGGGCCAGTACCGTGTCTTCACCGGCACCGCCCACCAGCTGGCGGATATTGGCACGTACGGTGACACGGGCTTTGGCGATCAGCTGGATACCGTCTTTGGCTACGGCTGTCACAGGAGGTGTGTCAATGACTTTCGGATTGACTGACATCTGTACCGCTTCGAACACGTCACGTCCGGCCAGGTCAATGGCTGTTGCCATCTGGAAAGGCAGGTCAATGTTTGCTTTGGAGGCCGAAACCAGGGCGTGAACCACTTTTTCCACATGTCCTCCGGCCAGAAAGTGAGCCTCCAGACCGTCGCGGGTAATGTTGCTCAGGCCGGCTTTGTGAGCCTCGATCAGTCCGGGCACGATGACATAGGGCGGTACGTTACGGATACGCATCAGAAAGAGCTGTACCAGCGAAATGTTGACGCCTGATACTTTGGCCGAGAGCCAGAGGAAGAAAGGTACATAGTGGAAGAAGATGACCAGCAGGATGATACCGCCACCGGCCATGACAAACGGAAGATAACTCGGGTCAATCATAATTCAGATCAGTTTAAAAGGTATATAATTCAGTTGGTTCTCAGACACGTTGCACATATACGACACCATTGTCGATGCGGGAAATCCGGATTGCGGTCTTTTCTTCGATGAAGCCGTCGGCAGACTGCACTTCAATGCGCTGGCCTTTGATTTCGGCGTTGCCGATTAGGGTCAGGCGGGTGGTGGTAACTCCCGTATCACCAACCTGAAGATCCAGCCCTTTCAGCGGGTTCAGCTTGAAGTTCAGAGTCTGGTTCAGAGCCAGCCGGTCCACGGTTTTTGACCGCATGAACCATAGGGTGACTCCTGCGATTCCGACAACGGAAGCGCCCAGAGTGATGAAGCCGGCCTGGGTACCCAGCGAGCTGAATGCGTAGTAGATCGCATACAGAATGCTTGCCCCCGAGGCAATCCCTGCCAGACTGATGCCCGGAATCAGGAATACCTCCACAGCAAAAAGCAGCAGTCCGGCAATGATCAGTGTAATGATAATCAGTGTTCCCATAAGTATAGGTTTTAGTGTGAAATCGTATTATTTCCGGTTCAGGGCTTTCAGCTCCGTGTTGCGGATATTGACCGTCAGACTGGCGATTTCTTCCCGCAGCTGCTTGATGCGCTGTTCCTTGTCCAGAATGGCCGGTGTGAGCCGGTCTTTTCCTGCCTTGTTGGACTGTCCGTACAGTTCCCGCTGTTTGCCGAGCGTTTCAGACAGACTGTCCAGGTCTTTCTGTTTTTGCGACAGGGTCTGGTACTGTTTGCGTGCCTCAGCCGAGCGGAAGTCGGCCAGTGTATGATAGACCACATTGTCGTCCACGACGAAACGGAAGTCTCCTTTTTTCTTTTGCTCGTCCTGTCCGTACATCACTTTGGCCAGTTGCTGACGGGCAAGACGCACCTTGGCTGCATCAGTCTGTGTCTTCTGGATGCATTGCAGGGAAGCGGCTGCCTGAAGCATTTCGGGACTGGTTGATTCGTAGTCGTAAACCTGTTTGGACTCGTTCGGAACGAATACATAAACGCAGACCTTGTCTTCCGGCTGGTAGCGGTCGGAAGCAAACCATCCCAGGTTATTGAAGTCGTCGATGGCGTACATGTAGTCATTGGCAACTGAGTTGAACGGGAATCCCAGATTGTCCGGCCGGAGATAGGCATTGTCATCCGAGTCATAGCGGGTAATGAAGATATCATATCCGCCCAGACTTTCTTCCCCCTGTGCGGCATAATAGAGGGTGATACCGTCCGAATCCAGGAAAGGATAGTTCAGGTTGGTTCCTCCCTCTTCCAGGCCTTTCAGCGGCTCCGGATCACTCCACTTGTCGATCATTTTTACGCTGCCGTACAGGCTGGTTGCTCCGTTTGCATTGGGACGTGCCAGAATTTTCTTGTCACCCATTTCGTTGGTGAATTCCGTGCATCCGCCTTCTCCGGTTGCCTTGATCTCACCGGATTCCCGGCTGAGCTTATAGGCACTGAGAAAGTCCCGCTTGCTGACCGTGAAACTGTCGATGACAGCCACTTTTTCCACTCCCCGGATCATGCGGGCTCCCATCCGGTAGCGTTCCATCAGGGTTTCAGCTTCCGAAGTGTCCCGTTTTTTCCGTTCCAGCCAGTAGATGTGATCCTCCAGATTCTGGATGGCTTCGTCGAAGCGGTACAGATCATAATAGGCTTTGCTCAAATAAAGAAAGCCGTTGATCACTTTGCGTTCTGCACTTTTCTCCAGATAGGGAACCGCTTTGCTCAGTTCTCCCGTTTCATAGCAGCAGGCACCATACCAGAAGTTATAGTTGGCATTCGAAGGAGCCTGTCTCACCAGCTTCTCGAATACGGGTTTGGCTTCGGCAAACTTGCCTTCCGTAAACCATTTCTGGGCCTGGCTTAAAGTCTGTGAGAAAGCATTGCCGGTAAAACACAATGCCAAAAGGGGAAATATGTATTTCTTTTTCATTGTCTCTGTCATTTAAAAGTTTCTCAAATATAGGCATATTCTCCGAATTATGCCATTTTCATTCCTTCATTTTTTATTTTTAAGTTCCTTCCTGCTCCGGGAGATCTGTTTCCCCGGAACAGGGAGACCGGACCCGTCTTTTCCGGAGGCCGTTTCTGAACCGGTTGGATCTTATTGCGAAATTAGCAAATTCTGTGACACAATCAAAACATATTTTTCGTAATTTCGTCGCCGTTTTAACAAGATACGAAACATGGGAAAAATGACGGAAGAAGACCGCCTGATGCGCCGCATCAACCAGCGGTTCATGAAAGGAGTGATGAATTACAGGCTGATAGAAGAAGGCGACCGCATTCTGGTGGGGCTTTCGGGAGGAAAGGATTCGCTGGCCTTGCTGGAGCTGCTGGCCCGGCGTTCGCGTATCTACAAACCGAAGTTTTCGGTAGTGGCTGCGCATGTGGTGATGAAGAACATTGCCTACGAGTCCGACCAGACCTACCTGCGCGAATATGCCGAAAGTCTGGGAGTACCCTATGTGTGTTACGAAACGGAGTTTGATCCGTCGACCGACACGCGGAAGTCACCGTGTTTCCTTTGTTCGTGGAACCGCCGCAAGGCACTTTTCACCGTGGCCAAGGAACAGGGATGCAATAAGATCGCACTGGGTCACCACATGGATGACATTCTGGAAACCCTGCTGATGAACATGACCTTCCAGGGAGCGTTCAGTACCATGCCGCCGCGTCTGGTGATGCGCAAGTTCGACATGACCATTATCCGCCCCATGTGTCTGGTGCATGAAGCCGATCTGAAGGAAATGGCCGCTCTCCGTGGTTTCCGCAAGCAGGTAAAGAACTGTCCGTATGAAAAGGATTCCCACCGTTCGGACATGAAGGAAGTGCTGGCCCGGCTGGAAGCCATGAATCCGGAAGCCCGGTATAGCCTGTGGGGAAGCATGAGCAACATTCAGAGTGACATGCTTCCGGTAGAGGAAGACGGCCCGCTCGGGTGAGATTCAGCCGGCAGTGTGCAGGATCACCTGTTTGCCCGACATGGTGACTTTCCCTTCCGCAATCAGTTCTGCCAGGGCACGGGCCAGTGACGGACGTGCCACTCCCAGAATAAAGGCCACTTCCTGCTGGTTGTGGATGCCCCCGTGCATCTTCAGGTAATTCAGCAGACGTGATTTCAGGCTCTGCAGGGCAAATTCATTCAGCTTGCGGCTCAGAAACAGGCTGCGGTCGGAAATGATGGCAATGAAATTCCGCATCACGGCCGGCTGGGCATGCATGAAATTCTCAAAACGTTTCCGGTCCATGACAAGCACCTCGCAGAGTTCCGTTGCTTCCACATTCACCGGGAAGCGGTTCTCCGAGGCATAGATAAAAGCCGGTGCCAGAATATCGGGTGCCTTGATCCGGTCGATGGTGAGCTGCTTGCCTTCGGCGTTCTCCATTTGTGTCCTGACATTTCCCTTCATCAGAATAAACAGGGAACGGCACACGTCACCCTGACGGGCAATGAATTCTCCTTCCTTATACGTGCGCAGGCTGTTCGGGGCTTCGCGCAGCAACTGGCTGAGCGCTTCCGGATCACACCCTTCAAACAGGCTCATCCGGTTCAAAACTTCGGTATGCATTTTCTTTTAACTTTTCTTTGGGTTGCGTGTCACATAAGTTACAGAAATCCTCTCCGGGATTCCGGATCTTTGCGCAAACTTAATGAAAATTCAACAATAACCCAAGAAGGAATATGGAAGGAAATATGTTTTGTTACCAGTGTCAGGAAGCTGCCAAGGGCACTGGATGTGTGTTGAAAGGAGTGTGTGGAAAGAAAGATACCACCGCACGCTACATGGATTTGCTGCTCTTCGTGGTGCGGGGAGTGTCGGTAGCTGCCGATGCCTTGCGTACGGAAGGATGCCAGTTGGATGCCGATACGAATGCCTTTGTCACCGACGCACTTTTCGCGACGATTACCAATGCCAACTTTGACGATGAAAGCATCCTGGCCCGTGTACGCAAGGGATTCCTTTTGCGCGACCGGCTGAAAGCCCGTGCCGTGGATGCAGGCATCACTTTGCCGGAGGTGGATGAACTGACCTGGTGCGGAGAGGAAGAAGAATACCTGGCCAAATCAGCTTCTGTCGGCGTATTGAGAGAACCGGACGAAGATCTGCGTTCGCTGAAGGAACTGCTGATGTACGGACTGAAGGGAATGGCTGCCTACCACGAGCATGCCATGCGTCTGGGCTTTACGGAAGATGCCATCCATGCCTTTATGCAGTCGGCTCTGGCACGTATCACCGTGCAGGCGATGCGTGCAGACGAACTGGTGGCACTGGTGCTTGAAGCCGGACAATACGGGGTACAGGTGATGGCTTTGCTGGATCAGGCCAATACCACCCGATACGGTCATCCGGAACTGACGAAAGTGAACATCGGAGCAGGGAAGAATCCGGGCATCCTGATCAGCGGACACGACCTGCACGATCTGGAGGAACTTCTGTGCCAGACCGAAGGTACGGGAGTGGATGTATATACGCATAGCGAAATGCTTCCGGGACATTATTATCCGGCTTTCAAGCAGTACAAACATTTTGTGGGCAACTATGGAAATGCCTGGTGGAAACAACGCGAAGAGTTTACGGCGTTCAACGGCCCGATTGTCTTTACGACCAACTGCATCGTTCCGCCGCTGGAAAATGCCACTTATAAGGAACGGATGTTCACGGCCAATTCGACAGGCTATCCCGGATGCAGACACATTGCTGCAGATGCCGATGGTCATAAGGATTTCTCGGAAGTTATTGCCCTGGCCAGACAGTGCCAGCCGCCCGTGGAACTGGAGCAGGGAGAGATCGTCGGCGGATTTGCCCACAATCAGGTGATGCAACTGGCCGACAAGGTAGTTGAGGCTGTAAAGAGTGGTGCCATCCGTCAGTTTGTGGTCATGGCCGGATGCGACGGACGCATGAAGAGCCGTGACTACTATGCCGACTTTGCCCGGTCCCTTCCGGAAGATACGGTCATCCTGACGGCCGGTTGCGCAAAGTACCGTTACAACAAGCTTCCGCTGGGCGACATTCAGGGAATCCCCCGTGTGCTCGATGCCGGACAATGCAACGACAGCTACTCACTGGCCGTCATTGCCCTGAAACTGAAGGAAGTTTTCCAGTTGAATGATATCAACGAACTGCCCATCGTGTACAACATTGCCTGGTACGAGCAGAAAGCCGTCATTGTCCTGCTGGCCTTGCTGAGTCTGGGCGTAAAGCATATTCACCTGGGGCCCACCTTGCCGGCTTTCCTTTCACCCAATGTGACCAAAGTGCTGGTTGAGCAGTTCGGCATCGGCGGCATTACTTCCCCTGAAGAAGATCTGAAACGGTTCGGAATCCTGTAAGTGATCATTTTCTGTAATTTCCCTCCCTGAAAGTATGGCAGATTCTCTGCCGGTTGTTTGGGGAGGGAAATTATATTTCTTGTTTTGGTAAGTCGGGTATCTTAGATTCTGTAACTTTATGTTTTTTTAGAAAAATATGGTGAAGTGTATATTCTAAAGAAAGAAGGGTTTGCTCTCGTTTCTTAGGTTTTAATTCACACTCCCAGATTGTAATACAATGCCATCCCATTTGGGCTAGTTCTCTTTGTACTTGTTTGTCTCGATCAATATTGCGTGATATTTTTTGTGTCCAAAAACTTGTGTTTGATTTAGGTATAACATAATATTTGCAATTTTCATGTCCATGCCAAAAGCAACCATTGATGAAGATACATGTACGATACTTATGTAGTACAATATCAGGATGTCCCGGAAGGCGGGAATAATTTATCCGAAATCTGAATCCATGGGCGAATAGATATTTTCTAACCGTTATTTCAGGTTTGGTGTTAGCCGAGTGTATGGCTGTCATGTTTCTGTGCCGTTGCTCTTTTGATAGGACATCCATATATTTTTGAGTAAAAACTGAATTGTAAATAGACTTGTTTTTAGTGTAGCTTGGGATATTTGTCTTATTGCTTTGATTTTACCATAGTTATAAAAGAGCCTAATGTTTCGATCTCAGGTTGAAATTCTTTGTCAAAAAATGATTTGTAAGCTTCTGGTACTACAAGCTTTAAATGTTCATGCTTCATTTCCTGCAATTGGTTTCTGGAAATGCCTTGCTGTAAAGTAAATAAATATTTGACATCAATACGATTGGCTTCATTTAAAACTTGTCTCCAACGATCTTTGCAGGTTGTTTTGGCTCCTAAGAAAACCAATTTATCTGTAGGGAATGACAGATTATGGTAAGCTTCCCCACTGGGGAATATAAAATCTGGTTTTTTATTGTCTTCTGTAATAACTTGTTCTTCAAATCTTAATTGAGCAGCAGTAAATATGGTTGCGAGATGATGCTCCAACGATTTTCCTGCGCGTGATTTCCTTCGGTTAAGGATTGCGTTGGAGAATTGGACTAATTCTTGACAATTTGCAAAAGGCTTACTATAAATAGGCGCATATATTTTTTCTTCAAATCCTCTAAATAAGCAGTATTCAGTATCAATCCATTTCAATAATTGAAGGTCTGGATTTTTAGAAATTTCTGTATTAGTGATATTATGGATATTATTGTACAAATCTCTTGCTAATTGTGCCATCTGTATAGTTCCCGGGAAGTCTGTATATGAAGAAACTACTTCCTGGATCCTAATGTGTACCTGTTCTTCTGAAGATATAGGCTGAGAAATATCTATCAACTGGTTGGTCATTTCCGGTGAGAGATTGAAGTATGCAAAAAAATCATCAATCTCTTGATCTGTTTGTAAGACAAAACCATGATAATAATCATCGCTTTCTTGTGCTATGATTAGCAGGTCTCCAACGTTCTCTTCCTCAAAGAAAGGGAAATTCTTGCCAAAACGCGTAATTCGATATTCATTACGTGTTCCTTGACCGTAATATATAAAACGGCTGTCAGTGACGAAATCATCTTGCCATTTTACTTTAACCAGTTTGCTTTTATTTTCTCCTTTTGTTCCAGGTTTGTCAAATAGGAGCAGGGCTGCACATTTTGGTATATAAAAGCCAGCCTGATGTGAACCGTTTTTTCCTGTATCATTGGCTGTAATAAAACGGCAAAATGCATGTCTTGAGCTTTGTACTTTAGCAATAGCACTGTTTAATATGTCACTCATGGCTATTCTGTTAGCATTGTTTGGACTATCTGTTTTGAAACTGCGGTAATTAAAGGTACAACTACTGAGTTACCGCATTGTCTGTATGCCTGTACATCAGACACTTTATTTATAATATATTCGTCTGGATATCCCATTAGTCGTGCACACTCTCTTGGTGTTAACCGACGAGGATTCATACCGTTTTCTTGCGGTATAAGAATTTCCGAACCATCTTTATAATATCTTGCACTTAAAGTACGACTTATACCATTCAGGTCTACTAAGCCGAATCCAAATCCATTTCCTTTGGCTTTATGCTTATCTGCATAATTTTGCAGATAAGTCCATAGTTTATCTGAAAGGGTGTATTTAGGATCTGGATAATTGTCTAAAATATCTTGTATTTTCTTGAGTGGATTATTGGCTTTAGGAAATCTAAATTCTTCTTTTCCTTTATAACGTCTTTTATCAAAACCTACAATCATTATACGTTCCCTATGCTGCGGCACATAATCTTTCCCGTCCATTACTTGATAATGAATCGAGTATTCCAGCTCTTCCAATGTAGATTGAATAACTTTAAATGTATTTCCTTTGTCGTGTGAGACAAGATTTTTTACATTTTCCAGATAAAAAGCTTTAGGCCTGTGTCTGTTTAGAATCTCTGCAACATCAAAAAACAAAGTTCCTTGAGTTTTGTCTTTGAAGCCAGTCTCTCTTCCCAGACTTTTTTTCTTGGATACTCCGGCAATGGAAAATGGCTGACATGGGAAGCCTGCACACAATATGTCAAATTTCTCGGGGATATATTTTTTAGTTTCCTCTTTTGTGATATCACCAAATGGCATCTCTCCAAAATTTGCCATGTATGTTTTTTGTGCAAAAGGATTCCATTCAGAAGAAAAAACACATTTTCCACCTTGTGCTTGCATGGCAAGACGAAAACCTCCCATTCCTGCAAATAAATCAATGAAAGTAAATTTGTAGTCAATAGGATCGGGGAAAGGTATTTGGAAAAAATCATTAAATAATCCAGCTTGTATTGGATCATGTAAGATATCTTCTGTAACTTCAATTTTGGGGAATTTGTATTCTAAATATTCTTTTAAATATTTTTTCGCTTGTTTAATTGAAAAATCATTGATGAGGTTACGATTGTGCAGGTAATGTGTGATGACGGCTAGTTGATTGTCATATGATTTAGGACCATACATATAAATTTGTACTTTTCCTGCAGAAGTATCTTTGATAGTAATCTTTTCCGGAAAGTCCGTTAAATGTATGCTGGGTATATTTTTATTCATAAATCCAATGGTAATTTAATGACAAAGATACAAAATCCCCTTCAAATCTTGATTGTTTTCTATTTTAAAAATTTGAATAAGTATTATATGTAATAATTGGGTTAGATATTGATTGATTACTGGATGTTTAAGCTATTTTTAGCAGGGGTGCTTATCTTCTTGTTTTATATTTGATCATGTTTTGTAGTTTATAATAGTGATATTCTTATATGAAATATAATTATCTCATCACTTCCCCTTATCTTTGCATCATGAATTATCTGGAACTGTTTGGAACCCTCGTAGGGTTAGTCTATTTGTGGCTTGAATACCGGGCCAGTATTTATCTGTGGCTGGCATGTATCATAATGCCGGCCATCTATCTGGTAGTCTATTACCAGGCCGGACTCTATGCCGATTTCGGAATCAATGTCTATTACCTGATTGCTTCGGTCTACGGCTGGATTGTCTGGAGCAGAGGACGGAAAAAGCATGATGCACAGCAGGAGGAAAAGGAAATCCCTATCACCCGCATGCCGTTCAGGAAGTATTTTCCTTTGACGGTGGTCTTTGTCCTGTGCTGGGTGTTCATAGCGTGGATACTGATTAAGTGGACAGACAGCAGCGTGCCCTGGACGGACAGTTTCACGACGGCCTTGAGCGTGATAGCCATGTGGATGCTGGCCCGCAAATATGTGGAGCAGTGGTGGGCCTGGATGATTGTGGACTGGGTATGTTGTGCCCTCTATATCTACAAGGAGCTGTATTTCACTTCAGCTTTGTATGGAGTGTATGCGATCGTCGCTTTCTTCGGATGGAGAAAATGGCTTTCATTGATGAGAACCGGATCACGAACTGAAAACGAATAATCAGCTGGCAATATGGAGAAGAATAAATCAGGGATATATCTTGCTATCCCCGAAGCCGTAGTTGTAGGGAACGGAGAGTTTCCATCACATCCGTTTCCCCTGTCCGTTCTGGATCAGGCACCTTGCGTGGTGTGTTGCGATGGAGGGGCGAATGCGCTGGTAGAAAGCGGACGTCTGCCTGACTGGATTGTAGGCGACGGAGACTCTCTCTCGGAAGAGAACCGGATTCGTTTTCAGGACCGCATTCATCGCATTCCGGATCAGGAAACGAACGACCAGACGAAGGCTGTTTCTTTTCTGGCTTCGCAGGGCATACGCCGGATTGCCATTTTGGGAGCAACAGGTAAACGGGAAGATCATACGCTGGGCAATATCAGTCTGCTTATGGAGTATCAGCAGATGGGGCTGGAAGTGGTGATGCTGACGGATTACGGTTTCTTTGCTCCGGCTGCAGATACACAGACCTTTGCCGGATTCCCGCACCAGCAGGTGTCCGTCTTCAATTTTGATGCGGTGCAGTTGCGGAGCGAAGGATTGAAATATCCGATCTATGATTTCCGGTATTGGTGGCAGGGAACTCTGAATGAGGTGGAAGGCGAATCGTTCCGGATTATGGCGAAAGGGCATTATCTGGTGTATCGCACTTATGAGGCGAAGGGGTAATCATAGTTGTTACATGGATTTGTCGGGTTGGCAAAACAGTTTTATTGATTTCTACATCATTAATTTATTATATATTTAAAGATAATAGTATATTTGTCAGGCATAATGTAATGGTTATGGAACGCAAGCCTTGGAATCATATTAAAGTTATTTTGTGATGAAAAATAAAGCTGATAAATACTCCACGCCTCGATGTGGAAATGTTGATACAGATGGCTTAAAGCTTGGACGTAAAGATTGATGATTTACTAAGAATCGAGTAATTATGGAAAAAGAGACTGGTTATGTATATATATTGACAAATCCGAGTTTTAGAGAAGATTGGGTTAAGATCGGTAAAAGTTCACGTCCTGTGGACGTTAGAAGCAAAGAACTTGACAATACAGCCGTACCTTTGCCTTTTGAGATTTATGCGACTCTCAAGACCTCTAAATATGCTAAGGTTGAGAAACAAATACATAAGCAAATTGATCGCCTGACAGATCTGCGTATAAGGCAGAATCGTGAATTTTTTAATATAGCCCCGTCTGTTGCTCTGGACATTATGCGGGATATAGCTGATTTACTTGATGACGCCGAGCTATATGTGTATGTTGATGGAAAGCCTGTTGTCAGCAAAAGTAAAGATGAGGATAAGAAGATAGAAGCAGAATCTAAAGAAAAACAACGCAAAACTCAAAAGCCTCCGTTTAAGTTTCATATGATAGGCTTGAATGTGGGAGATACAATCATTTTTGATGCACTTCAGATTCCTGTCAGAATAGCCAGTGATGATAAGATTGAGTATGATGGTCGTCTGTATAGTCTCTCTGCATTTACAGCTAATTTTCTGCCAGAAGAAAAGCAAAACGCATCGGGAGCATACCAAGGTCCTAAATATTTCAGTTATAATGGTAAGGTATTGAGTGATTTGAGAAAGGAAAAGGAACAGCATTAAAAAGTAAATTATATATGATAAATATACGAAAACTTGAAGCAGAACTTTGGGAATCGGCTGACCTATTGAGACAAGGCAGCAAACTGACAAGTAACCAGTATTGCATGCCGGTTTTGGCTTTGCTGTTTCTCCGTTATGCTTATAGCAGATATAAATTGGTGGAAGCAGAGATATTGAAAGATCGTCCTTCGCGCGGAGGAAGAGTAATGCCTGTTGAGCCAAGCGATTTTGAAGCAAAAAGCGCACTTTATCTTCCTCGGGAAGCTCAGTTTGATTTTCTTGTCAATTTGCCGGACAATATCACTTCTGCCGGACTGAGAAACAAGGACGGTCAGCCGGTGAATTCATTGGGTGAAGCCGTAAACAACGCCATGCAATTGGTGGAAGAGCAAAGCGAACAGCTTACAGGTGTATTGCCCAAGACATATACGATGTTCGCCGATGATTTGCTCCGTGAATTGCTGCGCATTTTCAATAATAAGACAATTGATGAAATAGGTGGCGACATAATAGGTCGAATATATGAATATTTTCTTTCAAAATTTGCGAAAGCTGTAGCCAGTGACGATGGGGTTTTCTTTACTCCAAAATCTTTGGTAAAAATGCTGGTTAATGTGCTGGAGCCGGAACAAGGCGTAATGTTCGATCCTGCATGCGGTTCGGGCGGTATGTTTGTTCAGACCGGTGATTTTGTAAATGCGGCAGGAATGAACGCCAATACGCAGATGACATTTTTTGGTCAGGAAAAAGTGGAATACAACGCCCAGCTCTGTTTGATGAATATGGCTGTTCATGGTCTTAACGGACGTATTGTGTCTGGTGATGAAGCCAATTCGTTCTATCATGATGCGTTCAATCTCGCAGGCAAATGCGATTATGTGATAGCTAATCCTCCTTTTAATGTGGATAAGGTGAAATCGGAGTCGGCTTTCAGTGCGGGACGCCTTCCTTTCGGACTGCCTGGTGTCAATGCCAAAACCAAGGAGGTGGGCAATGCCAATTATCTTTGGATTAATTATTTTTACGCTTATCTTAATGAGCGTGGACGTGCCGGCTTCGTCATGGCAAGTTCAGCTACCGATAGTTCCAACAAAGACCGCGACATCAGGGAACAGTTGGTAAAGACCGGACATGTGGATGTGATGGTCAGTGTTGGGAACAACTTTTTCTACACATTGTCTTTGCCTTGTTCACTGTGGTTTTTTGACAAGGCTAAACGGGAAGAAAACCGCGACAAGGTGCTTTTTATAGATGCCCGTAAATATTATACAGTTGTTGACCGCACGCTGAACGAATGGACCGAATGGCAGCTGCTCAATTTGCAGGCAATCGTCCATCTTTACCGTGGAGAAACAGATAAATATCAGGCATTATTGGAAAAATACAACCAGACCATCAGCGAGGCCGTAAATTCTATTTCGGAAGAATCTCTGTCATTTTTTTCCCTCCTTGACAGCGAAACTGCCGGTCAGTTCAACAGTTCATTGACATGGCTTAACAGTCCGTGGAACAATTATGATGAATTATCCAGGAACTTGAACGGACAGATAGAGCAAACCAAGAGTTGCGTCAGGTTGGCGGAAGAAAGTCTGAAAAAGCGTGAACTGAAACCCATGAGGCTGGCAGGAGATAAATTCTGCAAAGTTCTTGAGGAAATTTTGACGATTATAGAAGAACACGAATGGCTGACCGGAAAATTCGGTAAAGGCGAGTATAACGACATTGCCGGGCTCTGTAAGATTGCCACTCTGGACGAAATCGAGGAAAAGAACTATTCGCTCACACCGGGTGCCTACGTTGGTGTTCCGGAAGCAGAAGACGACGGTGTGGATTTTCACGAACGTATGAATGAAATTCATGCGGAACTGGCAAAACTTCATGAAGAAGCAAACGTGCTTATGAAGGGAATATTAAATAACTGGGAGAAGCTGAAATGAGTATGAACAATAAGACGGAAACACTGCTTTCCCTGCTGGATGAATATAAAGCATTGGGTATTGCGGAGCAGATAGACTACAACAAGTTCTATCTGTATTCCCTTATTACCCATTCCACAGCCATTGAGGGCAGCACAGTCACTGAAATAGAGAACCAGTTGCTTTTCGATGAAGGTATTACGGCAAAAGGTCGCAGCCTGCAGGAGCAGATGATGAATCTGGATTTGAAAGCAGCATACGAACAGTCAATGAAGCTTGCCAAGGCGCATGCTGATTTTTCTGTAGATATGTTAAAAGGCTTGTCTGCTTTGGTGATGAAAAACACAGGTGGAGAATATAACACAGCAAGCGGTAGTTTTGACTCATCCAAGGGAGAGTTGCGCTTGCTTGGTGTTACAGCCGGTGTAGGAGGAAGTTCCTATATGAATTTCCGGAATGTTCCTGCCAAATTGGAGGAGTTTTGTCGATATATAAACAGTCTGCGGAAGGAACTGCTGAATACAGACGATGTAATCTCCAAATATAGGCTTAGTTTTGAAGCACATTACCAGCTTGTCACCATTCATCCTTGGGTGGACGGAAACGGACGCATGTCAAGGCTGGTGATGAATCATCTGCAATATGAATTCGGTCTGATTCCTTCGAAAGTAGTCAAGGATGATAAGGCAGAATATATCCAGTCGCTTATTGATGCACGAGAACAGGAAACGCTTTTTCCTTTCTATGAATTTATGTTCGATGAACATATTCGGAACATAAGTAAAGAGATTGAAGCATACAAGAAGTCACAGGCTGCTGACCTGATAAAACCGGTATCTGACCCGATAAATAATATATCTGACCCGATAACAGAACGCTTGTATCAGGCTATTCTAAAGAATAATAAACTGAATTATGCTGAATATGGAGCGTTGTTGGGTGTATCGGAAGCAACTATCAAACGCCGTTTGGGTGAGTTGAGGAAAGCTGGGATGATTGTGCGTATGGGTAGTAATAAGAGCGGATATTGGGAAGTGGTAAGTTTGAAGGATAGAAAGGAGGGAAAGGTATGATTTTATTAGATATTTGTGAACTAATAGTTGATTGTCCACATTCTACAGCTAAAGATGAAGGACATGGATTCCCATTAATACGAACCCCTAATATAGGCAAAGGACGATTGATTTTAGATAATGTACATCGTGTCTGTAAAGAAGTATATGATAAAAGAAATATTCGTGCCATACCACAAGTCGATGATATTATATTAGCAAGAGAGGCTCCAGCAGGTAATGTAGCTTTGATTACAAAAGGACAAAAAGTATGTTTAGGACAACGCACTGTCCTAATTAGGCCAAATATAAATAAAGTAAACCCTGAGTACTTGGTTTATTATATGTTGTCACCTAAAGTTCAGCATGACCTTAAAAGTTCTGCAAACGGTGCTACTGTTGCTCATATCAACATGCCAAAGATTAGGAATTTAAAAATACAAATACCTAATAGAGTAATTCAAGATAAAATTGCAACTATCCTTTCTCGTTACGATGCATTGATAGAAAACTACCAAAAACAGATTAAGTTATTGGAAGAATCAGCACAGCGTCTTTATAAAGAATGGTTTGTTGATTTACGTTTTCCAGGGCATGAGAATACTAAGATTGTGGATGATGGGGTGCCGGAAGGATGGGAGAAGAAAGAAATTAATGAATTTATATCAATATTGAGTGGATATGCTTTTAAAAGTTCCTCTTTTGTAGAAGATGGAGATTATAAAATAGTAACGATAAAAAATGTACAAGATGGCTTTTTTGATGGGAAAAATTTAAGTCATATAAGAGTAATACCCAATAAAATGCCAAAACATTGTTTTTTAACCACAGGTGATTTACTACTATCCTTGACAGGAAATATAGGACGAGTTTGTATGGTTATTGGTAATAACTATTTACTAAATCAACGAGTTGCTAAAATTGAATCAGTTTTTCCGGCTTTTGCCTATTGTTTATTTAGAAGTGAAAATATGTTCACTTCGATAAATAATTTAGCGAATGGAGCAGCTCAGCAGAATGTTAGTCCAATAAAGATTGGTACATTGAAGATAGTAGTAAATAATGAAATAATCTTTAAATTTGAGAAGGTTGTAGGTAATATACGAAACCATATATTAGCATTGTATTCTCAAATTGAAGAACTTACCGAAGCCCGTGACCGCCTGCTTCCCAAACTGATGAGTGGAGAAATAGAAGTATAAATTTAAGATTGAAGTATTATGCTAGATATAACAATAAAAAACTTCCGATGCTACGAAGAAAAAAGTATAGAATTTCGTAGGGGTGTAAATTTGCTGATTGGAGACAACTCTGTTGGTAAAACTTCGTTATTGCACGCCTGTAACTTAGTAGTAAATGCTTTTTTCTCTGGTTATAGCGATGAAAACACTGTATGGAAAAGTGCGGATGACAATGATTTCCGTGAAACGGGAGTTGCAGAATTACCCATTGAAATTATATTTCACCCCAATGAACAAGATTATCCCATTATACAAACACAGTCTGGTAACAATTATTCTTTAGACCCAAATGTAGAGCTGAAGATAGAAAAAAAGTCTAAAAAGAATTCTCGTAATCTTACAACAGGTTTAAAGCCATTAAGAGATTATGCCACTGTTTGTAATCATTCTTCTCATATACTACAAGAAGATAAAAGTGTTCTACAAGTAAACGTATTGCCTGTATATGCTTGTTTTACTACGGAAGATATCCATTCAGTGCGTAAGTTTGATAAGAATAAATTTAACAAATACAATCACAAACCTTCATTTGGATATTTTGAGTGTTATGATTGTAGAGGATTGTTTGAGTGTTGGATAAAACGCTTGCTTGTATTAAAAGGGGCTCAAAAAGGTGAGGAGGAAATTAATTCCGTAAGAAATGCCATTATTGATGCATTAGGTCCTACTGGGTGTAATATCATCAATGATATGGATATACGTCATAATGAAGGCAAGGTATATTTCAAATTTGTTGACGGACGCGAATCAGAATCCGCATTGCTGTCTGACGGTTATCGTCGTTTGGTAAATATTGTGATGGATATTGCTTTTCGTTGTGCTTTACTTAATAAATCCATGTTTGGCGCCCAGTGCTACAAACATACGCATGGCACTGTCATTATTGATGAGATTGATGAACATCTGCATCCGGCTTTGCAAGTTCGTGTGCTGAAAGCATTGCAAGATACATTTCCAAAGATTCAGTTTATAGTAAGTACACATGCTCCGCTGGTGATGTCATCGGTTGAACCGAGAAAAGATGAAAACGGAAATGATATCAATGTGGTTTATAAACTGGAATATATTGATGGGGAATACATGCATAAGGAATTGAATATCTACGGAATGGATGCTTCAACAATTATTGAAACGTATATGGGGCAGCCTTCGCGAGACTTGAAAGTAAATAATGATATTAAATCTATACTGGAATTAATAGATAAAGGTGATATTCAAACAGCGAGGAAATCGTTGGAAGAGTTAGAACAGAATATTGCTAGTGGTGACCCGGAATTAACAAGAATGGAAGCATTAATCTCGTTTATGGAATAACAAGCCTTATGATTCTGATTACAAAAAATAAAGAGCCGAAAGAGTGGACTGAGTATAGAAACACTCCAGGAGTAGATTATCAGGCTATTCCAGAGTTAGTCCAATCGCTTTTGAAGGAACAGGGATATATATGCGCCTATTGTATGCGAAGGATACCAACGAAAGACAAAATATATAAAAAAGATGGAGTAAACTTTGTCTATACCAATGAGGACCATCGCGTTGAGCACATCAAAAGCAGAGAACAACATGACGACTTAAAACTGGATTACACGAATATGGTGGTTTGTTGTCCCGGTCATATTGGAGCGCAAGATCACTGTGATAGATTAAAAGGACCAAAGGATATTTCGTTTAGTCCAATTGATAAACAATTTATTGAGACGATCAGATACAGTTCCAATGGAGAAATATCTTCAACAAATGATGTGTATAATAATGAGATGAAAGATGTTCTTAATCTGAATACAGAACTGCTGCGTAGGAATAGATTTTTAATGCTGACCGAGGTTATCAGTCAAATCAATTCAACTTGTAAAAAAGGGAAAAACTGGGATAAGAGAACTCTGGAGCTGTTTTTAAAGAAATACAGTGAAAAGCATTCCGAGAAAGACGAAGAAGGAACAAAGGAAAAATATTATCCATATTGCGGTATCATTATTTGGTATTTACAAAAGAAACTACGAACTTTAGGTTAAAACTAATTTGAATTAGATCATGTCAATAGACTACAGCGAAGACCGACTCATACAGAAAAGTGCTGCTGAGTTAATGGAAACAGAACTTGGTTGGACTTCTGTTTATGCATACGACAAAGAGGTATTGGGAGAAAACGGTACACTTGGTCGTAACAGTTACCATGAAGTATTGCTTACACAGCGGTTCCGACTTGCCTTGAAAAAGCTTAATCCGTGGATAAACGACAAACAGATTGCAGAAGCTATTGAAAGAATGACGGAACGTATGAGCAGTCAGACTCTGATGCAGATAAACGAACAGAAATATCAGTTTATCCGTGATGGCATACCCGTAACACGCATAAAACCGGACGGTACATCGGAAGAAATAAAAGCTGTAGTCATAGATTTCGAAAATGCCGACAATAATGACTTTCTATGCGTCAGGGAACTTTGGGTTTATGGTGTCCTGTATAGGCGCAGAGCGGATATTGTGGGATTTGTAAACGGCATACCATTGCTGTTTGTTGAGCTGAAAAACCACAATGTTGAAGTAGAAAATGCTTTTAACGAGAATTATCGGGATTATCTGGACACCATACCGCAGCTGTTCTATCATAATGCCTTTATCATATTCAGTAACGGACTGGAAGCTCGTGTCGGTACCATTGATTCGAAGTGGAAATTTTTTCATGAGTGGAAACGACTTACAGAATTGGATAATGGAAACATTGAGCTTCCGACAATGTTGCGCGGTATCTGTAAAAAAGAAAATTTCCTTGACCTGCTGGAAAACTATATCCTTTATGACCATTCCGACGGAAAAACGGTGAAAATTATGGCACGAAACCATCAGTATCTGGGAGTGAACCAGGCTGTGGAGATGTATAAAAACCGTGAATATGTAAACGGAAAACTAGGCGTTTTCTGGCATACGCAAGGAAGCGGCAAGAGCTATTCCATGCTGTTCCTTGCTTGTAAAATCAGACGGAAATTTGCGGGTTCGCCAACTATTGTAATCCTGACCGACCGAGAAGAATTGAACAAACAAATCAGTGACACATTTGAGAATTGCGGTGTGCTTGGGAATGTGAAAGCCAAAAGTTTCATTGCAAGCAGTGGGGATGACTTGATAACGAAGCTGAAAGGCAATCCTTCGTTCATATTCTCCCTGATTCAGAAATTCAACAAGCCTGATGCCGAACCAATTTATCCTGACCATGATATTATTGTGATCAGTGATGAAGCGCATCGTACGCAGAATGGAGTATTCGCAGAAAATCTTCTGCATTTGTTACCTACAGCCAACCGTATTGGATTCACCGGCACACCTTTGCTACGTGATGACAATATAACTGCCAGAACTTTTGGTGGATATGTCAGTATATACGACTTCAAACGTGCCGTTGACGATAAGGCTACTGTGCCGTTATATTATGAAAACCGCGGCGAACGTCTGAAGGAACTGAAGAATCCGGAAATCAACGAAGAAATAGCTGCCGTTCTGGAACAGGCTGGCGAAATTGATGCTTCGCAACAGACGAAACTGGAACGCGAATTTGCCAAAGAGGTACATTTGCTGACAGCACCGAAACGGCTCAGAATCGTTGCGAAAGATTTTGTTCGCCATTACAGTGACTTGTGGACTTCGGGAAAGGCAATGGTAGTGTACTACAACAAGGTGACTTGCGTACGCATGTACAATTATGTACAGGAATATTGGCAGAAAGAAAAAGAATCGTTGGAAAAACAAATATCCAAATCCACCTATCAGCAGGAAGTACAAGAGTTGAAACGTAAACTGGATTGGATGCAACAAACGGAAATGGCAGTTGTCGTTTCGCAAGAGCAGAACGAAATACAGACATTCCGGAAATGGGGACTTGACATTTTGCCACATCGTGAAAAAATGGAAAAACGCGAGCTTGACAAAGAGTTCAAAAGCACAGAGAATCCATTACGTGTGGTATTTGTCTGTGCAATGTGGTTGACCGGATTTGATGTCAAGTCGCTTTCATGCCTTTATATCGACAAACCAATGAAAGCTCATACACTGATGCAGACTATTGCACGTGCAAACCGTGTGGCTGACGGTAAAGATAATGGCTTGATCATAGATTATATAGGAATTGTAAAGGCTCTTCGTAAAGCATTGGCAGACTATACAGCCAGTCCGGAAGGTGGAGCCGATGGTAATGATCCGACAATTGATAAACAGGAACTGATTAAGCATGTGACAGAAACAATTTCTGCGGCAACAGCTTTTCTTAAAGAACATGATTTTGAACTGCAGGAACTGATTGATGCTGATACATTCTTGAAACTGTCGTTGTTGAGAACTGGGGCAGACACTGTATGTGAACCGATTGAAATACGTAAAAGCTACTGTACATACATCACTACTTTGCTGAAATTATGGAAGTTCCTCGATCGTGATGATATCACGCAGGAAATGAAGCTGAGCAAGGATGCACTTGAGGCAATCTACAAAGAGCTGCAGAAAAAACGCAAACATGCTGACATCACTAATCTAAGTGTAGCGATTAATGCTATTGTTGATGAACATTTGGAATTGGATGCTGACAATATAGTAGCGGAAAGTGGTTCGAACCGTCGTTTTGATATCAGTAAAATCGACTTTGATTTACTCAGACGGGAGTTTGCGAAAAAGAGAGAAAAGAATCTGATAATGAAAGATATCCAGGAATTACTGCAGGAACGTATTGTTCTGATGATGGCAGCTAATCCCTCCAGAATTAATTTCTACGAGAAGTATCAGGAAATCATTCACAACTATAATGCTGAACAGAATAGGGCAAGCATTGAAAAGACTTTTGAAGATTTGATACACCTTACAGAAGAGTTGTCGGAAGAAGAAAAGCGTTACATTAGAGAGGGATTTGAAAATGATGAACAGCTTTCTTTGTACGATGTATTGTTTAAAGACGATTTGTCAAAAGAAGATATTAGAAAGCTGAAGAATGTAGCCAAAGACTTATTGGGTAAAATAAAGTCTATGCTAAAGACAATGGATCATCCATTTGACAAACAGGAAACAAAAGCTTCTATTGTTATTGCAATAAGGGATTTACTATGGCAAGAACTACCTGAAAGTTATTCAGATGAAAGCATTACTTATTATCGTGATGCTGTGTTTAATTATATCAGCCAACGGTACGGTGGGGTAGCATGAATTCTTTTAAAGCTTTGGATCTCAGATCAGCCTCAGTTTTTTCGCTTTGTCACATTTTATTTGTACTTTTGCGCCGGTTTTTAAATAAAGGAAAAAAGATATGTTGACAAATGGTATTTATTCGATTGTTTTGCTGATTTTTTCGAATATCTTCATGACTTTTGCCTGGTACGGACATCTGAAGATGCGTGAAGAGTTCAGCTGGTTTGCTGCATTGCCGCTGATTGGAGTCGTTGCCTTCAGCTGGGCGATTGCTTTCTTTGAGTATAACAAAATGAAATTACCCAACTTAAATATGCTTTGTAAATAATTGATAATCAATAGTGTATTGTATGAAAGGATTAATGACAATTGGACTGTTAATAGTTTCTAATATTTTTATGACAGTCGCTTGGTATGGACATTTAAAGCTAAAACAAGAGTTTGCTTGGTTTGCTTCTTTACCTCTCATTGGTGTTATTGCATTTAGTTGGATGATTGCTTTTTTTGAGTACTCTTGTCAAATACCAGCTAATAGAATTGGCTTTGTTGATAATGGTGGTCCATTTACATTGATGGAACTTAAAGTTATTCAAGAAGTGATTACTTTAATTGTATTTACTTTATTCACTACAGTCTTTTTTAAAGGTGAAAGTTTACAGTGGAATCATTTAGCTGCATTTGTTTGCTTAATATTGGCAGTTTATTTTGTCTTTATGAAATAATAAAAAAATGAATAGCATAAAGTTTTTTTATATGCTATTCATTTTTTATTACCTTAATAATCATTCAATTTTGAATGTCAATAATTCGTTAAAAATTCGCCACGCCTAAGCGGCTCTGGCAGTAAATAAAATGAGTTCTTTGAAAAGTTTGTCAATAACTTGCGAGTCTGGGCTAATCCCGAACACGCAAATAAATCGTTCAAGCATATAAGCATTGTGTATGAAAGACTTGCAAGAGGATATGGAATAGGTTATTCCGAGCCTCTTACATGCCGCTTTGGCCAAATTGACAGCAGCAAGCGATGCGTTGAAGTGAAAATCCAACTTTCTGAAGTCGGTTGACTGACAGTTGGTGATTCCTG